>SXGS01090349.1_pt1 | contig 18536 bp, 20 predicted proteins | sample 3174681 | NCBI WGS metagenome assembly SXGS01 (sample SAMN11356861, study PRJNA531348) | freshwater metagenome | isolation source: freshwater sample F1-80 | place: China: Fuxian Lake, Yuxi | collected 2017-12-25 | reverse complement strand
GATCGAGAAGGCGCACCCCGACGTGTTCAACACCCTGCTCCAGATCCTGGAGGAGGGGCGTCTCACCGACTCGCAGGGCCGGTCGGTCGACTTCCGCAACACGGTGCTGATCATGACCTCCAACCTGGGCACCGCCGACCTGCGCCGGGCGAACGTCGGGTTCACCAAGCAGGACGAGGCGATCACCTACGAGCGGATGAAGGAGAAGGTCAACGAGGCGCTCAAGCAGCACTTCGGGCCCGAGTTCCTGAAACGCATCGACGAGGTCATCGTCTTCCACGAGCTCAGCCAGGACGAGGTCACCTCGATCGTCGACCTCATGATGGGGCGCGTGGCCGAGCAGCTCGCCAGCCAGGGCATCGGCCTCGAGGTGACGCCCGGCGCCAAGGTGTTGCTGGGGGAGCGGGGCTACGACCCGACGCTCGGCGCCCGGCCGTTGCGGCGGGCCATCCAGCGGCTCGTCGAGGACCCCATCTCGGAACGGCTCCTCTGGAAGGAGTTCCGCGCCGGCCAGACCATCGTCGTCGACGTGGAACCCGACCCGGACGATCCGACGACCCAGCAGGTCGTGTTCCGGGCCGTGGAGGGCTACACGCCGCCTCCGCTCGAGGAGCTCGCCGCCACCAGCGGCGAGTGAGCACGCCACTCGGCCGCGCCCTCGGCGCGGTCGTGCTGGCTGCCATCGTCCTCCTGGCCGGAGGGTGTCGCCTGTCCGCCGACGTCCTCGTGCGGGTCGATCCCGACGGGTCCGGTGAGGTCACTGCCACGCTGGACCTGGACCGCGAGGCGGCGGAGCGACTGGGCGGTGTCGATCAGCTCGACGTCGAGGACCTGGGTCTGCGGGGTTGGCAGGTCGATCCGCCCGTGGTCGGTGACGACGGCCTGACCCTGGTCGCTCGTCGTCCGTTCGCGGCGCCCGAGGAACTCTCGGCGGTCCTGCAGGACGTCACCGGACCCGACGGCCCGCTGGGGGACGTGCAGCTGCAGGTCGAGTCCTCGCAACTCGGCACCGAGTACCGGCTGTCGGCAACCCTCAGCTCCACGGGTGATCCAGCAGTGGTGTCGGACCCGGAGCTGACGGCTCTGCTGGGCGGGCTGCCGCTCGGTCGGACCCCGGAGGAGCTCGCCGCCATCGGAGCCGATCGTCCCGAGACCGCCACGCTCACGCTGCGGGCCGTGCTGCCCGGCGCCGACGAGGCGCAGTGGTCGGTTCCGCTCACGGGCGGCCAGCCGGCGTCGGTCGTCGTGGACGAGACCTCGAACGTCCCGAGCGTCCCACGGATCGTGGGTCTGCTCGCAGTCGCCGGCCTGTTGGTGGCCGCTGTCGTCGTCGCACTGCGGTCCCGCCGATGATCGGGCCGACGGTCCGGTTCGGTGTCACCCGCTGTCGGTAGCGTCCCGGCCGTGAGTCGTCGACGAACCGTCTTCCGCTGCACCGAGTGCGCCTCGATCGCCCCCAAGTGGTCGGGCCGCTGCTCCTCGTGCGGCGACTGGAACACCCTGGTCGAGGCACAGGTCGACGCCACGGCGCCGGCCGTCCCCCTGGCTCCGTCCGCACCTCCCGAACCGATCACCCGGGTCCGCTCCGCCGACGGCGCCCCGGTTCCGACCGGTGTCGCCGAGTTCGACCGCGTGCTCGGCGGGGGGATCGTTCCGGGCAGCGTGACCCTCCTCGGCGGCGAACCCGGCGTCGGCAAGTCCACGCTGGTGCTCCACCTGCTCGCCGCCGTCGCCCGGCGTGGTGACACCGTCCTCTACGTCACCGGCGAGGAGTCGGTCGCGCAGGTCCGCTCCCGGGCCGAGCGGATCGGCGCACTCGACGACCGCCTCCTCCTGGCAGCGAGCAACTCGCTCCCGGACGTGCTCGCCCATCTGGAGTCCTCCCGGCCGGCGCTGTGCGTCGTCGACTCCGTCCAGACGCTCCACGATCCGGCGCTCCCCTCGGCCCCCGGTTCGGTGGCCCAGGTGCGGGAGTGCGCCCACCGACTCGTCGTGGCCGCCAAGTCGACCGGGGTTCCCGTCCTCCTGGTCGGCCACGTCACCAAGGACGGCCAGCTCTCGGGGCCCCAGACCCTGGCGCACGTCGTCGACACCGTGTTGTCGCTCGATGGTGACCGGCACCACGACGTGCGACTGCTGCGGGCCAGCAAGCACCGGTTCGGGTCCACCGACGAGCTCGGGCTGTTCCGTTCCGTCGAGGGGGGCCTCGTGGCGGTGCCCGATCCGTCCTCCATGTTCCTCGCCGACCGTCAGGCCGGCGTCACCGGGTCGGTCGTCTGCGCTGCCGTCGACGGGCGCCGACCCCTGCTCGTGGAGGTGCAGGCACTCGTCGTGCCGTCATCGCTCCCCCAGCCGCGTCGGTCGGTGCAGGGGCTCGACAGCGGTCGGGTGGCCCTCCTCCTCGCCGTGCTGCAGCAGCGCGCCGGGGTCGTACTCGGCCAGCACGACGTGTACGCCGCCACCGTCGGTGGTGCCCGACTGGTCGAGCCGGCCGCGGATCTGGCCGTGTGTCTGGCGATCGTGTCGGCCGCCCTCGACCAGCCGTTCGCCGGTGACGTGGTCGTGTGCGGCGAGGTCGGACTGGGCGGTGAGCTGCGCCAGGTCGGCCGGCTGGACCGTCGGCTGGTCGAGGCGGCCCGGATCGGCGTCGGCGCCGCACTCGTCCCGGAGTCCTCGCCGCCGGTGGACGCCCAACTCCGGGTGCACCGGGCGGCGACCCTGCACGAGGCGCTCCTCACCTTCTTCGCCGACGAGTGACCCGATCGTGCAGCGGGTCCCGCTCGCCGGCGACGGGTTCCCGCGTCGGGCGGCCGGGACCTCCACCTAGACTGTCGCCGTGGACTACCGGGACCCGGAGCTGATGGAGGCGCTCGCCGCCGTGGCGCCGGGCCAGCCGCTGCGTGAGGGCCTGGACCGCATCCTCAAGGCCAAGATGGGTGCGCTGATCGTGATCGGCGACGGCCCCGACGTCCTCAACATCTCCTCCGGTGGGTTCCTCGTCAACACGGGCTACAACGCGCAGCGCCTGTCGGAGCTGGCCAAGACCGACGGGGCGATCGTCCTGACCGACGACGTCTCCTACATCGCCCGGGCCAACGTCCACCTGATGCCCAACCCGAACGTCCCCACCGAGGAGACGGGTACCCGGCACCGGACGGCGGAGCGGGTCGCCCGGTCGATCGGCGTCCCGGTCATCTCGGTCTCCGAGGACATGGCCGTGCTCACCGTCTACACCCGCAACTGCCGGTACCAGCTGGAGCCGATCCCGGCGATCCTCAGTCGCTGCGACCTCGCCCTGCAGACCCTGGAGCGGTACAAGCAGCGGCTCACCGAGGAGTCGAACAAGCTCAGCTACCTCGAGGTCGAGGACCAGGTGATGCTCCGGGACGTCGTCACGCTCCTCCAGCGCGCCGAGATGGTCGCCCGCATCTCCGACGAGATCGAGCGCTACCTGGTGGAGCTCGGCACCGACGGCCGGCTGGTCCGACTGCAGCTGAACGAGATGATGGCCGGGGTCGAGGACGAGCGGCTGCTGGTCATCAAGGACTACGTGCAGGACGACTCGTCCTGGGACCTCGAGCAGGCCATCGAGACACTGAGCGACCTGGACACGGACCATCTCTTCGACGCCGAGGAGATCGCCCACCTCCTGCACCTCTCGGGCGAGGCGGACGAGCTCGATTCGCCCGTCGCCCCCAAGGGGTACCGGATGCTGGCCCGGATCCCTCGCATCCCCGACGAGGTGAGCGACGCGCTCGTGCACCACTGCGGTTCGCTCGAGAAGCTGATGCGCTCCTCGGTCGACGAGCTCGCCGATGTGGCCGGCGTCGGCGAGTCGTGGGCCCGGTCCGTCAAGGATGCGCTGACCCGGATCGCAGAGTCGAGCATCCTCGACCGGTACAACTGAGGCGGCCGTGGAGCTCGTCCTGCAGTCGGGCACGCACGCCACGATCGCGGCGGGCGAGGACCCCGATCGTGGCCTGGTCGTCATCCCCGACGTCTGGGGTCTCCGCCCGTTGTTCAGCGACCTGTGCCATGCGCTCAGCGCCCGGACCGGGTGGACGGTGGTCTGTCCCGAACCCTTCCCCGGCCAGGACCTGCCCGGGGCCGACGACCCCGACGGCGTGACCGCGCGGTTCGCGGCGCTGGGACGCCTGCGGGACGACGACCTGCTCGGGGATGCCGCGGCGGCGGCGGATGCGACCGGCTGCGACCGGGTCGGCCTGATCGGCTTCTGCATGGGCGGCATGTACGCCCTGCTCGGCGCCGACCGTGGTCGCTTCGACCGGATCGTCTCGTTCTACGGCATGATCACCGTCCCTGCGGACTGGCAGGGACCGGGCCACGGCGAGCCCCTCCACGCCGTCGCCCGCCGCAACCACACCGAGGTCCTCGCGATCAGCGGGAGCGAGGACGAGTGGACCCCGGTCGACCAGGTCGACCGTCTCGAGGCCGCCGGTGCACGGGTCGTGCGCTACGAGGGGGCCGGGCACGGGTTCGTCCACGACCCGTCCCGACCGGCGCACCGCCCCGACGACGCCGCCGACGCCTGGGACCGGGCGCTGGCCTTCCTCGCCGGCGTCTGATTCCGGGCGCTCAGTAGCCGAGCGCCCGGCGGAACTCCTGGCCGACGACCATCGACTGCCCCATCCGGCTGACCCACTCGTTCATGGCGGGTCCGAACACCGCCGGGTCGTAGCCGAGCTCCGCTGCGAGGGCCACCATGCCGGCCTCATCGGTGACGCCCCGGGCCTGGGCCTCCTTGGCGACGTGGGCGTACTCCGGGATTCCGATGCCGTTGATCGGCTGGAGCAGGGGATCGTCGGAGGAGAGCGGTGCCGACGAGGGGCCGCCGAGAACGGCCGGGTCGACCGGCAGGCCCGAGACACCGATCTGATCCGCTCCCGCCTGCTGGGTGGCGTTGTCCTGGGCGAACTGCCCGGCGGCGACGCCGGAGTCGATCCCGTCCTTGATCTTCTTGAAGAGTCCCATGTCGTGGCTCCCTTGGGTGCGGAGAGTGGTGTGCCGAACACGGACGCTACACGCCGCTCTAGGCTCCGTGCCGTGGGAATCATGGACGACTGGCGGAAGCTCCGTGACTCGAGCAACGCGGCCGCGGCTCAGGCGGGTCGGCCGACCACCACGTGGGGGCGAGTGAAGAACATCCCCGATGACCTGGCCGCCGCCGACGCGGCGGCACGGTTCGCTGCCGACCAGCAGGCCCAGGCCTCGTCGCCGCCCGCTTCGATCGACGGGGGCCTGCGAGGTCAGGCGGTGCTCAGCGGCGGGTTCCGGGCCACCGGTGAGGTGGTGGGCTTCGAGCCCGTCGGCGACGTGGACCTGGAGATCCGCCTCGACGGCTGGGAGAGCTACCAGCAGACCATCAGGGTGGTCGTACCCCATCGCCACCTCGTGCGGATGGTGAACGGGAACTCGTTCGAGGTCGTGGTCGATCCGGCGGATCGTTCGGTGGTCCAGATCCTCTGGCCCGACTGACGCTCCTGACCGGCGATCCGGCCCGGCCATCGGGACCGGCCGTCGTGGTCGTCCGGTCAGGACGAGCGGATCTCGAGCTCCCGGCGGTTGAGGATCCGGTACTGACGGTCCTGCTGCTCGATCCACCCCAGCTTCAGGAAGCTGGCGATCGCCTTGTTCACGCGCTCCCGTGACGCCCCGACGAGCCCGGCGAGCTCCTCCTGGGTGATCGGGATCTCGAACTCGTCCCGGTCGCCGGCCAGGTCGAGGAGGTGCTTGGCCGTTCGTCCGGTGACGTCCAGGAAGAACGCATCGGCCAACGCCTCGTCGGTCGAGCGGATGCGCTGGCTCAGGAGCCGCACCACGGACCAGAGCAGGTCGGGCCGGTCGTCCCACACGGCTCGGAGCACGTCGTAGGGGATGCGGATGGCCTGGGATGACTCGAGCGCCCGGGCCTCGGCCGACCGGCCCATGCCGTCGAACAGGCCCATCTCGCCGAACAGGTCGCCCCGTTCCATGAGGGCCACCATGGACTCGCGTCCGTCGACCGAACGGTTCGAGATGGCGATCCGTCCGTCGATCACGACGTAGCAGGCGTCGGCCTCGGAGCCCTCGTCGAAGAGCACGTCGCCGCGGACCAGGTCCAGGACGTCGGCGGCATCGGCCACCCGCCGGTGCTCGTCGTCGCTGAAGTCCCCGAACAGCTCCACGTTCTGCAGCAGGCTCATGTCGCTCACGGCCGAGACTGTACCGTGCCCGTCGTGGAGTCCCGCCTCGGCCAACCCGCACCCACGGCGGACCCGCAGTCGTCGGACGGGGTGTGGTGCATCGTCGTCGCCGCCGGGAGCGGCCGACGGTTCGGTGGGGCCAAGCAGTTCGAGGAACTCGACGGCGTCCGGGTGGTGGACCGGAGCGTGGCGGTGGCGGCGTCCTGTTGCGAGGGGGTGGTCGTCGTCCTGCCGCCGGAGGTGGTGGGCACGGCGGCCGATCGCGTCGCCGGCGCGACGTCGGTCGTCGCCGGTGGTGTCAGCCGGACCGAGTCCTCCCGGAACGGCCTCGGTGCGGTCCCGGCGACCGCGGCGGTGGTCCTCGTCCACGATGCGGCCCGGCCGCTCGCCTCCCCGGAGCTCTTCGGTCGGGTGGTGGCGGCCGTCCGAGCCGGAGCCGATGCCGCCGTGCCGGTCGTCCCGGTCATCGACACGATTCGCCGCACCGACGGCGAGCTCGTCGACCGGGACGACCTGCGGGCGGTCCAGACCCCGCAGGCCTTTGCGGCCGGAGCGTTGCGGTCGGCGTACGCGGCGGGGACCGAGGCCACCGACGACGCCGCGCTGGTGCAGTCGCAGGGCGGTCGGGTCGTCCTCGTCGACGGGGAGCGTCGCAACCTCAAGCTGACCGGGCCGGACGACCTCGTTGTGCTCCGCGCCTTCCTCGGTGACGACCGGGGATCCTCGGATGGTGCGGCCGGTGGCGGTGGGGGAGACTCGGCAGCGTGACCTTCCGGGTGGGCAACGGCTTCGACATCCACCGGTTCAGCGACGACCCGTCGCGCCCACTGGTGCTGGGCGGCGTGGTGTTCCAGGACGGGCCCGGCCTGCACGGCCACTCCGACGCCGATGTGGTCGCCCACTCGATCGCCGATGCGCTGCTGGGTGCGGTCGGACTCGGTGACATCGGCATGCACTTCCCCGACACCGACGATCGCTGGCGCGGCGCCGACAGCATGGCCCTGCTCGCCGAGGTCGTCAGGATGCTCGATGCCGACGGCTGGTCGGTGGTGAACGTCGACTGCTCCGTCGTGGCCGAACGCCCGGCGATCGCTCCGCACCGACAGGCGATGTGCGATCGGCTGTCCGAGGCGGTGCGCGCTCCGGTGTCGGTGAAGGGCCGCCGTGCCGAGGGGATCGGCGGTCTGGGACGCGCCGAGGGGATCGTGTGCCTCACCAGCGCGCTCGTCGAGCGCAGCGGGTCACCGTCGTGAGCCGATCCGGATCCGGCGGCGCCGGCAAGGGCGGGCGCCGCCCCGCACCCAAGCGTTCGGGTGGCCGCGCCGACCGCAGCGCATCGAGTGGCCGCGCCGACCGCAGCGCATCGGGTCGGTCGACCGGCCGTGGTGCGTCGTCTCGGGGCACCGGTCGCAGCGGCACGGGTCGCAGCGGCACGGGTCGCAGCGGCACCGGTCGCAGCGGAACCGACCCCGGTTCGTCACGGACCGGCGGGCGACGGACGAACGACCGCGGGTCCTCGACCCGGCAGGTCGGGCGCACGACCGCCCCACGTGAGCGCGGGCTCGGCGGCACCCAGGTCGAGGGGCGTCAGGCCGTGCGGGAGCTCCTGCTCGCCGGCCGGCGGACGGCCTACGAGATCCTGCTCTCCACCGAGGTCGAGCACAGCGATGTGATCGGCGACATCGTCGACCTGGCCGACGAGCTCCGGGTCCCTGTGACCGAGGTGTCGCGGAGTCGCCTGGACTCGCTCGCTCGGACCGAGGCGCCCCAGGGGGTGGTGGCCCGAGCCGGTGAGCTGCCCGACGAGGAGCTCGAGTCGTTGATCCGACCGTCCGCCAAGCGGGGCGATGATGGTGCGACCCCCCCGTTCCTCCTGGCTGTCGATGGGGTGACGGACCCGGGCAACCTGGGTGCGCTGCTGCGGATCGCCGAGTGCGCCGGCGTCACCGGTGTCGTCCTGCCCCGTCACCGGGCGGTGCACGTCACGCCGACGGTGACCAAGGCCGCCGCCGGAGCGGTCGAGTACCTGTCGATGAGTCTCGTCGCCGGGCTGGCGACAGCGGTGACCACCATGCGGGACGCCGGCGTGTGGGTCGTCGGCCTCGACGCCGAGGGCGACACGTCGATCCACGACCTGACCGTGGCCGACGCACCGGTCTGCCTGGTCGTCGGCGCCGAGGGACCGGGGCTCTCCACGCTGGTGCGCCAGCGGTGTGACGTGCTGGCAGCGATCCCGCTGCACGGCAACCTGGCCTCGCTCAACGTCGCCTCCGCCGGGGCGATCGCCTGCTACGAGGTGGCTCGCCGCCGGTCGTGACAGACTGCCGCGCATGAACGACGCCACCTCCGGCCCCGCGGCGGATGCCGTCCGGGTCGCACACAGCACCGTCCCGGCGATCGCCGGGGTCCCGTCGAACTTCATGCTCGATGCGGCGACCTACGCGGCGGCGGCCGAGATCGGCTACATCGGCATGGACTTCTACTTCGCCGGTCGCGCCGGAGTGCTCGGCGACGTGGAACCCGACACCGTGGTGCGCGAGCTGGGCGTGTTCCCGGAGACGGCGGTGGCGGCGGCCTGGGAGGCGACCTCGTTGATCGAGCCCCGGGCCGCGGCCGCACAGCGCTTCGCCGATCAGGCGGCGCGCTGGGCCGACGCGCACCTGGACCCGGATGCGCTCGACCACGCCCGTCTGGCCGAGCTGGCCGGGAAGGTGTTGGGTTCCGCCGACCTGTCCGATGCGGCGTTGGTCGCCGGATGGTCGTCCCTCGACGAACCGGCGTCCCCGCCGGCCCTGGCGCTCCACCGGCTCAACGGGCTGCGCGAGCTGCGCTTCGCCCGTCACCGGGACGCGCTGGGCGACGCCGGGGTGGAACCGCTCGACGCCGTGATGATCGCCTCGCCGTTCATGGCGGGGATCTTCGGGTGGCCGGAGCCGCACCCCGATCCCGATCAGTCGACCCGTGACCGTTGGTCGGCCGCCGAGACGGCCACCGACGTCAGGTTCGCGCTCGACCTGTCGGTCCTCACGTCCGAGGAGTTGGCCGAGTTCGCCGATCTCTGCGACGCACTCGTCCCGGCGGTGCGCTGACCGGCCGTTCCGGTTGGTCTACTGGCACACCCCGAGCCAGCCGGCCGGTGAGTTGGAGAACCCCGGGAACACGGTGGACAGGTGCGTGGACGTCGCGCCGAGTCGGCGGGAGAGCACCTCGGAGAGCACGGTCCGGTAGTCGACCGACAGACGCAGGTCGCCGTCGATCAACTGGTTCGACGCCAGCCCCGGCCACGGGCCGAGCACGCCGGGCCGGACTCCGCCACCGAGCACCATCATGGGGAACGCGGTGCCGTGGTCGGTCCCGGCGGAGGAGTTCACCTCGGCCCGTCGACCGAATTCGCTCATCACCACGACGGTGGTCTGGTCGATCCGCTGACCGATCCGATCGAAGAAGGCCCCGATCGCACCGTCGAGCTGCGCGACGAGCGAGGACATGTTGGCCGTCGGCTGGTCGGGAGATCCCTGGTTGCTGTGAGTGTCCCAGCCGTCGAGCTCGGCGTGGGAGAACTCGACCGGGAAGCCCGCCTCGATCAGGCGGGCGACCGGCCACAGGCGTCGACCGAGGGGGGTGTCGGGCCAACCGGCCGGCAGGTCGGTGTTGCCCAGCGTGGCGAGCGAGTCGATGGTGTCGAGTGTGGGTCCGGTCCACTGCGACAGCAGCGGATGCACACCGCCCTGGGTGAGCCGCTCCACCTGGTTGGTGCGGACCTGCTGGCGATTCGGGCCCCAGCCGAGCAGCGACAGGTCGGCGAGGGAGTAGGCGACCATGGACGCGTGGCCTCGGAGTGACGCCGGGGTCGTCCCGCCGAACCCGATCGACCGCAGGACGTGGTCGTTGGGATGCTCGGTCGCATGCAGCCACCTGCCCGCCCACCCGCTCCCGTGGGCCAGACCGAACGAACCGGCCTCCATCATCAGCTGGGCGTCGAAGTGGCTGCGGTTGATGACCGGCAGTCCGGCGGCCGGGACCACCGCCATGCGGCCGGACTGGTAGAGCGACGCCAGGCGGGGGGCCTGGGGGTGGAGTGCGAAGTAGTTGTTGGCCGCCGGACCGGTGAGCGCCCGGGCCGTTCCGGGCTGGACACGCAGCGCGCCTCGACGGGCGGCGTAGCTCGGATCCCCGAGCGGAGGCAGGAGCGTGAGGCCGTCGGCGCCGCCCCGGAGGAAGATGACGACGAGCGATCGCCCGGTCACGGGGGCGGCCGCGCCGACCGATGCGGCCCGGGACAGGACCACGGTGGTGCCTGCGGCCGCAGCCGTCCCGACGAGGAAGTGCCGTCGCGACGGCCCGGCGTCGGTGGTGGGTCGGGTGCTCGTGTCCACGTCAGGTCCTCGGTTCGTGTGGTCGGTGGGTCGGGTGGAGGGTCGATCAGCGGGTCTGGTAGTCGGGGGCCTGGAGGATCTGGATCAACAGGTTCTCCATGGCCCACTGGTTCCCGTTCAGCGTGAGCGGTGAGGCCGCGGTCCGGTAGAGCTCACCCAGCATCCGGTCCCGTGCGGCGGTCGGGACGACCACCCCGGTCCGTTGGCAGGCAGCAGCGAACCACTCGCCGATGGTGGTGCCTGTGGTCCAGTTCCGGACCGTCGTCCAGTTGATGCTGAACACACCGGTCATGCCTCGGACCACCCAGGTGGCCATGTTCCAGCGGCCGATCATGGCGCCGACGCCCACCCAGTTGGCATCCCGGTCCGGGTAGCCGTCGGGGTCCGGCCACCAGTGGGGCACCTGGTTGAGACTGCTGGTGGCCCCGACCAGTCCCCAGCGGGACTCGCGCATCTGGGCCCCGTTCCATCCGGTCCCGGCGGTGGCGCGCACCATGGACGCCCAGAGCTCGATCGGCCGGCGGATGCGACCGTTGGCCGAGGCTGCGAACTCGTTGGAGGTCAGCAGGGACCGCAGGAGCGCCCGGATGGACGTGTCGGCGGACAGGTAGGCCTGGGCCGCCGTCGTGACCACGGCATCGTTGCGTTGCACGTGGTCGCCGATGAAGCGGATGGCGAGCTCGTGGGCGAGTCGCTGCGCGGTCGTCGGGTGGCTGGCCAGGTGGGTGATGAAGCTGACCCCCGCCGCTTCTCCGGTGAGTGAGCCCCGCGACCAGCCCAGGACGGAGTGGGTCGGATCCTGGAACGGGCCGAGGCGGTGGACGGCCGGGTTGAACGTGAACGGGCCGATCGGCTGCCAGTCGACGAGCTGCCGGGTCCACCCGCTCAGCAGGTAGGCCACCGCCTTCACGTCGTCCTCGTCGTAGCCGCCGTCGACACCGACGGTGTGCAGCTCCATGAGCTCCCGGGCGAAGTTCTCGATCGGGACGTTCGTGCCGTCCGCCCGGCTCGTCGCCTGGTTGAGGTAGTTCATCATGGCGGCCGACCGGGCGACCTCGAGCAGCAGGTCCCGGAACCGCCCGAACGCCCCGGCCCGGAGCATCTGGTCGTACACGCCGCAGCTCGCCTGGGCCCGGTCGTTCTGGACGTCCACGCTGAAGTGGTCCCACAGGAACCCCACGGTCAGCTCGAAGAGCTGTCGGCGGGCGCACACGGCCCGGACCGTGGTGGCGGCCGGCAGCTCCGAGGCGATCTCCCATGCCTCACCGAGTGTGAAGTTCTGGACCGCATCGTTGAACGTCCTGGGGAACGAGGTGCGGATCTGGGCGTCGAGGTCCGCGTCGGCCGATGCGGGCAGGGCGAGCTGCTCGTCGATCCACCCGACCGGCCCGAGCTGCTGGATCCGAGTGAGGACCTCGGGGGTCGGCCCGAAGGTGAGCCGGCGGGCGGTGTGGGTCGCAGTGAGCGTGGTCGGCGGGGCGGGCGGGTTCACCGGCGGCACCGTCGTGGACGGCGGCAACGTGGTGGACGTCGTCGTGGATGTCGTCGTGGAGGTCGTGGTCGTCGCCACCGGCGTGGTCGTCGTCGGGGCCAGCGTCGTGGTCGGCTGTGTCGGAGACGTCGGCGGGACCGGCGCGGCCGGTGGGGGGAGCGTCCTGGCCGCCCTGCGGGTCGGGGTCCCGTTCGGCCGGCAGGCGCTGGCTGCCACGGCGAGACCGCCGATCAACATCCCCCGGACAGCCGCCCGCCGACCCGCCGACCCGGGGGTCCCGTCGGCTCCGACGGTCGCCGCATCGTGATCTGCCGCCGGTGGCTCCGGGTTCCCGTCGACTTCCTGTTCCGTGGTGGCCTGCATGGCGGGTCCTTCGTCCGGGGGTCCGGTCGACCGGTGGCGACCGACTGGTTCGAAGGACCCATCGGAATCGGGGCCGCGGATCTTGACGGGGCTGTCGCAACTTCTCCCGCCCGGGTGGACGGGGCCGCTGGAACGGGACTCAGAGGCCGAGCGGGTGCGGGGCCGGGAGCTCCCCGCGGCCGATCGCGTCGGCCCGCTCGTGGAGCAGGGCCGCGGATGCATCCAGGTCGGTGGCGATCACGAAGTCCCGTCGACAGGCTCCGTCCACCGCGGTGCTCGCCAGTTCACCCAGATCGGCGATCCTGGGCGCCCGGCCCGTGGCCTGCGTGACCCGCTCGACGAGGGCGTCGAAGGTGGTCCCGGACCGGCCGGTGCCCGCACCCTGTCGCTGCAGGTGCTCGGGTCGGTTGCGGGCCGCCGAGTAGAGCCCGGTGTCCATCAGCCCGCCCGACGGGTAGAACACCGACGCGCCGATGTCGCCGTCGGCGCTGCGCAGGTTGAGCTGGAGCGCCTCGGTGAAGCAGGTGACCGCCGCCTTCGACGCGGCGTACACCGACGCCGTGGCCACGGGCGCGATCCCGCCGTCCTTGGACGAGGTGACGACCACCTGGCCCGGAGCCCCGTCGTCCAGCATCCTCGGGACGAACTCCGAGACGCAGATGCCGACCCCGATCACGTTGACGCCGAAGCACCAGCGCCAGTCGTTCGGCTCCTGCTGCCAGGGCAGTCCGCCGCCCCCCGAGGTGACCCCGGCGTTCAGGTAGGCGAGCGAGCACCCGCCGCCCCACGCCCAGGTCCGCTCGGCGAGCTCGTGGACGCTCGACTCGTCGGTGACGTCGGTGCGGACTCCGAGCACCCGCCCGGGTGCGGCGTCCTCGAACTCCGCCACCGTCCGTTCGAGCGCCGCGTCCTCGACGTCGGCGACGACCACACGGGCACCACGCGTCAGCAGCTCGTCGACGATGGCACGACCGATCCCGCTGGCCCCGCCGGTCACGACGGCGGTGGCGCCGTCCGGGTCGATGGCCGCCGGTGCGCTCGCCTCCGTCACGGGTTTGGCCACTCGATGCCGTAGTCGTCGAACCACCACCGGGCGGTGCGGATGGCATCGGGTGCGGTCCGGGTCGACAGGTCCTGGTGCAGGTCGCTCGGGCGGGGGCCGACCCGGTCGGCGATCTCGGACAGGGCGGGGAGATCGAGGTCGTAGCACCGGACGGCGTTGAGGCCGAGCAGCAAGCGGGTGTCCTCGACCGACACCTGCTGGAAGTCGGTCTCGAGCCGTTCCCGGGTGTGGGGCCAGGACCCCTCGGGGTGCGGGTAGTCGGTGCCCCACATGAGGGCGTCGACCCCGTTCACGTGGCGACGGCGGATCTCCTCGGGGCTCATCGTCGACGCCCCGATGAACACGTTGGTCCCGACGTACTCGGAGGGGAGTCGCTGGATGAGCCCCTTCGTCCGGGAGTTGAGCTTCTTCACCTTGAAGTTGGCGCCGAACGTGGTGTCGGCCTTCCAGAGGAGGTCACCGAGCCAGTACGAACCGCACTCCACCACGGCGTACCGCAGCCCCGGGAACCGGTCGAACTTCCCGGACAACAGCAGCTGCCAGAGCGCCCGGTGGGTCCAGAACGGGACCTCGAGCACGAACTGGGCGATGTTCTCGTTGTAGGAGTCCCAGTCGCCCTCGCCCGAGTGGGTGTGGACCACGAGTCCGGCCTCGGCGCAGGCCGCCCAGACCGGGTCGTATGACTCGTGGCCGTAGGACGGGTGGCCGTGCCACATGGTCGGGATCATGATCCCCTTGATGCCGGGCTTCCCGGCGATGGACTCGATCTCCGCCACCGCCAGGTCGACGTCGTGGGTGATCGGGACGAGGGCCACGCCGGCGCGTCGGGCCGGGTTGGTCGCACAGAAGTCGACCAGCCAGCGGTTGTGCGCCCGGGCCCCGGCGAAGGCGAGCGCCGGGTCGCTGATCTGCCCGGCCGCCAGGCCCGCCCCGAACGGCGGCGACTCCTGACCGGTCACCGAGTCGCCGTCGGCGAAGATCACCTCGCCGGCGATGCCGTCGGCGTCGAGCTCCTTGTCGCGCACCTCGGGGTCGTAGGCGCCGCGGAGGCCCTCGGCGTTCTCGCCCTCCCACTTGGCGACGTATTCGCCATTGACCTCCTCCACGAGCCGGCGGTGGTTGTGGCGTTCCATGACCCACTCGTCGAACTGGGGCAGGAACGCTGGGTCGAGGTACTCGCGGTACTCCTCGACCTGGAGTCCGGCGTGAGTGTCGGACGAGACGATGACGTAGGGCTGGTCGCTGGTGTCGACGCCGTCGAGTGGGTGACCCACGGTGCTCCTCCTCCTCCACCTGCGGCCCCGGTGAGGTTCGCCCGGTGGTGTTCTTGAACAGTGTGCAAGAGTGTTGCATGCTGTCCGGCGTGCCGTCCACCGCATCACCTCGCCGGCCTGCGCCGACCGCTCGTCGGGCCGGCCTCGAGCGACACGATGTGGTCGCGGCGGCGTTGTCGATCGTGGAGACCGAGGGAGTCGACGCGCTCTCGATGCGTCGGCTCGCGGCGGACCTGGGCGTCACCACGACGACCGTCTACTGGCACGTGGGGAATCGCGAGCAACTGATCGTCGCGGTCGTGGAGTTGCACGCCGAGCGACAGGCGGCGGTCGAGGTGATCGGCGGAACCCCCCGGGAGCGGGTCCACTCGGCGGCGGTCAACATCTGGCGGAGCACCAGGTCCCATCGCAACGTGACCGCGCTGGCCTCGTCCGTCGGCGCCACCACCCTGCTCGAGCTGCCGCTCGAGGTGGCGGTGCTGGCCGAGCTGGATGCGGCCGGGGTGCGGGGCGCAGCCGCTCGCGACGCACTCCAGGCCGTGCTCAGCTGCATCGCCGGGTTCCTGGTCACGGCCTGGCGGCCGCCCGAGGAGCGCCCCGAGGGTCTCCGCCCGAGCGACGTCTGGGGCCGGGTCGACGACCCGCGGCTCCCGCGTGCCACGATCAGGGCCGTGTCACGACCCGCCGATCTGGACCGGCTCGCCGAGCGGACACTCCGATCGATCGTGGACGGCCTCGTGGCCGACGCCGAACCGGAGCGCCGCCGGTGAGCGTCGCCGACTTCGCCCCTCGCCCGCCCGGCGACGTGCAGGGGCTCCCCAAGCTCGTCATCCGGTATCCGACCGAGCCGGAATCGATCGACGCCCTGCTCCCCCCGGGCCTGAGCCGCTGGGGTGATCCGACGGTCACGGTGAACGTGTACTGCGTGCCGGTGCACGGCGAGCCGGAGTTCGGGGTCAGCACGAAGATCCCGGCCACCTACGACGGGGTCGACGGCTGGTACAGCCTCGGGATCGGGATCGACCAGGAGTCGGCCATCTTCGTGAGCCGCGAGACCAACGGACAGCCGAAGTTCCCGTGCTCGGTCCGGTACTTCCGGCTCGGCGACGAGGTGCACGCGTCGTGCACCCATCAGGGCACCACCTTCCTCTCCTACCGGGGTCGCCTCGGAGTGCCGGCGCCCGGATCGGGTGCCGAGCGCACGGAGACGGAGTGGTGGATCAAGGTGTCACGGGCGGTCGGCGGGGTGGAGGGCTCCTACGACCTCCCGCCCCGAGTGGTGGCCGTCCGGACCTCGGGCGTTCCCGAGCTCGTCGTGCCGCTCGACGGAACGCTCACGCTCCGCGACAGCGCCTGGGACCCCTACACGGAGCTGCTGCCGCCGGTCGCCGAGGCGACGGCGGAGCTGGTGGCCACCCGCCACACGGGACGCAGCATCGAGTCGGCCGGTCCGCTCGACCCCGATGCGTTCTGGCCGTTCGCCGACACGATCGGTGGCTCCCGCTGGCCCGGTGACCGTGGAGCTCCCCGTGTCGGCTGACCACGGCATCCCACTGCACGACTTCCTCGACTTCGAGTTCGTGTCGCCCGAGGCGGGGTCCACCACGGCCGAGGTGCGGATGCCCGTCCGGCCGGAGGCCCTGGGACTGACCGGCAACCTGCACGGGGGTGCCATCGCAACCCTCGTCGACCTGGCGTGTGCCCTGGCGGCGGCCAAGTTCAGCGGGTTCGACCCGGAGCGGGAGTCGCTCGTCACCGCCGACATGCACGTCCGCTACGTCGGTCGGCCGCGCACCGACGGGGTCGTCGCCAAGGCCGAGGTCCGCCGGTCGGGACGCCAGCTCATCGTCATCGGCTGCGACATCGTCGACGACGACGGGCACCTGGTTGCGCTCGCGGACTTCTCGATGATGCTGGTCCCGCTCCGAGACCCGCTGCCGGGACAGGATCGCCAGGTGCGCGGTGACCGCCCGGTGGCGACCGACGACGCAGGGGGTGCGGGGTGACCGAGACCGAACGCCCGACCGAGGCCGGGACCGCTCCGACGGCCTGGGACTCGGTGGTGCCGCGCAGTGGCGAGGAGCCACCGACCGACCGGCGGACCGCCGGCCCCGGGTCGGGTCCGCCGGTTCCTGTCGAGGAGTTGCCCTACGAACTCGTCGGCCGGCCGGAGCCGCCGCCCGTTCCGAACGGCTGGTATGCGATTGCGCCGTCGGCGGACGTCGGTCCCGGTCAGGTGCTCTCGATCGTGGCGGTCGAACGTGAGCTGGTGGTCTTCCGCACGGCAGCCGGCGAGGTGTCGGTGGTCGATGCGTACTGCCCGCACCTGGGGGCGCATCTCGGCGGTGGCACCGTCGAGGACGGGTCGTTGCGCTGTCCGTACCACGGGTGGCGCTTCGACACGACGGGCCGGTGCGTCGAGATCCCGTACGCCGAGGGTCGGATCCCGGAGCGCGCCTGCGTTCCGAGCTACCCCGTCCTCGAGCAGGACGGCATGGTCCTGTTCTGGTTCCACGCCGGCGGTGCGGCGCCGGAGTACGAGGTGCCCCTCGTCGACGAACGGGGCGCGTCGGGGTGGAGCGAAGCGATCGAGTTCCGCTCGGAACTGGTGGCGTCCCTGCAGGACATGGCCGAGAACAACGTCGACTACACACACTTCCGCTTCGTCCACGGCCGGGCCACACTCGACGCGTCCACCTCCCAGTTCACGACCGACGGCCCGTTCTCCACCGTGGTCGAGCGCTTCGACGACGACGGGCTCACCTTCACCCGGTACACCTGGGGGCCGGGACTGGCACTCCTGCGTGTGCCCGGGTTCATGACGGTGCACACCGCCACCACTCCGATCGACCGGCGCCACGTCCGACTCCTCTGGAACTTCTATCTGCCTGATGCGACCGTGGCCGTAGCCGACGAGATCATCGATGGGGTGACGGGAGCCCACGGCCTGCTCGCCGACGTGCCGATCTGGCGGGACAAGATCTTCCGGTCCCGACCCCTGCTGGTGAAGGGCGACGGACCGGTCACCGAGTTCCGGCGCTGGTACGAGCAGTTCTACGCCGGCCGCTGACCGACGGGTGACCCGGCACCGGCCCCGATCTGACGCCGGGGGTTACCGCCGGTAGCGTCCGGTGGTGACCAAGATCCTGGCTCGTGCGTGGTTGGCCCTCTGGCGCTGGAAGGTCGTCGACGGTCCCGAACCGGTGCCGGACCGATGCGTGATGATCGCCGCGCCGCACACCTCCAACTGGGACTTCCCCATCACGCTCGCCATGGCCGTGGTGAGCGGGGTGAAGATCAACTGGCTCGGCAAGCGTGAGATGTTCGCCGGACCGTTCGCCCCGATCATGCGGGCGCTGGGTGGCGTACCGGTCGACCGCAGTGCCCCGGGCGGACTGGTGGGGTCGCTCGCCGCCAAGTTCGCCGAGCGCGATCAGCTGGTGCTGGTGGTGCCGGCCGAGGGGACGCGGAGCATCACCGACTACTGGAAATCGGGCTTCTACCGGATCGCCGAACAGGCCGAGGTGCCGATCGTCTGCGCGTTCGTGGACAAGTCCACCCGGACCGGCGGGTTCGGTCCGGTCATCCATCCCTCGGGTGACCTGGTGGCGGACATGGACATCATGCGGGCGTTCTACGCCGACAAGGAGGGGCTGAAGCCGGGTCGATTCGGTCCGGTCCGGCTGCGGGAGGAACACCCGTAACGGGATTCACGTAGTCTGGTTCCGTGGAGTGGATCAGCAACCCGGAGATCTGGACAGCCCT
>SXGS01512417.1_pt1 | contig 18540 bp, 16 predicted proteins | sample 3174681 | NCBI WGS metagenome assembly SXGS01 (sample SAMN11356861, study PRJNA531348) | freshwater metagenome | isolation source: freshwater sample F1-80 | place: China: Fuxian Lake, Yuxi | collected 2017-12-25 | reverse complement strand
GGCCGAGATCCGAGCCGCCAATGCCGACGTTGACGATGGTCTTGATGCGCTTGCCGGTGTAGCCCTTCCACGCACCGGAGCGCACCTGCTCGGCAACTACGCCCATCCGGTCGAGCGTCGCGTGCACCTCTGCCACGATATCCTTGCCGTCGACTTCGAGTGTCGCGTCGCGCGGCAGGCGCAGAGCCGTGTGGAGCACCGCTCGATCCTCAGAGACATTGATGTGCTCGCCGCGGAACATCGCAGCGCGTCGGCCAGCAAGGTCGCGCTCTCCTGCCAGCTGGAAAAGCAGCGGCAAGGTCTCGGGCGTGATGCGATTCTTCGAGTAGTCCAAGAACAGTCCGACCGCCTCGGCCGTAAAGGTCTCGCCGCGCGTCGGATCGTCGGCGAACTGGTCGCGCAGGTGCAGGCGTTCGACCGCTGCGACGTGCCGTTCTAGAGCCTTCCAAGAGTGGGTGGATCTCAGCGGTGTCATCGATGTCCTCCTCGCTGGAGGATAGGGGGTTCAGAAAAACGGTGTGATCAGAACCAAGGCGGGAAGGGGTGTCAATCTGGTGACCCGACGGCCTGCCAATCGCTGCTCGTATCAGAGCAGGACGCCCGGCGGGTTCTCAAAGCCGGGTTGCGCGGAATGAAAGGCGCGCGACTGCGCGACAGTGCGCATCCACTCGTAGTGGAGCTGCTTTGCGACAACCGGGATCGCTCCGGCGCGGCGCATGCGATCGAGGCCTGCGGCATGGGCAGTTCCAGGGGAGGCAACGGCGTCCTCTACGACGACGACCCGAAAACCCTCGTCGAGCAAGCCGAGGGCGGATTGCGCCACGCAGACATCGGTCTCGAGGCCAACGAGCACAGCGGTGCGTCGCCCGGTTTCGCGGACGGCAGGGCCGACGAGTGGATCGTCAGCCAGCCCAAAAACGACCTTGCATAGAACGGGGGCATCGCCGACGGGCTCGACCAGTTCGGGGTGGAGGCCACCCCAGTCGTCAGGCGACTCGACCGAGGCGATCACCGGGATCTCGCAGTAGCGCGCGCTCTCCACGAGGAAGGCGATGCGTTCGAGCAGACCGGCCTTGGTCGCGTTTTCGATACGGGCCAGAAAATCGGCCTGCACGTCGATCACGACGAGGACAGAGTCAGCGGGATCGATAAGGAGGCCCATGTGTGGATGCTAGCGATGACTGAACGGTGGCGTTAGGCGCGAATCGCCTACCCTTTCCACATGGCGCTAACCCTCCCGATCGTCTGGAACGACGCGTGTCTTTTGCACGCGCCTGGCGCAGAGATCTGGCTGGGGGTGCGGATGCCTGATGACGAAGGACCCGAACGCGCGGGTATCATCCGCGATGCGCTCGTGGTGCAGGGAGCCCAGCTGACCCAGGCCAAGGCGCACCCCGACGACATCGTGCTCGCGGTCCATAACGCCGACCTTGTCGACTTTCTACGAACTGCCTGGACAGCGTGGGGCGAAGCGGGGCTGCCGACCGACCCGGGCCAAGACCTCGTCGTGCCGTACTTGTTTCCCACCACGGCGATGCTCGGAGCTGTCAGCCCACACCGCCCGGAGGCGGTCTGGGCGCGGACGGGCTACTACTGCTTCGACACGATGACGCCGATCGCCGAAGGCACGTGGGCTGCCGCACGAGGCGCTGTCGATGCCATGCTGACGGCCGTCGACTTGGTCCGCGGCGGTGCACCGTTGGCCTATGCGATTACGCGACCGCCCGGGCATCACGTCAGTCGCGGCGCCTACGGCGGCTCGTGCTACCTCAACAACGCCGCGATTGCGGTTGAGGCGCTGCGGGCAGCCGGGGCTGGAAGAATTGCCCTCGTTGACATCGATGCCCACCATGGCAATGGCGCACAAGAGATCTTCTGGGAGCGCGGCGACGTCTTGACGACCTCGATCCACGTCGATCCTGCCGCTGGCTGGTTTCCGCATGTGATGGGCTGGGCCGACGAGATCGGTGGGGGCCACGGCGAGCACGCCAACCGCAACGTGCCCCTTAGCCCGGGCAGTGGCGACCGCGAGTGGTTGGCGGCGCTCGATCAGTGCCTCGCGGATGTGCAGACGCTCGGTGCGGAGGCGATCGTGCTCGCACTCGGTGTCGACGCCGCCACGGGCGACCCCAATAGCCCACTCAACGTCACGCCTGCGGGCTATCACGAGGCAGGTCGGCGCATTGGTGCGCTCGGACTCCCAATCGTGGCGGTTCAAGAGGGCGGGTACGATCTTCCTACGCTCGGCGGGCTTGTCGCCGCGACAATCGTTGGGCTCGAGGAGGGCATGCGCGATGGCTGAGACAAATCCGATGTGGATTGCAACTGACGTCTTTGAGGGCATTCCCTCGCAGGTCCGGAAAGATCTTTCGTCGCCACCGTATTGGCGCCTCGAGAGCGTCGTGGCAACCGAGCGCGCGCGAAGCCTTTTGCTCGGTGACGACGGGCAGACCGCCGTCTTTATTCAAGACCGCGACACCTCTGATATCTGGCTGCTCGACCTCGACGAGCCGACGCCACGGCGCCTAACGACTGGCCGCGTGCCCTCGCCGTTTTGGGAGGACACGCAGCCGGTACTGTCGCCTGATGGTTCGCAGGTGGCGTACGGCGACGACGGCGCGGTCTGGGTTGTGCCCACCGCGGGCGGCCCTGCGCGTCGCCTGGTTGAGGGTGGCGCACCGGTCTGGCTTGGCGACGACCGGCTGATCATCTCCGTCGAGCGCGACGACAAGACAACGCGCCTTGCCGTAATCGATGTCGCCGACCCGTTCCCGCGGCGCCTGACCGTCGGCTGTTCCGACTACGGCGATGAGTGGGGAGCCGGTGTCTCGCCCGATTGCAGCACGGTCGCCTACGTCTTCTGGGTCCGGGAGGACTTGCGTGAGAGCCAGATCTGTGTAGTCGATGTCGATTCGGGCGCCGTCAAGACGATCAGCGGTGTTGCCGAGATGGCCGACCGCTTCCCCTGCTGGTCGCCCGACGGTGATTGGATCGCCTTCGTCTCGGAGCGCTCTGGTTGGTACGAGGTGCATCTGATCCGCCCCGACGGTTGCGACGCGCGGCAACTGACCAGCGACCTTGGCGATTTCGGTGGCATCGATTGGAACGCTGACGGTCTGCGGTTGGTGGCGACGCGCAGTCGGCGCGGACGCAGCGACCTCGTCACGATCGACGTGGCGACGGGCGCGGTCAGCGAACTTGCCGGAGGCGGTACCTGGGGCTCGCCGCACTGGACGGCTGACGGCTCGATTCTCGCCGAGTACACAGACTACGCGACACCGTCCGAGTTTCGGATTGTGCATCCGAATGGCGACATCGACCAGGTCCATGCACCTGCGCCACGCGCAATTTCGGCCGCTCCGCATACCGAGCCCGAGGACATCACGTACACGTCGTTCGATGGCACCGAGATCCACGGCTTTCTGTACCGCCCGGCTGGTGCGGCGGCGGATGCGACGGTGCCGGTGATCGTCTACCCGCACGGTGGCCCCACCTCGCTCTACTGCGAAGAGTGGGATGGGCACGCCCAGTACTTCCTCGATAAGGGCTACGGCTGGCTGGCAATCAATTTTCGCGGCTCGTCCAACTACGGGCGCGACTTCGAGCGCCTCAATCACCACGACTGGGGTGTCGGCGATACCAAGGATTGCCTCGCGGCGGCCGACTACCTCCGCACGCTCGACTGGGTCGATGGGCAGCGGCTCGGCATCTTTGGCGCCTCGTACGGCTCGTACATGTCGCTGCTCGCAGTGACTGACGACCCCGAGCATCGCTATCGCCTCGGTGTCTGCAAGTACGGCGATTGCGACATCGTCTCGTCGTGGGCGCAGGGCGATCGCGAGGGCGTGCAAGACCTCGAGCGGATGATGGGCCCGCCGTCGAGCAATCGCGAGGCGTATCGTGCCGGCTCGCCAGTGCATCGGCTCGTCAACATCGAGGTGCCACTGCTGATCGCGCACGGCCTTGAAGATATCCGCGTCAACCCGGCCCAGTCAGAAGAACTCGTCGCCGAGCTACGGCGCCTTGGTGGCAAGACGTTCGAATACATCACCTATCCAACGGAGGGTCATGGCCTGTTGCGCCACGACCCCCAGTTGCATTTCTATCGTCGCCTCGAGCGCTTCTTCGACTGGTATCTGATGTAACGCAATCAGGGTCGGCTCGTGATCCAAGGGAGGACATGACAAGTGCGCACTTGTCATGTCCTCCCCCGCACACGAGCGGACCCTGATTGTCCCTACTTAGCCTTCGAGCGCCGCGCCTTCGCGCAGCAGGCGCGTCTCTGGCTCTTCGCCGTCCAAGAAAAAGCGCTGCTCGTATGCGAGCGCGCCCGTCTGTTCGCGATACCAGCGCACGCGCAGGGGGATCTTGGCGAGGTGGAAGATGCCGAGTTGGGGGCAGCGGTGGTCCGACTCATCTGCGAGCTCCTTGATGCGCTCGTCGCTTTCATCCGTATCGAGCCAGAGGTCGTAGTTGACCTGCTCAAACTTCGGCTGCAGGTGCAGGTCGAAGAAGAAGCCGCGAATGTCGATCAGCGAACGGATGCTGGTACGCAGGTTCGAGTACGCAAAGCCCTGGTCGCGTGCCACCACGGTGATCGTGATCGACGTGCACATCGTCAGCCCAGCGAGCTGATAGTGGACGGGCGTCCAGCCACGCGACTGGCCGATCAGGTCTGGTGGGTCGCCGATGTCGAAGCCCTTCGGCTCGTCCGCCATGATCGAGTGCTGCCCTTCCATGAACGCCTCGACCAGCATCTGGTCGTGGGACTGGGTGGTGACATCCGTAATACCGATGTACGCCGGAAACTGCTCGTCGCTCATGGTGCCTCCTCTTTGGTGGAAAAAAGTTTAGGCGGCTCGGGAGCAAATGGCGAGTGCTCGGACAATGGTGACGGTGTCACGGAGCGCTCTGGGAGGACATGACAAGTGCGCACTTGTCATGTCCTCCCCGGATCACGAGCGGACCCTGATTGTCCTTGGCCCGACCTTGGCCCTCGGGGCTGCGCTAGTTGTGATCGCGTGGGAACACGTAATCCCATGTGCGGTCAAACAGTGGAGCGCCGTTTTCCTGCACCGTCAAGGTGCACGAGACGAGGTAGTCCTTCGCCGTGCAGCGCATCTCGCTGTGGGCGACGATGGCGACGGTCAGCTCGCCGTCTTCGTAGAGGCTCGTGTTTTCGACGATTACCTCGGCCGACAGTGGATCGTCGTCCTTGATGCGCATCGTCGTAATCGACGAGTCCTCCCAGACGAGTCCGTTCTCGTATTTCCACGCGCCGCCGATGTCCCAGTCGAAGGCCGTCTCGGTGACACCCGTCGCTGGGTCGTATGTGCGCGTTCGGCTGCCGCCCGAGCCGGGGCGCAGCATCTCGATTTCGGGGATCGGCGGTTCGAAGGGTGGGTCGAGCGGTCGCATGATCGCGTCGGTGGGGCTGGCGGGGCGCTCGGGCAAGAGCAGCGATGAGGCGCCGCTGCGGATGCCGAGCGTGACCGACACGGGCGACGGCCAGGCCCACGGCCAGTAGCAGGGCGAGATCGCGATGCGGATGCGGTTGCCGGGTTGGAAGCGGTGTGCGATCGAATCGAGCGGCACGTCGATCGCCATCTCCTCGCCTGGCAGGACGGCCTCGGGCCGGTCGTTGCTGTGGCGGTGGCAGAGGTTCAGCTGCCCGCGCGTGACGAGCAGCGACGAGCCATCCGGGGCGATCTCGCTGAGCCGTACCGACACCATCGCGGTTGGCTGGTCGGCGGTGATCGCGAGGCGCGCGGTGGCATGGCCGAGGATCGCGAAGGACGCGTCGAGCGGATCGGAGGTGAAGCACAGGCTGAGCGCCTCCTCACCGCGCTGGTCGAGCGGGAGGTCGTCGGATTTGCCGTCGGCCGTCCACGAGCCGCCGTCGAGACCGACGGTCTGCACGCTCTCGATCGGAAAGACCTGGCTCTGGCCGGAGTCGCCACCGAGGGTGCCATGGCCGAGCACGAGCTCGCGCGTCTCGATGCGGGGCGACGGCCACGTCTCCTCGGCGATCCAGCGACCGGGCCGGTCGGCCAAGCGGGGTGCGGGCTCAACAGGATCCTGTTCGTACGCAATCAGCATCGCGTCGCCGTCGATCCCGCTGTCGATCCCTTTCAGCCAACGGTCGAACCAGCGTGTCTGCTCCGCGAGGATGCCGACGCGTGGCGACGGCGGGCCATGGATCGGATCGTTATGGCCCCACGGACCAATGATCGCCTTACGCGGACCCTTGGCGCCGGCGAGCACGCGGAAGGCCGAGTCGGTGTAGCCGTCGGTCCAGCCAGCCACGCAGAGGATCGGCGTCTCGATCTTGTCGAAGTCCTCGCAGGCCGAGCCATGGCGCCAGTAGTCGTCGCGGCGCTGGTGCGCCATCCAATGTGCGATCCACGGCTCGAGCTCCATCCGCTCCAGCCATGCCTCGCGCCAGCCTTCGCCGTAGATGGCTGGGACGGGCGGCCGCGCCTGCCAGCCGTGCATGCAGACGCTCCAGTGCAGCATGTCCATCGCGTCAATCAGGCCACCGCGATAGTGGACGTCATCGGAGTAGCGATCATCGGTCGAGTAGCCCGAAACGACGGCCTTCAGCGCGGGTGGGCGCCGCGCCGCGACCTGCAGGCCGTTGAAGCCCGTCCACGAGTAGCCCGTCATCCCGACGGCGCCCGTGCACCATGGTTGCGCGGCGATCCACGCGATCGCGTCGACACCGTCAAGCGTCTCGTGCTCGGTGTACTCGTCGGGGCAGAGGCCGGTCGACTCGCCCGTGCCGCGGATGTCAATACGGATGCCGGCGTAGCCCTCTCCGGCAAACCAGCGCATCTCCTGCTCGTCGCTCGCGACCGTGCCGTCGGTCAGTCGGTAGGGGCCATATTCGATGATGGCGGGAACCGGGTTTTCGTCGGCATCAACGGGCAGCCAGATCTTGGCATGCAGTCGCGTCCCGTCGGGCAGTGGGATCCAGACTGGTGTGCGAACCTCGATCGCGTTGGGAAATGCGGTGCGAACCTCGACCGCGGGGAGGCTCACGCCTCAACCAGCACGCGACCGTCCTCGACTCGGACGGGGTATGCCGCGACGCGGAAGGAAGGGTCTTCGATGCACTCACCGGTGGAAGCATCGAACTCCCACCCGTGCCACGGGCAGACGACGACGGTGCGGTCGACCAGCTGGTAGTCGCCACCGACCTCTCCTTCGATGCGCTGTGCAACGGTTCCGAGGCAGAGCCGCGCCCCCGAGTGCGGGCAGCGATTGCGAATGGCGATCAGGTCGTTCGTGCGGGGATCGCGCATGACGCCGATTTCACGACCACCGATGCGCGCGATCGCCGGGTTACCAACGGTTACATCCGCCTCGGCGGCAATGTCATGCCACGCACTCATTGGAGTACGGGAAGTTCGAGGCGGCTACCGTAGAAGGCGACTGCATTGTCATGCATCACCGCCTGCCGCCAGGCTTCGGGGATCCGCTGCTCAAGCCACTTCGGCTCGTCGCCGTCCCAGTGCGGATAGTCGGACGCGTAGCAGAGGATGTCGGGTGCACCAACGGCGGCGAGCATCTGCCAGAGCAGCTCGTCGTTGCCGTTGGTGTACTCGAGCGGTTGGGTTGCGAAGCGGACATGGCGTTTCATCGTCTCGAGCGGCGGCTCGTCCATCCAGGGGGTGTCGTCGCGCAGACCACGCCAGTTCGTGTCGAGGCGCCAGAGCATGCCGGGTAGCCAGGCAACGCCACCCTCGATCAACAGCACCTTGAGATCCGGAATGCGTCGGAATGTGCCGTGGGCGAGGAGTGAGACGAGTTGTGCTTGAATCGAACAGGCCGAGCCGATCGTGTGCCACTCGATGTAGAGCGTTGGCGTACCCGCACCGCTTGACTGGTGGGCGAGCCCCATCCCCTCCATGCCGGAATGAATTGCGACAGCCAAGCCGTGTGCCGCGGCGGCCTCGAGGATTGGCAGGTAGCGTGGATCTCCGTACGGACGCTCACTGGCGCTCGGGAGCAGTATCTGGACGAAGCGGCGGTCGCTGGCGCACCGCTCGATCTCGGCGACGGCGGCTGCTGGGTCCTGCGTTGGGATGATGATCGATCCGCGGAAGCGGTCGTCGACGGGGAACCAGTCCTCGCGGAACCAGTCGTTGTGGGCGCTCGCCAGCGTGGCGGCACTGTAGGCGTTCTCCATCAGACCAACGCTGAGTGCGTCATCGGCGGTCAGGATGCCGATATCGGCGCCCTGGTCGTCGAGCGCGTCTTTGGCAACAGCCTGTGGTGTCGCACCGGGGTACTCGTTTTCGTCGACTTGGAGGTCCTTGCGATACCACGAGGAGGAGTGGTTCCAAGGGTAGGCCGGCAGCCCGAGCGTGTACGCCTGGTTCCGAAACCAGTCACGTTTGGCGGGATCGATGAACTTGATGATCTCCTCGGGCTTGGAAATCTGAACATGAATGTCACAGTCGATCATGGAGCCTCCTTCCGTCGCCGTGCGTTGCAGAGGATCATACACAGGATCCTGACTGTACAGTCAGGGCGATTCTACTTGTTTCGCTGCTCCATGTCACGGACCCAGCGCGCATGATTCTGCTTGGCCCACTCCCGATCGACGCTGCCGGTCACGATGCCGCGGGTCGCCGCGCGCGTCGCGGGGCTGATCAGCGACAGGTAGAGGTGGCCACAAGTCAGCACGATAATCAGCAGCGTGGCGAGGTCGTGAACGTCCACGGTACCGGCAAAACGGTACGTCGTGTTCTGCTCGCCGAGCCAGAGCAGCAAGCCGGTGATCGTGAGAACGACCATCAATCCACTCGTCACGGAAGTAAAGAGCTTCTGTCCGGCGTTGAGCCAGCCCTGCTCTGGTGCACCCGTGTGATCGAACAGGCGCTTTGTTCCGCCACGCAGCCAGAGGCGATCGTTCTCGTCGAAGGTGTCGACTTCGCGCACGACTTGGCCGATTGCTCGTGGGCGTAGGATGATGATCGCCAACAGGCCGACGCCGAGTGCGATCGCCGAGACGAGGTGCCAGTACTTGGCGGAGGGGCGGTTCATCACCTCGGCGAGTGCGGGCGAATAGAGGCAGGCGCCGGTCCAGAGCATCGCGAAGAACGTGATCGCGACGACGAGGTGCGCAAGCAATTGAGGCCTTGAGAACCGACGGATCAGTCGTGGCTGCTCTGTGCTCGGACTAGTGGGAGACATCTTTGCCGACCCAGGCATCGGCGTCGTAGCCGCGCGTCTCCCAATAACCGAGCGTCGGCTCGTTCTCGAACGTAATCTTGCTGAGCCACTTGACGCCCTTGTAGCCATACATCTGTGGGATCACGAGTCGCATCGGCGCACCATGAGGTCGCGTGAGTGGCTTGCCGTCCATTTCGGTCGCGAGCATCACGTTAGGCAGCTTGAACTGCTTCATCGTCAACTGGTCGAAGTACGGCTCTTCGAGTGACTGGAAGTTGACGTGTTGGGCCTCTGTGCGCGGCTTGACGAGGTCGAGGATCGTCTGTGCTTTGATTCCGCGAAAGCGGACGTCGTAGACGGACCAGCCCGTCACGCAATGAAAGTCGGACACCTCCGTCACCATCTCCGTCGCCTGAACGTCGCTCCAGGTCAGCGTGACGGGGTTTTCGACATTGCCGTCGATGGTCAGCGAGTAGGTCGCGGGGTCGAAGGTCGGCATCGGGTCTTGGACGTTGTAGATGCGCCAGCCACCGGTCGGCACGATTGCCGCGACTCCAAGGTTGTCGCCGAGGCTTGCGAGTGACGACCCGACGCCACCACCAAAGCGCGAGAGCAAGGCAATGCCCCCGACACCAGCGGCAACGGTGCCGAGAAACGCTGCGCGCCCGAGCGGAATTCTGCTGCGGGGCGTCGGCGTGGGGTGTTCGGGCGGTGGTTCCATTGCTCTCATCATCTAGTACGCAGCGCGGTATGTGTTAGCCGTCTGTCGTGGCCATGCGGGCGCGGCGGTGATTGGTGGTCGGCGGGTCGAAAGCCTACGCCAGGAGAATCATCTGTTTACGTCGCTGCCGGAAGCGATCGCACATGCGCGATCACACGTGGAGCGAGTAAGAGTGCGCTGACACGCCGGTTTCCTGACGCGTCAGCGCGGTCGTGCTACGCGAGGGCCTTGGCCTTCAGCACGTCGAACTCAGCCTGTGTGATGGCACCTGAGTCGAGCAGCTTCTTGGCCTGCTCGATCTGACCGGTTGCGCCACCGGCGACGGTCTTGACGTGATCGTCGAAGTCCTTCTGCGCAGCCGTGATAGCCGCGTTTTGACGCTCTGCCATCGAATGACCGTTGAGGATCAGGTAAATGATGATGCCGATCGGGCCCGTGATGATCATAAAGATCAACCAGAGTGCCTTCTTGCCGCCGGAGATGTCGTGGCGGCGGAAGAGGTCGCTGAAGACTGTGATTAGCAGCCAGAACCAGATCACGAAGCCGAGGATCATCAACATCGACCAAAGCAAGTGCAAGAGCGGGTAATCGTCCACGAATTCTTCTAGTACGGGGGTTCGTGCTTCAGTATAGCGACCGGGCGGTGGACAGTTCTAGCATGTTCACCGGTAGGTCTGGGCATCGTTGCCCTCCAACTGAAGCGGTGTCGTGAACCGGTCTAGATCAACTCGGCACCGGTCAGATAGCGCGGCTCGGCAAAGACGCGCTGCACGATCGGTTCGAAGAACGCTGCCGGCAGGCTCTCGAAGGTCGGGTCGAAGCAGTTCTGGTCGTACTGCTCGCAAAATTCGGCGCAGGCGTCGTACCACTCGTTGTCCTTAAAGCGATCGCGAGCATTGCGGTCGCCGCCCGAATGGTGCGCGTAGTAGTACATCTGAAAGACGCCGTGGTGCTTGGCGATCCAGACCAGCTCCGGGCGCACGTAGGGGCGGAGGATCGCGCCCATCATCTCGCCGTGCGTGAGTGGTGCGAGCTCGTCGCCGAGGTCGTGCAGCAGCGCCATCGCGACGTACTCCTCGTCCTTGCCGTCGTTATACGCGCGGGTCGCAGACTGCAGCGAGTGCTCGTGGCGCGTCACCTGATAGCCCGAGTACGACACCTTCAACTCCTCAAGAGCAGTCATCAGGCGTCCCGGCATGCCAGCCATGTGCTCTTCGCCGGCGCGATCGAGGAGTGCGTAGTCCTCGGCGGTGCCGTCTTCCATACGGGTGAATGCGACTGTCTCCATGGTGCCTCCCTCGGGATGAGTGAATCGTACTACCGGTCGTTGAAGACCAGGAGTTCGCCGCCGTAGCAAGCCACCCAGACCCGGGCCAGATGCGCGTCGTACGTGACGCCGATCGGCCGGACGCACGCGTCGAGCTCCTGCGTGACGGTCATGTCTCGGGTGCGGATCTTGGAGACGGTGCCGCTGTCGTAGTTGACGACGTAGAGGGCCTTACCGTCGCTGGACATCACCAGGCTGCGCGGGGCGCTACCGGTCTGGACGCGCAGCACGCGGCCGGTGTAGAGGTCGAGGCGGGCGACGTTGCCCTCGGAGTTCAGCGTCGCGTAGATGTAGCGGCCCTGCGGTGAGAACTCGAGCGCGCGCGGGCCGGCGCCGATCTCGATTGTGCGCGTCTTCCAGGTGTTGAGGTCGACGCGGACGAGCTTCGTCCCGCCCATCATCGCGACGTAGACGGCATTGCCCTTCGGTGAGACGACGATGCCGCGCGGGTACGGGCCGATCGGCACCCGCTGCAGCTCGCGGCCGGTCTCGGCCGAGAGGACCGACAGGTCCCAGGAGCACCAGTTCGCGACGAGTACGAAGCGGCCGTCCGGCGTGGCCTTGACGACCTTCGGCACGGAGCCGACTGGATAGACGCCGTCGATCTTGAGGCTCTCCATGTTGATGCGGTAGAGGAACGAGTCGTCGTAGCCCGATTCCGGCGTGCAGGTGTCACTGCCCTCCGGGCCGAAGCCCGCGCCGTACATCGAGTAGTTGGAGACGTAGCCGTACTGCCCATCCGGCGAGAAGGCGGCCTCCACCGGCGCGCCCTGCGAGGTACCCGGATGCCCCTTGATGCCGAACTGCGCCAGCTTCACGGAGTCGGAGATCGTTGCGACCAGTTTCATCGTGCGCGCGCTGTAGACCGTTACCGAATGCCGGTACATCATGTTTTGCGCGGTGATGAGGCCCGCGCCGCTCGCCGCCACGGACTTCGGTGCGATATCGCCGGTGACCCTGCGAATCAGGCGCAGGCGGGTGCGATCCGAGGGCGGTCCGACGTGCTCCGGGACCACCGCGGTGGCCGGCTCGGCGGGGACGTCCACGGTCGTGGTCGGCACGGTTTCCGAAGTCGTCGCGGCGGCGGTGGCCGTCGCCGCGTTCGCGCGCGTGCCGTCCTCGACCTGGGTGCGCAGGAACAGGACGCCGCCGACGGTCAGCGCCACGGTCAGCACGGCGAGCAGGGTCGCTCGGCATCGACGCACGGCGCGGCGACGCTCCTAATACGAGGGCGTGCGATCGTGGAACTCGGGCATGTTCCGGATCTTCGGCTACCGAGACACGCCTCCTGCCCGCCCGGAGCGGCCGTTGCGCAGTTGACACAGTCGCCGCGGTACGGTTGGCTCTCGTCACCACGACGCTTAGGAGACACCATGTTCGACGCCACCACCGCCCAGCGCCTCACCACCGACGGTGACTGGTTCGCGCCGTACTTCATCTCGCTCGGCTACCGCCTCGGCAATGTCCTCGTGCTGTCCGGGCAGGCCTCGATCTCGGAGCAGGGTGAGATCGTTGGTGCTGGTGACTTCGACGCACAGGCCGCGCAGACCTTCGCGAACATCGAGCGCGTGCTGGGCCTCGGTGGGGCAGGCCTCGAGGACATCTTCAAGGTCACGATCTACCTGACCGACATGGCGCACTTCCCGAAGATCATGGACCTGCGCCAGCGGCACTTCACACCGCCCTACCCGGCGGACACGATCGTCGAGGTGCGCTCGCTCGCGCTACCGGAGCTGATGATCGAGATCGAGGTGATGGCGCTGGTGCCGGGCGGCGAGCGCCGCGTGATCGACGGCTGATCCGGCCGCCGCGCGCCGAGACGGGTTGCGCGTGCGGGAGATGAATCGGACGGTGCCGCTGGCCTATGCTGCAACCACCCCGGCATCCCGCCGCGGCAGACCAAGGAGCACGGGCCGTGAGCGAGCCCCGTATCGGCATTTTCCTCAACGTGCAGCAGCCGGATTCCGTGTCGCCGCGCACGATCGTGGACCAGGCCGTGGCGCACACCGCGCTGTGCCGCGACCTCGGCTTCGACCTCGTCTCCGCCGGGCAGCACTTCCTCACCGAGGTCTTCCAGATGGCCCAGCTGATGCCGCTGCTGGCGCGGATCGCAGCCGACTCCGGTGACATGCGCGTCGCTTCGAACATCGCCCTGCTGACGCTGCTCAACCCCGTTGAGCTCGCGGAGAACGCGGCCACGCTCGACGCCATCACCGGGGGGCGCTTCGTGCTCGGCGTCGGTCTCGGCTATCGCCTGGAGGAGTTCGACGCCTTCGGCATTCCGGAGAAGAAGCTGCGTGTGTTCCTTGACAAGCTCGACGTCGTCAAGCGCCTGCTCGAGGGCGAGTCGGTGACTGCGGAGGGCCACGGCTATAAGCTCGACAACCAGCGTCTCGCGATGCTGCCGATGCAGCGTCCGCGCCCGCCGATCTGGTTGGCGGCCAACGCCGATCAGGCCGTGCGCCGGGCGGCGCGCGTTGCAGACACGTGGACCGTCAACCCGCACGCCAACCTCGCCGAGCTGGTGCGCCAGACCGCCATGTTTCACGCGGCGCGGGCCGAGGCGGGGCTGCCGGTCGTGACCGAGCTACCCGTGATGAAGGAGATCTACGTTGGTGAGGACGACGAGAGCGCCGAGCGCGAGGCCCGTACCTACCTGCAGGCCAAGTACAAGGCGTACGTCAAGTGGGGGCAGGACGAGGTCATGCCAGACGCCGACTCGCTCGATCAGGACTGGGAGGAACTGAAGGCCGGCGGGCGCTTCATCCTCGGCGGCCCCGACCGCTGCGTGGCCGAGTTGCAGGAGCACCTCGACGCGTTGCGCTGCGACACGCTGATCTTCCGGTTCGGCTGGGTCGGCATGCCCGACGACCTCGTCCAGGCGAACATTCGCCGCTTTGCCGAGACGGTCAAGCCGCGGCTGCGCATCGCGGCTGGCGCACCCTCGCCGCTCTAACGACCCGCGCTAACTCGAGCAGGCACTAGCGGCAGTGAGTGCCGCTTCGGCATACGCCTGCGCGTCGTCACCGAGGCGAGCATCAAGGGTCTCGGCGCTCGTCAAATCGGTCGTGGTGACAGCGCGCTGATAGTCGGTCACCATCGTCTGCATCGCACCGCTCATTGTGGTGAGGGCCTCTTGGCACGAGCCGTCGGTCTCGTCTGTGACGGAAGCCATCGAATCCAACATGGTCGTGCCCGCCATTGCGACAGCCGTGTACGTATCGCCAGCGCACTTCTCAAAATCCTGTCCCGCAGCAGCATCGGTATGGCACGACGCGATGCTCTGGTTCGCCTGATCAAGGCTGGCGGCAAAGGCCTGCGCACTGGCGTCCACCGTCGACCAGGCACCGACGTTGTCGGCGGTGCTCGCGGCGACGGTCATCTCGCTCGCGGCGACAGCCGTTTCTGCGACAGCCTCAACGGGGGCTGCCTCGACGGTCGAAGAGGCTCCAGCAGCCTTTGCCTCCGTCGCCGTCTCGGTGTCGCCTAACACTGAACCGCCGCAGCCGGCAACGAGCATGCCGGCGACAAGCACGAGGCTGAGAGAGAGAAGAGAAGCGAAGCTACGCATCGGGTATCTACCCATGGTGCTTCAGATTCGCTGCCCTGTGGTGTTGATCCTGCCTCGGGCAGTCAAACGAGCATGGTGTTTGGGGGGAACCGCTGGGACGAGTGGTTCCCCCCAAACACCATGGCAGCGCTATTTGACGACAGTGTTGCCGTCGAAGTGCTCGATGCCGTTGAGGTACGTGATGACCTCGTCGACGCCCATCACGTCGCCAAACTTAGCGTCGATGTCGAACAGGTTCCACTCGACGACGCCCGCCACGCGATCACCAACACACTCGCGCGGCACGATCGGCCGGAAGCCGTAGGCAATCGCGTCCTCGACGGTGTGGCGCACACAGCCCGCCATCGTCACGCCCGTCACGATCACCGTGTCAACGCGGTGCGCACTGAGAAAGCCCTGCAGGTACGTGCCATGGAAACCGCTGGCGCGCTTCTTGCAGATCACGAGATCGCTATCGCGCAACAGACGCTCATCGATGTCGGCCTCGTACGAGCCCTCCTCGAGAATGTCGACCGGGATCTTGTTGTGCCAGAGACCCATGTCGCTCCACTCGCCGCGCGTCGTCTTCTTATACGCGGTCGTGGTGTGGACGATTGGAATGTTCTTTGCACGACCCGCGTCGAGCAGGCGCTCCATCGCGGGGATGATGACGTCCATCTTGTCGCACGAGAATGCGTGGTCGGGACGCGTCCACGCATTGGCGAGATCGATGTTGAGGATCGCGGGGCGCGTACCAAAGCCGATCCGGCGCTGGAAGCCCCGTGCCTGATACAGCTCCGAGTCGTCGGAGAAGATCTTGTTGAGCATCTCCTGTAGTTCCATGATGGTCCTTCTCTTTCGGTCGGTCGGTTGGGGTAGTTACGCCTGGCGCCGGGAGGTGCGTAGCGTGGTGGTTGCCTCGAGATCGACGGCGAGGTCGAAGCCCTCACCGACGAGCACGACGCCGTAGTCCTGCGCCGCACGATCGCGCGTGGTGAACTCGTCGAGCACGTCATCGCGAACGAGATTTGGATCGCGATCGAGCGGATCGCCGTAGCCACCACCCGAGGGGACGGTGATCTGCAGGCTGTCGCCAGCCTTCAGTTGCGAGCCGGTCACCTTGCTGTGCCAAGATTCCTCGCTGGCCTGCCCGGGATTGCGGACGAGCGAGCTGTTGAGGCCCTCGTGGCCACCAAAGATGCCCCACGGTGGATCGGATTCGTGGCGCTCTCCTTCGCACGTAACGATCGTGTCCCTGAGGAACGTGTTGACGCGAACGATGCCGATACCACCACGCCACTTGCCTGCCGCGGCGGGCTCGTCGCGCAGCTCGTAGCGATCGGTCCGCATCGGGAAACGCCACTCGAGCTCCTCGATCGGGTTGTTGCGGGTATTGGCGATCAGGTTGTCGACCGAGTCCATCGCATCGCGGTCGGGGCGTCCACCGTACGAACCCTCATCGACCTCGAGATAGACCCAGTACTCGCCCTCCGCCTCGACGTAGCCGGAGTAGGAGATGAAGTGCAGATCGGCGGAGTTGCCGGCCGTGATCTGGTTCGGCAGAACCGGCGCCAGGGCGCGAAGCACGAGGTCCACCGCGCGTTGCACCTGGCAGAAGCGTGCGAAGCACGCCCGCGGGTAGTTGGGGTTGAAGATCGAGCCTTTCGGCGCGATCACCTCGACCGGACGTAACATGCCCTCGTTCTGGGGCACGAAGACGGGGAAGGCCGCCTCGTCGAGGAAGATCATCCGTGCAATAAACGTCATCGCGGAGATGGTCGTGCCCTCGTAGGGGCAGTTGTAGCCGGTGGAAACCTCGTCGCTGGAGCCGGTTAGATCGACGATCATCCGGTCGCCCTTGATCTCGACGGTCACCTGCACCGGCAGTTGCTGGCCACGGTTGCGGCCGTCGTCGTCGAGGTAGCCGATCTCCGGCCCGTAGACGCCGTCGGGGACCTTAGCGATTTCCCTGCGCAGCATCGATTCGGAGTAGTCCATCCAGTAGTTGGACGCCTCGGAGACGGCTTCGGGGGTGTACCGACGGACGAGTTCCTCGAAGCGCCGCTTCGCCAGCTCGCAGGCCGCGATCATCGCCTGAAGGTCGCCGCGGTTCGAAGTTGGAGTGCGAGTGTTCTCGAGGATGTGCTTGAACAGCGACTCCTGCCAGACGCCCTTATCGGCGAGCTTGACGGCCCGGTAGATGTTGCCCTCTGACCAGTTGTCGACGAGGTCGATGGCGAGGCCGGGGTATGCGCCGCCGATGTCGAGCAGGTGGGCGGAAGCGCCGGTGAAGCCGACGAGCGTTCCCTCGTGGAACACGGGCATGACGATCGCGGCGTCGGGCGAGTGTGTCGCGCCGAGGTACGGATCGTTGTGGAGAATGATGTCCCCCTCGTGGATGTCGTCGCCGAGCAGTGAGATAACGCCCTTGACGATCTTCGGCATCGCACCCATGAACATCGGGGTCGAGTCAGACTCGGCGATGTTGTTGCCCTCGGCGTCAAAGAGGCCCGCGCCGAGGTCCTCGGATTCCCGGATGATCGACGAGTAGGACATGCGGTAGAGGACACCCGCCATCTCTTTTGCGATGGCGTTGAAAGCGCCGCCGATGACGCGCATCAGAATCGGCTGGGCCAGACTCGTATCGCCACCCCTCTCCTTGCGTGCCTTGATTCGCGGCTTGACGTCGATGACGAGGTTGCCGTAGCGATCGACTTCGACGTTGAAGCCGGGCGGCACGACGGTGGTGGTGTCGTACTGCTCGATGACCGCCGGGCCGGCAAAGCGGTCCCCGGCTTCGAGCAGCTCACGCTCATAGAACGGCGTGGCCGCCGTGACGGCGTCGCCGTCGACGTCGAACACAACGTCGCGCGTCTCGATCATCGCACCCGCAGGGTCTCCGTCGCCGACCGTGGCCTGGGGCCACGTCAACTCGTCGATGCGGCCGATGCCGATCACGCGGATGTTGATGATCTCGACGGGCGAGTCGAAGCGGTGGCCATACTCCGCCTTATGCGCCGTGTGGAAGGCGTCGACGAGGGCATCGGCCCAGCCCGGATCGCAGGGGTCGCCGCCGGGGGTGTCGAAGCGGACCTCGTAGCCCTGTCCGGAGTAGCGGCAGTCCGCGAGGCGGCGGATCAGTCGCCGATCCTCGGGGACGGCGTCAGCGTCGAGTTGCGCCACGGCCGCGGAGACGAGGTCGTCGTACTTGGTGCTGAGTCGTGGCGCGTCGAGCGTATTGACCGCCTGACGATCGGTGCCGACGAACTCGTGCTGCAGGTCGGTTGCGAGCAGGCCGGTCGCGGCTACGATGCCGGGGTGCGGCGGGACGAGCACGCGCGGGATCTCCAGCTCGAGGGCGACGTCGCAGGCGAAGAGCGGACCGGCACCACCGGCGGCGACGAGCGTGAAGTCGCGTGGGTCGTAGCCGCGGCGGACCGAGTTGACCTCGATCGCCTGTGTCATGCCGAACTGTTGGATTTGCAGGGCGCCGAGGGCGGCCCGCTCTGCCGTCATCTCGACCTGCTCGGCGAGCGACTCCATCGCGGTGCGTGCGAGTGTGGGATCGAGGGTGAGACCGCCACCGACGAGGCCGCGTTCGGGGCGTAGGCGGCCGAGCATGACCTGCGCGTCCGTCGAGGTGGGCTCGGTACCGCCCCGTCCGTAACAGGCAGGGCCGGGATCCGCGCCGGCGGATTGCGGGCCGACGCGAAACACGCCGCCTGCGTCGACGTAGGCGAGCGAGCCGCCGCCGGCACCGAT
>SXGS01286872.1_pt1 | contig 18540 bp, 19 predicted proteins | sample 3174681 | NCBI WGS metagenome assembly SXGS01 (sample SAMN11356861, study PRJNA531348) | freshwater metagenome | isolation source: freshwater sample F1-80 | place: China: Fuxian Lake, Yuxi | collected 2017-12-25 | reverse complement strand
CACAACTTGTGTATTGAGTGATTTAGAATCAAGTTGCGATCTGGAACTCGAGTTTGCAGACACAAACGAGCCATCAAACATCATACGATTAATTCTTACATCACGCGATCAAATACATCCTGACTTTAAATACATTAAAATTTATTTGTTATTGTATGATCATAGGTTATTATTGAGTTTGCAGTCGCAAACGAACCGTTTTCTTGGAAAACTAGCATTAGATGAAATAAACCCGACTGACATTGCGCGCGGCACAAACATTGTACTCGGCGAAGATGGTTGTGTGTACTTTGATTATATAGTGCGTATGCAAATAAATGATCAAAGAGTTTATGTGCAAAAAATGTACATAGAAGAAGTCATATTGATGTGATCTCACACCCTTAAAATTTCAAGGTGACTTGAAAGGGTTCCGATGGAGCTAAATCTGCACCCAATTTTACTATTTTTACATTTGATGTGGCAGTTGGCACAGAAGCCGCATGAGACATCCGAGGTATAAAACAAACGTCGTTGTTGATGATATTTGTCATGGAAATGCCTGCGGTGGATTTTGCGCCACTGGCAGCCCGCGAAATGGCGCGTCGAACAGGTGCGCGATGTTCATATCCATGAACCCGTTCATACAGAACAATGTCCCACACAGCCCGAAATTTCGGCAAATTACGGGCAAACCACGCGGTGTTTCTCTCTATCAACACGCAACTAAATATTTCCAATCGCCAATAAAAGTATTTGATGAAATCATATCCTTCTGTTTCTGCCCTGTCAATTGTTGCATAACACCACGCATCCGCTGCATCCTGGGTGCAAATGGTAATCGGAAGATATTCGTATTTAAGCTTGGGTTTTGTCGGCTGACAAAACATCGTTTGTGGAGTCAAACCGGGTTTTGTTTGCGGTGCAGCCGCGGGTCGTTCTCAGGTCTGTAGACAAAAGCAATAATAATCCCCTTTCGATGTCCTGCATGAGTGTTCATATTTCGTTCCGTGGCTGCGGCATCCGTGGTCGCATCCGTATCATCCAAGTACTCTTGTCGACAAGAATATTCCCGAAACTTGGTTTCCAAGAAATCACATTCATCAATATCACACACCTCTTCTTGCAGTTGAACTTGTGTGTAATATTCCGGTTTTGGTATGCCAGTTATTTCACGGCTAATGACGTTTTTTATTTCCAATAATCTGCCATATCTCGGCGATTCGGGATCAACATTGATTCCATCTGGCGAAGCTCCCAGGAAAGTGTGCACAGGGTGTTGAATACATCCGAATTCTTCTATTTTGGTCTGGTAAATTTCTTCATACAACATGACAGATACGCGTTCATATCGATGTCCCCATTCTCTCGGACCTGCCATGTTTGGAATGCAAGTCATCGCTGGGTCGTCGTCGTTTTCCACAGAAGGTGGACAACATTTCTCGTAAATTAAACTATTCGCAGCAGCTTGTGTACCTAAGGCTTTATGTGCACTACTTGCAGAAATCATATTGTGTCTACAAGTATACCATTCTTTTGTACGTTGCGCAGGTTGCGGCAATGCGCGCAAATAATCCAATTTTTCTGTTATGTCTTTTCTCTCCCGTTCTGTTTCAGACACTGCTGCGGTCGCAGAAGGTTGGTCAATAATTGCAGGAGGTTGCGCAAAGACATCAACCGAGTCATCATCAGGCATCAATTGTATTTTTTGAAACAACAATATTACCTCGGTGATAAGTTCTGTTGCACGAGTTTTGTCAATGCATTGAGCATTCTCTTCGCCAGGTTCGCCGTAAATTTTCATAACGTCGTCAATGATTTGCTGTTTAAGTTGCTCAGTTTTCCCTTGTTGGTCTTCCGCCGCTGCATTGACTTCCGCAACGAAATTTTGCTTGGCAGCAAAACCAGTGTCCAGCAAATAATCGTATACATAATGTGTTATTTCTATTTCGAATTCTTCTGTGGAAAGATCCCAGAGAGAAAGATCGTTACCAAATTCACCAGAACATAAATAGGACATTATTTGAATTCTTCTGGATAATGTATCAATCTCGTTTGCCAACGCAGACAATTCGTCAAACATAGTAATAATTCTTTTATGTATATATGTCAATTTCCCATTGGGAAAGCTCGCTTGCAACTGCAAGCTCGATTTTTCCCGCGCGTTCTCTCTGTGATGTTGCAGAGTTCAATTATTTTCTGCTTTCGACAAAAAACAAGACCGAAATGTTAGCGATGTTCTTGATCGCGACCATTTAATTATTTTCTGTGTTATATTGCTTTCTGCAGAGAAAACAACAGAAGATAATCATATTACACAACTTTCGCTTTTGCCACCCGTTTAGCTCTGGCAGGTTTTGCTGCTGGTGGTGCAGCAACGGCGACATCTGCAGCGGCATGGTTTATAATGTCTCCAATGGCTATTTTGGCTTTTGCAACACGTTTGGCTCTGGCGGGTTTTGGTGCAGCAACAATTGGATCAACAATAACAACTTCTGGTTCCATAGCAGGCGGCGCCAATTTTGCCTTTGCCACACGTTTGGCTCTGGTTGGTTTAGCTGCAGGGGCTGCAGGAGGTATAGGTATTTCGATTGGGTCATCCGCTGCCATGGCGGCAGGAGGGCTATGAATTTTTGCTTTCACTGTGCGCTTGGCTCTTGTTTTTTTTGCTAGCGGCGGTTCCATAATTATGTCCATCATGGGTGGTGTGGGCGCAGGTGGCGATGCCAATTTTGCCTTTACGACTCGTTTAGCTCTGGTGGGTTTCGCTGCAATCGGCAACACGCCTGGTTTAGCGGCTGCAACAATGATATCTTCCAATCCAATCATGTTTGCTGCTGGTTTTTTGACACCTTTTGCGCCCGTCGGTTCACATTGTTTTGTTTTGGGATTTCTTCGGGTTCCTTTTTCGCAGGGTTTCTGGCGCTTTTTCTTGGAGTTGTTGGATTTATTCGAACCGTTGGAACGAGTTGAACTTGAAGAAGACCGCGGTTTTGCAGGGGAGTGAACTGGAGAGAAACCTGGTGCGGTTGCCGGAGTTTTGAATGCTGTGGCGGCAAATCCCGGCGCGGTTGCAGGCGTATCAAACGCGAATGGCGCGTGCGCGGGCGCCGGTGGCGGATAGGGCGGCGAACGCGGGACATGTTTCTTGAATTTATTTCCAATATTTTTCATAGTATCCGAAGAGGATGACAAAGCATTAAAAAATATTTCTTTATCGCGGCTGCTGGGGCTGCTACTGCTGCGCCCGCGTTTTGCCGTGGTGGCGCCGGGCGAACGCGGAACCGGTTTCATATGTGCTGGCGGCGGATATGGTGGAGATTTTGGATAATATATTTGACGACCATACAATATTTCGTTTACAGCATGATTGCGTTTTTCAGGAGTTCCTTTGTCAAATTTTTCCCATTCGCCGGGTATCATGTGAGTTTTTGCGTATTCCAATTTAGCCGCGGGATGCATTTGCCCAATCGGCACAATCGGACCATAATTTGGAATATACTCGATGGCTCCATATTTCATGACTTGTTCTGCAACTCGCACTTGTTCGGATATTTTCAACGCATTATAGGCAGCGCGTTCTGCGGGCGAAAGCTGTTTAATTGCTTTGGACAGTTTAATCGCGGTGTTCATATCATTTCCATTCATACCTCCGGTTTTTGGATCTGTTATATTAGCAGGATATAATGATGTTTCTTCGCGGGACTAGGGGGGAATTATTTCACATGATTTTATAGTTGTACACCGAACATGTCGTTATTTCAAACTCAACCATCAGATGTTTCCACCCAAAATTTCGGATTTACGGCACCAGCAACCCCTTTCTCTCCAACTGAAACTGCGGGAGGATTGTCGTACACAACCTGGTTCATTATTGTGCTTGTTCTGGCATTTCTTGGCATTAATATTTTCGCCTATTTAGCAGAAGGAACCCAAGAAATTACAAATGTGTTTTCGCCAATTATCCGGGCGGTATTTGGAACAGCTGTAGCGACCACGGGCAAAGTTGTGGATGTTAGCGCTGAAGGTGCAAAAGCTGTCGTAGCAGGCACAGCGGGAGCTTTGGAAAGCGGATTGAATGTTGTCCAAGATATCGGAGAAAATGCACAACATGTTCGCGGCGGTCCCATGTCTTTGCAGCAAGCTTTACAACAAACAACTCCTCAATCTCAGCGATCTCGCGCTCAATCTCAATATGTTCCAGCCAGCGCAGAAGATCAACCCCAACGCACTGGAAAATCTGGTTGGTGTTTCATAGGAAGAGACCGAGGATTCAGAAGTTGTTCCCAAGTTGGCGTGAATGATGTTTGCATGTCTGGTGACATATTTCCATCGCAAGCCATTTGCGTAAATCCAAGCTTGAGAGAATGAATGCCTGCCCACTGCTGCAAACACCTTCAAAAAATTTTTCTCTCGCCACCGAATTGTCACATGCGTTTTTTATTTTCCAGGTAAGGGCTGATGTCGTTTACTACCCTGGAAAATAAAAAGAATTGCAACGATTTGGTGGCGAGAGAAAAATTTTTTGAAACCCATTGGCGTGTTACGCGTTTGCGCGTTATTTATGCTTGTTCATCTTCGTAAAAGAACACGTCGCCATCTTTGAAATATCCGACTTTTTCTCCTTGGTCTCCGTCTTCTGTCAACACCCATAACCCACCATTTTCACAATTATCTGTGCAATAAGATATTCCATCTATTTCAATCTCTTCCAAGTCTGCTTCTTCCTCTTCGGCGGGTGTGTCTTCGGATTTTACTGCAGGCGTTTCCTCTTCCTCCTCCTCAGCACCATCAACGGGTTCCTCAGAAACATCAACAGGTTCCTCATAAACTTCTTCAACAACTTCTTCAGTTTCCTCCTCAGCAACTTCTTCAGTTTCTTCCTCGACAACTTCCACAGTTTCTTCCTTGACCTCGACGGTTTCCTCTTCGACTACAACATCTTCCACTGCAGCGGGTTCAACCAGAAAAAGCGCGGGAATGTGTGTGTTAGTAACTTCTGGAATTGGGTGCACATCTTTTGGTCTTAATGTGTTGCGCAATGTTATCACGTCGATTGTCAATGCGTCGCATTTTTTCATCCATATTTGCAATTCTGCATTCATCTGTTTATTTAAATTAGCCAAATCTGCGTTATCTCGTCTCAATGTTTTACATTCATTCTCCAGTTGTTCCAATAATCGTTGGGAATGATCTGGTGGAGTGTACGCATTCATTCTGCGCATTTTGTTTCCGCCGAAATTTTGTTCAATGTCGGCTTTTACCGAGGGCAATTCCATTAAACCTGCATGAGTTTTTTCCAATAATGCATGACGTTGCATTAATTCCGAAAATTGACTTTGCACATAATCTGCAATAATTGGTTCCAAAATCTTATTTAAACCTTGTAACTTGAATTCGTGTTGATCGTTCATGTTTTCTGCGAGCTGAATAGATATGAATATAACTGTTTATATCGGTTTCAGTTTTTCAATCGACACAGGTCGGTTGCAGGGAGAAAAACGCTTGTTTTGCATTGGCAAACCCCAGTTTTTTCAATTGACCGCTGGAAATAACTTAGTTGTTTTGCAACAGTAACACAGGGTAAGGAAAATTGAAATGTTCAAATCTTAATTCACACATTCACACCAAACGAGATCCATGTCTGACGATAATATTAAACGAATTCACTCCGTTAGTATCGAATTTTACAAAAGCCATTCACTTCGAGCAAATATAACCTATGCGGACGAAACCACATTAACCTTTGGATTTCGAGTCGAAGAAACCAAAGCTAAAATTGTGTGGAATGGTTCATTTGTGCTGAATGGGTCAGAAATCGGGCGTGATTATGCAGGAATAGAATTCAACACTAAACATAAAATGCTGAAATATTTGAAAAATAACGGATATGAATTTTCGTTGCAAGCAATAAAATCCTGTCAAAATACAGAGTTTGATGAAATACGCCGAATGGACGCCATACAAAATCGTTCTATCAAATCAAATCCAGAAGATGTGTATGAATTATTGGAAATGGCGTTTTAATTTGCTTGCTGGGTTGTTTTGTTGACGCGATCACCTAGATTTTTCTTTCTCTCTTTATCTTCTGTTTTATTCTGCGATTGGCAGAGAGAACATTAAATAAAATGCAAACCATCTGGGAAAATTGAACTAATTTTCAGAGAATATCGGATTTCATAATACCTAAAATTCGCGCAGAAATGTTTGAAGAACCACCAGCCTCGGCGCCAGAAGTTACACAAAACATAATTAAAGCCAAAATAAGTGCGGAACAACAAGCGGGTTTGCAAAGCAAACAAGCTATTTGTCGCGACAAACCGATTCTTGCCCGCAGAAAAGAACGGGCTAAAGAAAAAATCGCAAAAGCCGCAGCAACAGTTGTGTCCGAAGCAGCAACAGCCGTGACTGAAACAGGGGTTTATTCCCCGCCTATTCGAGACCTTATCGCTGCGAATTATTATAAAGCGGAAATCATTCACTGCGAATCGGATTTGCCAGAAGAATGTAAATTGTACAAAGGAGAGATATTTCACACAGCCCAGAAAAGTAAGAAACATATTTGCGCCATTGTAAGTTCCCATGAAACCAGCAAAAGTGTGTGTTGGTGGAACGCAGACTTTGTGCGGTTTGACATTCCCGTGGAAATGTTGGGATATTCACCCCTGGAAAGCATTTGTTGCGATAATGGAGTATTAAGCACTCGAACCGCAGATGGACATGTCATGATTTGGGGATACTAGGCGCCGGCGACGGCGCAGCAAAAAACAGAAGACGTAACCAGTAAAATGGTTACATTTTCTGTTTTTTGCAGGCAATTTTTGCTCCAGATTTTGCTGACAAGCAACGCGTTGAAATATCTCCGGGTAATACATACGGTAGAGCAGAATGACGCACACAAAAGCTGTTGGTTCTCGCGCTGAAGTTTGGCATGGTAGTGCTGCCCATACATCTGGTGGATTAACAAAGAAAAATTTAATGAAAAACAAGCATGGGCGCATTGTATCTGTGCGCAAACATCGCGCCGCGAAATCTGCGCGCGCGTTGGTAAAAGCCGGGTATGGAACTAAAAAAGGACATTTCGTGTTGTTTCATAAACATTCGCAGGGTCGGCGAGGACATCGGGGTGGAACTGGGCGAGCTGTTGGATTAGGAAACCTGGGTGCGCCCCTGAATCGCGCCATGAATGCTGCGTCTGGCGGCGGATCTCGCCGCCGACGTCGCCGACACCGCGGTGGAATGGCATTGGGTGGACCTTTGAATCCTTCGGCATTTGACGGCAGAGGCGTCGGAACTTCTGGGGTTGCTTTGCAAATGATTGCTGGACAAGGCAATTAACCACAGAAAATAAAGGTAAACTGGTCGCGATAGAGAGAAAAATTTTTCGCGCTTTGCGGCGAATTCTTTCTCTCTTTCTCAAAAACGTGATTGGTGAAACTAAATTATTAGCAATTCTTCTGTATTATCTTCTGTTCTCTCGCCGGAAACCAGAAGATAATTGTGTGAATAGTAGCGATAGAGAGAAAAATTTTCCGCGATGTCCCCTGCATGTAAACAAAATTACACACACCCCCTGGCATTGTACTATGGGAAACCAAGCCTTTGTCGCCAATTCTGTGTGTAATTATGAAGATGTTCAGCGAGCCATCTCTCGAGCGGCAAATACTCATGCTTTAACGTTTTTAATAAACACCCTGCCATCAGAGGAACAATCCTGTTTAATCAAAGAAACCATGATACATACAGAAGAAGAATCCATCATTAATTCTTGTATATCCAAAAAATTAACCGGGGAAATCACGATTATTGTGTATGGCAGAAATGCAGCAGATGTAACTGTTCACACAAAATATAAACAATTGCGCAGTTTGGGGTTTGAACATGTGTATGTATATCTCGGAGGGATGTTTGAATGGCTTTTGTTGCAAGACGTGTATGACGGTGGTTGCGGGGGCAGTGGCAGCGATGGCGGCGAGTTGTTTCCAACCACTACGAGAGAACTGGACATTTTGAAGTATAGATCCGCTAAATTAAATGTGTGAGTCGGCGTGTTTAGCGGGTTTCAGGCAGGAAAATTTTTCTCTCGATCGCGACTTTTCAATTTATTTTATCTTCTGTTTTGCCGCCAAATCAGAAGATAAATCGCCAATAAAGTTTCACCAGGTTGTTGGGTTGGTTAAAACGCTCCACCCAGTCCGATTCTTGCGCTAGCTGTGGCGCGAGGTTTTGCTCCCACATATGCGGCATATTGTGCAGAATATCGATGTGGTGTGGGATGTGTGCGATATGTCGGCGGCGTTGGTGCGTGCATGGGTGTGAAATGCGGCGCCGGCTGCCGCGCGGGATACACAGAATTTACATTATACACATCTTCGTCGATGGATTTCCGGTGATCTTCGTTTATTTGGCGAATCAAATCCGCTGGAACTTGTTTCCCCATAGCTGTCAAATATTTCGCCAAATTCACACGACTTTCCCGGCTGGTTGGATGATAAGGAATATTTGTCCAATCTTTAGTAGAAATCACGGTTTTGTGAGTTTCGCGAATTTTATCTGGATTAATTATTTTCCGTTTCGGTTCTCTCAAGTCATAGGAATAATACTCCTCTGTTCCGAAGGTTACATAGGTCAAGAAATTATGGACATTAATGTATTGTATTCTGGGGTTATGTACAACAAATAAATTATCGTTTGAATTGTCGGATTGTTCATCAATGGTGTATTTTAGTTTCGAAATGGTCCCAAGCCCGTCGACTCCGTTGTCATATTCACTGCGCCAAGGATCTTTTTTGGATATAATTCGAGAGATCCCATCAAATAATTGCAATATTTCTGGGCTACCAATTTTGTAAAACACGCTTCTATCAATATATATTCCTGCAGCATCACACCGTTTTTGAAGAACATTGTCTTCCATCCCCCACCCCCAATAACAGGGAAATCCATTAATGGCTTCGAAATCTGCCCCGCGAATCGCGACAATTCCACCCAGAGCATACAAAAACCCATAGTAATGTTTGACAACTCCTGGTTCCGTGTTGTAATTCAATATTTTATCGAACGGCACTGTGTCAATATCATTGAATATAAACGTCATATCCAAATAATGTTCTGGGTATTTATGTTTCATGGCTAAAAATCCGATATTTTTCATGGCGCCTCGGTTGAAGGTTCTGGCATCGCATTGATGGCAAAAATAAATTTCATAATCGTCTTGATCTTCCAGGATATAACTCATGTATTTGCTGAAAAAGAACTTTTGTTGTACACGGTTTCTGTAGGGAACGATGAAGATTTTTTTGGGCGGTTCCGGCTTTACATCGCCCGGGACTGATTCGATGACGGATTCTTCGATATTTTCTTGCATTCAGATTAGATGAGAAGGTATAAAATATCGAAGAAAAACTATATTGAATTGCAGCCGCGGTAGCGTCGGCGACAGCCAAAGCTCGTTTGCGTAAGTCAAAGAGCGACGGGGTTATGTTCGTATGTTGTTTTGTGTTTGCCGTTTGCGAAATCTTGCGAACATTCTTGCGCCATCTGGAGGAGATGGGGTGGAAGGTTTAACAGGCGATGTAGTAGGAAGTTTCGCAGGACTGGCTCTGGCAGATGTTGGTGCAGGACTGGCTCTGACAGATATTGGTGCAGCGGCGGCAACCGGAGTGGAAGGAGACACATAAGCAGAAGATGTGGCGGCAGATGTGGTGGCAGGCATTGGCGCGGCAACATCTGCAGGAGTAAATGTGCATTCGGTTGTGCCATCTGCATAAATGTGCAATGTTCCCATATTTTCCCAATCGGGTGTGGAATATTTCCCGCCAGTTAGCGCCAACATATCGGCTTTATCTGCAAACAATTGGATGACGCTTTGTACATTGGTAACTGTGTATCCATACTGTGTGTGACTTGGATCAGGGTCTTCAATGTACGGCGAATCTTTTTCAGGAGTTCCATACTTATGTATAAAAAAAACATTCAAAGGCAATCCATTGATCGCTAAATCGTCGTAATCGGATTTTACATTGAAAAACGACCGCAAATCATGCGAAATATTTGGTCGCACTGGGTCAATGTTATAAAAATCAAAATTATTTATCACTGTGGATCCTTGGATAACGTTATATCCATTGTAAGAGCCACACGCAGAATCGGGATATCCGGGAATGGAACATTCGGGCGCTTGACACAAGGCGTTTACGACCAAGGATGTATTTGTTGGGTTGGGTTCATCCTTAAACCACTGGGTGTTAAAATAAGATCTCCCATAGTCGATTATTTTCATAATGTATTCGCAGGGAAAGGTAACAGTTCTTCCATCTGCCAAATGATACACAAAGGTGATGTATTTCTTGCCTTCAAAGGGTTTGTATACCAACACATTTTCTGAATGCATATCGTAATGCGTGAAAAATTTGCCCAATACAGACAGAGGAAAATAGAGTTGAAATAGAGCGGAATACACATCTGATTTAAATCCTGCGGTTTTAGTCATGTTATACAAGGTGTTGCATTTGTCGAAATATTGAATAAGTATTCGAAAGGTTTCGTTCTGTACACATGATTTTCCCCAAGCCAAGGGGGTTGAAGCGGGAGTCATTCGTTCAACAATTCGATTTGCCGTCGCTACATTAAATGATGATTTCATTGTACCATTTGGATTTAAGTGCTGCGCTATTGAATATTTATCCAAGTACATCCCATATGTTTCCAGAAATGCCGGGAATAATTTGGTAATACGATTTACAAAATATGTGCCGACATACCATTCATAATACAAATTATCCGCATCACGTTTCAACGAAGCTTTCATCAAAGCGTGAGCAGAATATCCCCCATTCACAAACTTGTAATCAATGACGACACCATTTTGACCTTTGCTGAGGATGGATGTCGCGGCTGGATCAATCATGGCGAAATCCCTGAAATTCTTGAAATATGTGTTAATCATAGAATTATATTGCCCGATGGCTAAACACTGGTTGGAATTTTTACACACACTTTCCAGGGCGATTTTTAAACGTTCTTCGGTAGGTTTCGAGAGAGATGCCGCTAAAGATGCACGATTTTCTTTTTGAGCATCTGTTAATTCTCCTCCGGTTCGTCGTCGCGCAGTTCGGGTTCGGTGACGCACATGTCGCCGTTTATGTGTGCGTTTTGGCATATAATATATCAACATTACATTATATAATCTTCTACATTAACAACAGATGAATCCCTTTGTTATATGCAATCGTCCGGGATTTTTATGCAAAAAAAACGGCGTAAACCGGTTTGAATTCGAATTCACCCTGGGATCTTCGCGGTGTGGTGGCGGCGACACCTGTGATTTGACGAAAATGATTACACTCAATATTTTCTCTCTGTTGTACGAATTGAACAAAGATATTTACGAACGGGTAGAAATAGAACGCACAGCTGCCGAAGATGCAGTTGTTGATACTGAAGAAGGACAAGTATTGTTGATTATGAACCATTTATTCAAAGATTTGGGACTTCCGAAGAAACACAGTTGTTTGCACGTCACGATTTCACCGCTTCCTACCGATATCAATACCGACATCAACCGCAAACGTGTGCGAATTTCCGCAACACCTCGGGATTATGTTTGCCCTGATGGAGATGTAAAAACTGTGCCTGTTGGATTGGAATCATTTGTGTGTGACATCATATCTTCGGATGATGGTGCAACTTTACAGGCGTCGGCTGCACTCACCCTAAAATCCAATGTACATATTCCTCCGTTTCTTGAAAAAATACTCGGTCAAATTTTATATAAAATATTTTCTCGTATATCTCAGTTTTTTTCGAAATTATGATTGCTTTGCGGCAGAAAGAACAGAACCACACACAGAAGATAAAGGTAAACTGGTCGCGATCGAGAGAAAATTTTTGCGCAGTTATTCACTTTATCTTTTGTTTTCGGCAGAGAGAACAGAAGATAACGCCAACAATTTAGTTCCACCAGTTTGTTGGCATTCTCGGAAAATTTTTCTCTCGATCGCGACTATTTAATTTACTTTATCTTCTGTTTTCGGCAGAGAGAACAGAAGATAAGACTCCAACAAACTGGTGGAACTAAATTGTTGGGCTAACGCGACTATTTGTCTCACAAAACTATATAACGCGCACAGATTATGCGCTCAACCGCAAAAGTTAAACGTAAATTACCTCGATGTCAAAAAGGGACTCACAGAAGTAAAATAAGTGGAGATTGTGAACCAAAAATATGCCCACGTGGAACCCGAAAAAATCGTCATACAGATAAATGTGAACCATTTACACCACCACCGCGGTCATCCCGGTCATCTGCAACCAACTATGTGACACCTCGGTCATCCGCAACCAACTATGTGACTCCTCGGTCATCCGCAACCAACTATGTGACTCCTCGGTCATCTGCGACCAACTATGCGACTCCTCAATCTCAAAACATGTTTACACCACTATCCCAATCCCGATCGCCTGCGAGTTCTGTTAGTAGTAGCAGCAAAAGAACACTCACACCGCCTTCAACCGCGAAACCGTCTTCTGTTGTGGATGTCTCTCTGGACGATATTCCAGAATTAATCGAAAAATTAACAGCGGATGTCGACCGAATGAAGATTATGATTAAATATATGCCTGCGGATAATTTCAACAAAATGCTTGCATATCAGGAAAATTTGTATAATTTCTCTCTCAGAGCTGGAGACAATGCCAAAGATTTAGAGGCATATCTTAACAAACTCAAGCGTATGTGTGCGCAAGTAAATAGCGGAAAAAGAACATATAAAACATATATTGACAGGGTTCATTTAGCAGAAGAATTAAAATATTATGAAGAATTAGCAGGCGATTCGACGGACAAAGATTACAAATTATCCCGGAAAATAATACAGGTTATTGTGCAAGGTTTGAGTTTCATGGTAAGTCCAAAACCCACGCCTGTTCCAAGTCCTATGATTTCGTCTCCTGTTTCTAGTCAAAGATCCAATAGAAGTCAAAACATAAACCCAAGTCCCATTCTGACTCCTGCGCCGACAAGTCAAAACCTGGACATAAATATGGATATGGACGTAGGCGCAGACATTGATCAAACAGAACCGGCAACCGCAAACACTCAATAAAACGACCGCACGCTCAACCCAGAAGCATCCACAGCAAAGAGAAATCATATTAAAGATTGTTCAACGAGTAGATATATTATAAATGAGTTCGAGAAGTAAACCCGCAGGAAAGAAGACCAAAAAGCCAGCGTTTCAAATGCCAAACTTGGAAAATGGAGAACCAAATCCGAAATATGTCGATGTGTTGGAAGTTGGAGTGCCTGTGGAAGGGCAAACACATTGGGTGGCAGGTTTTATCTCTCCTGAAAAAATCCTGAAGCAAAAAGAGCAATATTTTTTCGAACAATTCGTGAAAAAGTGGGATTTTATAAAGTCTATGGAGAAATTTCACGATTTCCTCGGATTTATTGCGTATAAATATGGACTCAAACCGGACGATGTGTTTGCAGATTTCAAGGACTTTGGAGACACGGAGAAAGTCAAGTTACAAATTTACACTGTGTTGGATGATTATAAGAATTTCTTGGATGCCCATGAAGACACTCTTCAGGAGAATTTCAACATAGCCCATAAATTTCAGACAAATGTCAGAGGATTGATGATGTTTGGAGCGTATGGATCCGAAGAAGGCGCCAAAGAGAAAGCCGAGGTGGAGAGAGAACGAATGCCTCATCTGGACATTGTTGTAGGAGAAGTTGGTAAAATGAGTGCCTGGGATCCAGATGCATACAAAATCGGGAATGTTCAATACATGGTTCCTGAGTTGAATCAACTCATGCATGAAAATCTGAAGAATCAAGCCATGGCTAAATCCAATTTCAAGCAGCGTGTGATGGATGCAAAACAGGAAGCCATGAAAACTAATGAAACCATTGCGGAAAAATCCCACAACAAATTGTCGCAAACCCTGGATGAACATGGCAATTTAATTGGTATTAATAATGTCAATACAACCGAGTTAGTATTGCAGCAATCTGGCGAAGCTGTATCTGCTGCCAATGTGGAACGAGAATTGTTCGAAGGAGACAACATTGTTATGAGTGGTGGCAGCGGCGCGGTTACGGCTTCTGCTTCCGAGTAATAACAGCTGCAAACTTAGCTTTTCTTCTGATTCCACGGGAAAACAGAAGAAAACCCAACGGATTTGGTCAGCCGCCAACCCAGGGAAATTGGAAATAAATGGTCGCGATCGAGAGAAAAATTTTGGCGTTTGCTCACATATTGGGTTTTTCTTCTGATTTCGCGGGAAAACAGAAGAAAAATAAAACAAGATGCGCGTGTGTGTGCGCATGTGCCGTCCGTTATTTCAATACAATAACATTTCCCGGGATTGAATCGAATGTTCGTACTTCAGATGAATCGCGACAACACCGAACGAGAAATGTTCTGTCACGGTATGAAATCGAGTGGCTTTGTTCTGCAGATGATAGGAAATTTCTCCAGTATGTCGAGATTGTTCCCGATAGGTATCTCTCTGGATGATTGTGTTTACATAACTTGCCAATAACGAGCGCCAATGTCGGACATCTTTTACACTTGTTGTGTCCGTGCGTATGATTTTGGGTCCAAAGGTGTAATCCAATTTGCCAGTTGCCGAGTTGGCAAACACATTTACGACGAATTCATAGATTCCGCGTTGAGCAGCGATTGCAGAAGACATGATAAATAATATAACCGTGATAAATACTAATTGCATTTGTTTCGGCTGTATTATTTGCAGTATTATGTATCAGTTTTCCAGTTGGATTCTGTCGCGAAAAACTGAATTTGCTTAAGCAAACAAATTAATTTGAGTAATGTAATATGTCAGATGAAATATGTGAAGAATGCTTGGAATATACATGTGAACATAAATTTCCAGAATTATGTATTAAGGAAGACTGTGCTATTTGTTTAGATGATATGGTGAATGAAACTATGTGTTTTATGGGAAATTGCAGACATCGGTATCACAGACATTGTATCGAGAAAGCTTGTATTTATCGTGAAACTGCAATAGGTTATGAATATCATGCATATGAGTGTCCTTTATGTAAGAAGAATAGCTATGATCTTGTTTCACACAAAGAATATCTTACAAAATTAATGAATCGGTTTATGCCTCCAATAGGTTCTGTGCCAGCATTTAATTATGCACATTTATATGATGAGAATTGTTACCGCATGCTACCTACAGAAGAAATGAAAAAATATGTATCTGACATCAAAGAATTGTATGGCATTGAATATCTTAAACAACTTAATGGCGTTAAACAACCTCAAACAATGACTATTAAACGCAGTCATTGGTAATTGCATAGATATGACAACCGTTATTTCGCAGTATTATGTGTCAGTTTTCCAGGGATTTGAACCTCCGTTTTCTGCGCGATTGGAGTTGGAAATCCCATAATCTATCGTCACCTCGGCGCCATTTGGATGACGATAGGTCCAGGGGTTGTGGCAACCGGGACGCAAATGATGCACCCCAGCAGGTCGAATAAACGTGTACAATCTGACTTTTTCGTACACAAAATCTCGGACCCAACTTGGCAAATCTCGGTCCCTCTGAATGACATATCCTCTGGGGTCATTTGTCGTCATTTTCACGGAATATGTCCGAGGTTCTTTTACAGATCTATCTCCGGGTTCACAAGGATTTATGCTGCAGCCAAAATCAAGTCCGGCTTCGCGAACAAGCTTTTGGCTACAGCCAAAATCAATCGTTACCTTTGTACCATTCGGATGGCGATACGTCCAAGGGTTGTGACAACCAAGTTTCATGTGATACTTTCTTATTTTGTATGACACACCAGGCACGGTTTCTGCGTGCATTTCGCAGTACAGTCTCGCCTTTTCGTATACAAAATCTCGGATCCAACTTGGCAAATCTCGGTCATTTTGAATGACGTGATGTCCCATGTCATTCATCATTTTTACAGAATACTTCAGGGCATTTGCTTCCTGTTCTGCGGCACGTCTTTGAGCTTGTCTCTCGGGAGTGTTTGGGACGGTTTTGATTCCTGGTCTCATATGACATCTGCCGCACCATGGTAGCCCACCTTCGCCAAACAATTCATCATCTCGGTCGCATTTTTTGCAAACTGTGACCGTAGCGGGCGCAGGCTTAGCAGCAAACCATCCAGGAGTGATTGTTGTAAACATGTATGTGAATTGCACCGCTGGATTTATGTTGTTATTTTCAGGTGTAGATGTGATCAACCTTGACCAAGCAATGTTATTTTTCTTCTGTTTTTCCTGGAGAAACAAAAGAAAAATAAATAAAAAGAGAGGCTTTGTTCCGCTGCGAAATTAAAAATCCAAACTAATGGTGCTGCCGCCGCCGCCCGCCCCAACACTACCGCCGTTGCTGTGATTGCTAGCAGAACCGGACGTGTTTTTTCGACGTCGTTCAGAACGTTTGGGTAATTTGCCGCCATGTCCGGCTTTTAAATCATCAACCCCGACAGTGCTGTCGTCATTCCCGGCGCCACCGGCAGCAGAATATCCAGGAATAGGCATAGGTTTGGTTTTAATTCCGGAAATAATGTTGGAAATGTCTGAAGGTCCTTTCATTTCTGCCCGTTGGGAAGGAGCTCGATGATTTTGGTTATATGACTGGGTATAACTTTGATGAGCCGGGGGCATTTGCATGGGCTTGTTTTGCGCGCTCACTCCTGCGGATGGATAAAAGGTTTGTGGTTGAGGTGGAGGTGGTGCGTGTTCTCTATAGACATCTTCATAGGGACTTCGGCTATAATTCGACCCAGCTTGGGCAGACATGGGTGGCATTGGGCGAGTTGCCATGGGTGTTGGCATGCCACTGCCGCCGCCGCCATTTCGAATATTTTGTCCAATAGCATTCGCGGTGGCTTTCTGGAAATCTTGTTCTAATCCCGGGTTTGCTCGGAATATTTCGTCCATTCCAGGCATGTTGTTCTTGATTAATCGGTTCGTCGCACTCAACATAGCCGCGGACATGCCGAATTTAAAAATCCCTTTCATGATGGGATTGACCGCGATTACGTCCTTATAATCTTCATAAATTTCCTCAAATATGTCGTTATATTCATCCATGTCTTCGGATACTTTGTCTGCGATTCCATCAATGCATAAATCCAGCGGATCATCGGCGTTTGTATTTAACATTTCCAATCCATGAACAACGGTTTTTAAACACATGGCTTGGAAATTGACAGCCGCTGTTCGCTTATCATCGTCTTCCATGGCTTCTAATTCTGCGCGCATTTCGTGAATTTGTGAATCTGTTGTGTATGTTTTCGACGGATGTACGCCGCGTTTTTCAAATTTTTTTATTTTCAGCAGGATTTTGTATTTTTCTTTCAGTTGTTCTTCTGGGGATTTCTGAGGGATTGTGTATCTATTTTCTGTAGGAATGTTCGTGTATTTTTGATATCCATCCCAGGTTTTTCCCGCAACTCCGTGATCCGTCGGCGCCGTTGACGCCGAATGATCGCCGCTGCTACCACTGCCGCCAAATCCCCCAAAAAAGGAGGACGTTGAGGGTTTATCATCGGAAAACTTGACATGAGATGAGGACGATGTCGCAGACGAACTGTTGCCGCCACTGCTGCCCCCACCCCCGCCAAAAAATGACGATTTGGCTGCGCCATATTGCATAGATGCAGGGGCTTGTTCCGCACTTTCATTCATCTCTCTTTCCAAATCATCGATTTCTGCCAATTTAATGGTGTGGTTGTTTGCTAACGATGACCCTCCATGATTCATTAATAATTCCATTCCTCCGCCGAAATTGTTCCCTCCTCCTGTTAAGGGTATGGAATCCAATTCTGTTACGTCAATAAAATCATCCATATTAATGTATGACTTTTATTTTTAAGTTATACGCCGCACGGAATCGCATGAGGTTTTCTCTCTTTCTGCCAAACAGAAGATAATTGTAATAAATGATCGCAATCGAGAGAAAAATTTTTGGCGCTCGCCAACAATTTAGAAGAAAATGCCAAAGAACAGGGTTCCCTACTAAAATTGAGAATTATTTCGGTTTTTACTCAACCAACATAATCTTCTGTTGCCGAGCAAAGAGAGAAATGACACACACACATGATTTCGTTATGTACTGCATCGTTATTGGCTTAGGTATTGTGTATGTTTTGCAATTTACACGACTATATCACTTCTTCAAAGACCTGGATTCCTTGGTATACGAATTATTCGTTATACTTGCCTGCATTTATTTGGTGATATATCTGGGTATGGTGTTTTGGCTAATTATGTATAACGTGAATGACATTCTGAAATTTATGATGGCATCCCTGGCTCGCGGCATCCGCAAAAACAGCAACTAAACTGAACCAAACGTAAGGTTGACTGCATGCGCGTGCGACCATGTAACAAAACTTAGAAATAAATGTCGTGATTATTTATGTCCTCTGCAACAATACGTCCAGAAACAATAGAAATATCTGAAATGTCATGGAAATTAATAGACGTTTTTTTCCGGGACAATCCGTCTTGCCTGGTCGATCATCATTTGGAATCTTACAACGATTTT
>SXGS01654500.1_pt1 | contig 18543 bp, 18 predicted proteins | sample 3174681 | NCBI WGS metagenome assembly SXGS01 (sample SAMN11356861, study PRJNA531348) | freshwater metagenome | isolation source: freshwater sample F1-80 | place: China: Fuxian Lake, Yuxi | collected 2017-12-25 | reverse complement strand
TTGTCGTAATCGTCGCAAGTTATTCACTCGCTTGCGCTTCGGGCTTGTATTCCGTAAGAAAGTGGCGCTGTCCAATTAGTTAGGCACTGTGTCCGGTCAACGTCCAGCAGAAATAAAGATGATTCCGCCGATGAACGCCGTTGATACCGTTGTCTTGCCAATTAGGGAGATAATCGATGCCATGGCTACCTATGCTCATCTGTATCGCTGCTAGCGTCCTAGACTTTCTCGCTTGATGATATCTTTGGGATGTTTGGAGAAGGAATCGAACACATCTCCAACGACTCGATCAGCTAGCTTTCCCAATTCTGCGAGAATGATGAGTTCGGCAGCGGGTAATAACTTTGATGTGTTTGGCTCGTAACCACCGACATCGTATGCGGCTGCCGTGGCGATATAGCCGATGTTTCCGTTAGCATAGCCAACGATTATCGGAATGGCTCGATCCGCGATCGCTTGCTCGAGTCGAAATCCATACTCGACCATCGGTTCACCTGGCATCGTCAAGAACAGAAACGGTCCAACTTTCATCGCTTGCAACTCAGTGGGTACCGGTTGAGTTTTTCCGGGCAGTTCGATCGTCGTGCTGGCGACTCGTATTTGGTAATACGTTGCTCGTTTGCTGAGCTGTTCGCGCGTTACGCTTTTGGCGAGCGAACGGACGACCGCTGCGCCCAGGTCGCGCCCTGCCCACTGAATATCGGCTTCATCAGCGCAGCGGTACGGATAGCCCGGCAAGTTGGGGCGAATATCACCCGCACAACCTTGCAGGAACATCGTCTTGGTTGAGTTGCGGTAGACTGCCTCAACCAGCGACTGAGCTTCACCGGGGAAATCGGCGCTCATTTTAGGATAACCTGCGGGATAGGGTTGCGAACCTTTGTCACCCCAAGTAAAGAAACAAGGATGGCACACGGCGTGCATTAACACAGCCATGGGGTCGAGCGATTTGCCGTCATCGAAGCGGATCACTTTGACGCGCGGATCGTTGGGGCCGTCTGGATTCAATCGCACGACAGCTCGTCCATCGATGACTTTTCGACGATTGATGCCGAATCCGATTCGATCTTCACCGTAACCGACGGAGACTGTGCGCATGTTCGCTGCCGCTTCCTTGGCAGCGGCCACTAATTGAACGATCAGTCGATCTGCCCATTTCGGGTTTTCAGTAAATCCCGGACCAGAATGATTATGCGAAGCAGCGATCATAATATTCGCAGATGGAATACCGATTTCGCGTTGGATTCCTTGCCGCACCAACTTGACCAATTCTTCCCAAGCACCAATCGTGTCGAGTGTAATGATCGCTGCTTTGGTTTCGCCGTCGTCCATCACCAGTACTCCGGCGCGCAGCGGGTCGCGCACGCCATTGACTTCGCGCCGGTGGCCGGTCACGACCATCCCAATTACTTCGGTCGGAGTGATGTCAATCTTGGCCACGCCAACTCGCAAGTTCGACTGAACAGCAAACGTGCCGTCTTGGCCAGCCGCGAAGTCTCCCATATCTATCGCCGCGATGGACAAAACCAGTAGGGAGCAGATGATCGAACGAGCTTTGTTCGTCGCTGCAACCAGGATACTGAGCAAGCTGCGAATCATTTCGAAATCTCCGTTGTTAGAATCTGGATTAAAGTAGCCGGGAAGCGAATCTGTTTCTCGACGCATTCGCGCGTAATTCGAACGGCCGCTAGCGGACGAACTGCGTGACATAGTCCTCGCCCAAGCCGACGCTGGCAAAATGGCGGCGACACATTTCGATTTTTGTGTGCACATCGTCGTGACCTAGCGGTTGGTCTTGGTCTCCATAATAGATCAGCGCTCCGAACACATGAAACAGCGTAATCATTTCGGCGTCATTTTCCACGACCAATGTATGCACTTCACCGGGCGGTTCAAATACGTAATCTCCTTCACGAGCAACCCAATTGTGTTCCAAATATCGCCAGGACCCCTTGATGACATAACCGTGCACCGGAGCCGGATGCCGGTGGCGACTGAGCACACCTGTCTTGCGAACTCGCAGCAAATTTACCCATGATCCTCCCGTCGCATCCAGCAGTAACGGACGAAACCACACATTGGTGGCTTGTGGTACCCACAGTCGTTCATCGTTGGGAATGGCCGCTGTTACCAGGTCAGGCACGGCATGGGAAAGCGAATGAAGTGGAATCGGCATTGCCTAGTCACCTGTAAGCGAAAGAAGTTTGCGCTGACCACATAAAAACAACACGAACAACCGCCATTGAGTGGGAAGGCCCACCGATCAGACAGCAGAATAACCGCCATCCACCGTCAATACGGTGCCAGTAATGAACGAGGCTTGTGATGAACACAAAAACACCGCAGCTGGTGCGACATCGCTCGGGTCACCCCATCGGCCAAGCGGAGTTCTGGCTATGATTGTCTCGCGAAAGGCAGCAGATTCAACTAGTGGAGCGGTCAAGTTTGTGGCAATCCAACCTGGCGCGAGCGCATTGACTCGCACGCCATCGGAGGCCCACGCGATTGCCAGCGACTTAGTTAACTGAACCACGCCACCCTTGCTGGAACTGTACGCTGGCACTCGACCGCTGCCGAAAATACTCAGCATCGAAGCAATATTGAGAATACAGCCGCGCGTTTCTTTCAAGCGTGGATAGCAAGCCTGACACATGCGCATCGTGCCCGTCAGATTGACGTCCAGAACTGCTGCGAACACGCTCGGGTCATGCTCGCGCCCTTCGCGAACGATTGTTCCAGCGCAATTGACCAGAATATCCAGCCTCTTCAGCTCGTCGACCAACCGCGCAATCGAATCGCCATCGGTAACGTCGAGCTCGCGCACTAGCAAGCTCCCGTCAGTAACCACTTTGTTCGCTGGTACCAAATCGGTGCCTGCCGATGAATCCTGCGGCAAACCCGCCACGATTACGCGACAACCGTCCTGCACGAGCCCATGCGCGATGGCTAATCCAATCCCTGTGCGGCCGCCAGTTACCAGCGCCACTCGTCGCAACGAATCGGCACTGGTTTCGCCGTTTGATTTCGCAAGCGTATCGGTCACTTTCGATACTCAAGCAGCACCACGGAGGTATCATCCTGGCGGCCACTACCCCGTGTAAATTCATCAGAATCCTCGAACAATCGTGCCAGAGTCTTGTCGAGGCTCAATTGAGCTGTGTCGGCCAGCGTTCTAATTATGCCATCCTTCCCGAAGTGGTTACTTTCGTCATTGTCGGGAAACGCTTCTTCCAGTCCATCGGTATAGAGCAGCAAGCGACAGTTTTCGGGCAGCTCGCAGGTGTATGTTTCGTACTCCGAATCTTCATCGATGGCCAGTGGCAAACCACCCGCATTTTGTCCAGCCAGCGGTTCGATGGAACCAGTTGTCAAATCCTGCACCAGGGGCGGATGATGTCCTGCCGAGGACCATTGCAATATGCGAGTGGCAGGATTCAGCACAGCGTACAGCAACGTGATGAATCTCCCTTTCTGGTTGACGATCGACTGGTCACAAAGACCTTTGTTGATTTCGGTCACAAAATGTGCGGTATCCGTATATTCCTGTCGCCGCATCATGCGCACCAGCGTGTGCATGGTCATGATCGACATGCATGCAGCCATACCGTGCCCCGTCGCGTCCCCCACGAGCAGCGCCATATTTTTGTCAGCCAGCGTAAATACATCGTAGTAATCGCCACCCGCCATCGCCACCGGATGCCCTCCGACAACGCGCAGTTCCGCTGGATCAAAACGAGCGCAAATGCGATAGCCGGGAGGCGAGACAATGTTCTTGGGTAACACGGACTCTTGGAGCTTGCGAACCGACTCGATTTCCACACGCAATTTCTGAGCAAGTTCTTTTTCGCGAGCCGCCCGGACCGCATCTAGCGTGCTCTTCATGACTGCTTGTATCAAAAACATGTAGTCGCCGCCAGCGTCGCGCGACAGATAGGCGCTCATGCCGTGGGCCATGAACCGCACCACGCGGAAGACGTCCGACGGTGAACAGGCTCCTACGATCGGCGCGTCAGGGAACACTTGGCGGGCGTATGAAAACAGCTCAAACGCTGAATCTGAATCCGGCAAATCAATGGGCATCAGGATGATATCGGTTGGCCGTCCTGAACCAATCTCCCGACGAAACCCTTCGGGCGAAGTCGTCATCCGCACTTCGTTCTCTTCGACGTGAAGGTAGGTAGAAATCAGTTCGGCTTCTGCTTTGTTGTCCCATACCGCCAGAATCCTCATCAGTCACCCCTTAGAACCAATCCACAAACCCACCAAATTCGAAGGTCTGTAGGCACGGCAAGAGCTTCCAATAGGCACGATCGCCTACCTCAGCCGCGTTGAACTCCATTACGTCCATTAGTATACGGTTTGCAACGATAGCCGACGTGAAAAATGTTTGCAAGGTATCGCCGACGAGCATAACTTGCCCGTTGGGCATTCCTATCAAATGCTTACCCAGATCCAGTAATCCCGCCATATCAAACTCGACTAGAATTGCCAGCACGCTGTTCGATGGAAACTTTGTGATAGAATTCAGAACTTGATTCGATTTGGACGAAAAGATTGCGAAATTGTGATGTTCGATTCAATTCTTTCTCAGCACGTTTGCAAATCAAGCTGCGGATTGTCGTCGAAGAAAAAATTGCCTTTTGGTCAAAAAAATTAGTAGGAAATGGAAACATCGACCGATAACCAGCCGCCCTTCGTCCTGGTTGATGGCAGCTCGCAGATGCCCAGCCTCGGGTTGGGTTTGTGGAAGATCGACAAATCGGCAACTGCAGCGATCGTTGGCGCAGCGATTGACGCTGGGTATCGCCATATTGATGCCGCTTGCGATTACGGAAACGAAGCCGAAGCGGGCGACGGCCTGCGGACCGCCATCGCGCGCGGCGTTTGCCGCCGCCAGGACTTGTGGATCACCAGCAAACTCTGGAACACTTACCATCGTCCTGAACATGTGCGCCCGGCGCTCGAACGTTCGCTGCGCGATCTGGGGCTCGAATACATCGATCTCTATTTGATCCATTTTCCAATTGCCACCAAGTTCGTACCGCTGGAACTACGTTATCCTCCCGGATGGTTTTTTGACCCTAGCGCCGAACGGCCACGTATGTTGCCGGACCAAGTTCCGCTGGCCGACACTTGGGCTGCTCTCGAAAAACTGGTGGACGCAGGGCTGATCCGCCACATCGGCATCAGTAACTTTGGCACGTCATTGATTCGCGATTTACTATCCTGTTGCCGCCGGCGTCCAAGCGTCTTACAGATCGAATCGCATCCCTATTTAACTCAATCGAAACTGGTGCGTTACTGCCAACAAGAATCGATTGCTGTCACGGCATTCTCGCCGCTGGGCGCCAGTTCATACGTCTCAATCGGTATGGCAACTGCCGGAGAATCGGTCCTAAGCGATCCCGTGGTTACAGCGGCTGCATCGAACCACCGCCGGTCCGCTGCCCAAATTGTCCTGCGTTGGGCGATTCAGCGAGGCACCGCTGCGGTCGCCAAGACAGGCCGATTGGAGCGTTTGCGAGAGAATCTAGATGTGCTTCACTTTCAATTGTCGCCGCAGGAAATGGCTGACATCACGGCTCTCGATCGCAATCATCGATTCAACGATCCGGGCGTATTCTGCGAATCGGCATTCAACTGCTTTTTCCCAATCTATGAATAGCCGTGCGCATGCCTCGCGGATATCCGCGCTAGGTTGACGACGCGCAAAACCTACCACTTTGGTCACGTAAACCAATCGTTGGCTGGACACTTGGTGTACATTCTCGTTTTCGTCCTAACTCAAGTCCGAATCTCAAAAGTCTTGCAGGGACAATATGCCGGTCGCAAGCAAAAAATAAACCGCCACCGGAAATGATGCAAAAAGTAAACGCCTGGACGTTGCCATGGTCGTTTTTTCGGCGCGCGCAGGCAAGTGAATTTTTGAAAAGTAATGAATAATTTCCCGACATTCTGCCCGGAATTGACATAGGTTTAAAATAGCGTTCGATTTCCCCGGACGCTGCATATTGGATTCCCGGCATTTCTCCGCGAAATGGCAAACTGATCGTGAGGTCAGGACGCAAAACTATGGGTCCGCACCGTATCGAGGAATAGTGCGCAAGTTCGATGCTGTATGCATGTGAGCTGTGATCAAGGTATCCGGCCTGCTGCCGCAGTAACGAACGTGCTGCTAACTGGTTCTTTGGTGCACGTCGGATCGCCAAGTTGCCGAACGGGGACCTGTGTGCAACTGATACTGCTGTGCGAAACGCAAGGCAGTAGACAAAGAGAGCCCAGTCGCGATCCTTGGTCAACTCTTGCAGCAGGAGTCGTTTCATCATGAGTTTCATCAGTCTAAGATCCATGTTGGTTGGCCTGTTCTTGACTGCCATGTCGGTTCAGGGCCTCGCACAAGACACAGTGATTCGAGTTGAGGAAGATTGGGAAATGCTAGTCGAGCAACCCGATCAACAATTGGATGCTCCCCAGATTACGACCACACTGATGCCACTGGGCGAGGATTCGAATCTCTTCTTTCAGCTCGATATGAACCATGCCTCAGTTCCCGATTACTCGCCCGGTGGAATCCAAGTCAAAGCGTACAACGGCGACGAGTGCATTGATGAACAGCGGTCGCTTGCCGCGCAGCGATTGTACGTGCAATCCGAACGGATCACTTGGACCCAGGTGCTGATCCAAACGGACCAATGGTTGCATTTCGGTATCGTGTCGGGACAGAGCCAATCATGGGGCGCGTTCGGCGGCCCAGAAAGCTTTGTGCATCTCCAAGCGACCGGAAATTCCCTGGAGAATTACCATCCTGACCATTCCGCCAGGAACTCGGGAGTTACCTACGCAGGAAATCGCGTCGGTTATCTCAGGTTGGTGAAAGTGCGTTATTTCATGTCGAGCGGTGACATTGTCCAGACCGAGGTGAATCTCGAAGCTCAACGCTAATCCGCTTGTCAACGAATTGCCACTTAGTCCCGCGCTACTTTGAGTTCGCTCTTGGTCGCGCGCTCCAACTCCACCGGTACCACGCAATCTCCAAACAACGGCGAATTACATCATGCACATAAACCCAACGCGAACGAGTCAGAGTATGCTGAGAAAGGCCAGCCGGAACCAGCGCGGTTCGGCGCTTATCTTGTCTGTGGCGCTACTATTTGTTTTGTTCTCCTTCCTCGCTTTTAGTATCGACTCCGGATTTTTGGCGGCTACTAAGGCGGAACTGCGGCGGACGGCGGACGCATCCGCAATGGCCGGCGCCTGGCGACTGTATGAAAAATTGGTCGACGGCGTCGCGCTCGACTATGCGACGACGGATGTCCAGTCTGTCTGCGCGAGCACAGCGGCAGGCAATTTGGTTTGCAATACCGCGCCCCAGTTACAGCAATCCGGTGCTTCTCAGGACGTTACCGTAGGATACTTGGCGGACCTCCTGCCATCGACGGCGATCAGTTCCAGCAGCAGCCATCCGTACTTTGCTGTCCAAGTCGCCGTGCGTCGCAATAGCTCGATTAATGGCGAAGTTCCGTATTTCTTCGGCAAGATCTTCGGCAACCCTGGGCAAAACATGGACGCCAGCGCGACGGCAGTAATGGCTCGGCGCATCAGCGGCTTCGAAACTCCGTCCACTTCCAACGATACTTTGAACGTTTTGCCCTTTGCCTTGGACCAGCAGACGTGGAATGCACTGGCCACTTCGACAGATACCTACTCTTACAATAGGACCACCGGTGCAGTATCGTCCGGTTCCGATGGTGTTACAGAAGTCAATCTCTATCCTCAGGGAACTGGCTCGCCAGGCAACCGAGGTACTGTAGATATCGGTGGGGCTAATAATAGTACGGCCGACATCGCTCGCCAAATCGTCTCCGGAATATCGGCTGCGGATATCGCCGCGCTGGGGAAAGAACTCAAGTTCAACTCCTCTGGATCAATGACGCTCAACGGCGATACGGGAATTAGCGCTGGCGTAAAAGATGAATTGGCGAGCATCATTGGCAAGACCAGGATCATCCCGATTTTTTCCAGTGTCAGCGGCAATGGGAATAACGCCAACTATACGATTGTGAAGTGGGTCGGCGTGCGCATTCTCGATGTCAAACTGACTGGTGCGATGTCTCAAAAGAAAGTGATCATCCAACCAGCACCCATCATTGCGCGAGGCGGAACCGTTTCCACGGGAACTTCCACCAGCGACTATGTGTTTAGTCCAGTTATCCTTGCTCGCTAGCCTTCGAGCCTCACCTCGCCGCTACGTGTGCGGCGAGGTGAGGCTCCGGCTCGCCGAATTTTATCACTGCTAATTTGTAACTTGCAAAGAATATAGCCATGGCCCCAGAACGTACTCCGCTTCGAAGAATTCACCGACGTGCAACTCATCGGAATAAAGCCATTAATCGCCTAGGTGCTGCTGCGGTTGAGTTTGCTCTAATTGCACCTTTGATGATCATGTTAACCGTCGGATTGATGGAACTGGGGCGAATGGTTATGGTCAAACAAGTCCTGGTGAACGCCTCGCGCGAAGGAGCGCGTCGAGCAGTGTTGCCCAATGCCGACTCCGCAACGGTAATCTCTGCCGTTCGCAGCGAGCTGCAAAGCGCTACTGTAAATACCGCCGACATCATCGTCACACCCAGCGTGCTAGCCACCGCCGCCGCTGGCACTCCGGTTACAGTAACCGTTTCGGTTCAAGCCAACAACGTGAGCTGGATTCCCAATCCCATGTTCACGCTGAACAGTACCATGCAAGTATCCACGACAATGCGCAAAGAGAGCCTCTAGAGCAGAGCAATTGTCCTAAATTGCTCAGGAAATCTGTCCGCCCCGGTCCTTCACCCTTGACCGCTGGCTCCGTTAAGACAATTTGTCCTCAATCGCCCCCATAAACGATTGGGGACAATCGTTTTACTCTCTTGACCCGCAGTATGTCCACTGCATTGAGGTGCCGTCCACGCATTGCGGACGGAAGAATATCAAATCACAGATATCTGCATTTTGCACTTTGAGATTGAGACTGAATCCGAGCGACTAACGGAATGGTATACCGATTGCACTCGTGGTCGTTGTCGAAAGTGGCGATGGGCTGCTGACGTGAGTTGGGATGGTAAGGGAGTCTTCAAGATGTTTGCTGTGGTTGCGTATTCTCGGGTAACTTATTTGGCGAAATGGGGAGCGCGGATCAGCGCGATCGCCTTGACAGGCTTGTTCGCGATGTTCTTGTTTGGCGACGAAGCTCCGCCAAGATTACTACACGAACCACTGCGAGTTCAGTTGATCTTCGCGTGCTGGGCAATGATATTTTCAGGCTACATGGTCGGTTGGATAAAACCAGGGATTGGCGGTCTGTTAGTTTTTGTGGCGATCGGCCTAATGAACCTGGTCGCTTATACGGCCAGCGGTCGGCTGCTGGGCCCTGCGTTCTTGCTGTGGTTGATTCCGGGTATTCTGTACCTGGTCGCCGCACATTCCACGCATTCAAAAGGAACCAAAGACTGAGCCAATCGCTAATACTATGGCCGTCGCGCCGACCGGCACAACCACGGAAACGACGCCAATGTCCATATAGGATTGCCGGTGAGTCAGTCCGCAGATTATTAATAGAGTGATGACCGCGCCGTTGTGCGGCAACGAATCCAAGCCGCCACACGACATAGAAGCAACTCGATGCAGCAGTTCCGGACTAACGCCCAACTCTAATCCTCGTTGGTAATAGCTGTCGCCGAGTGCTCGCAGGGCGATACTCAATCCGCTTGAGGCCGAGCCAGTGATTGCAGCTAACAGATTCACCGCAATCGCTTCGGAGATTAGTGGATTGCTAGGCGCAATGCTCGTCACTGCCTGCTTGACGATTTCAAATGCGGATAAAGCGGCAATCGTCGAACCATACCCGAACTCGGCCGCGGTATTGAAGATGGGCAACAGAGCGCTTCTGGCGCCGTCCGCTAAACAATCGCTGACGCGCACCGACGACCGAATGTGGCCAACTATCATTGCGAGCACTCCGACCAACATCGCCAGAATCGTGGCCCAAATACCTTGGACTTGCGACAATTCCGTTGCGCCAAATCGAGGTTCTGCCAGGTAGGCTGCGTTCCAGGACGGTATGACCGCGTACGAAAAAACAAAATTGCACACAACAACAATCGCGATCGGCGTCAACGCCATCCAAGCCGATGGCAATCGGTCATCGTTCAGGACCACCTCCGTCGGTTCATTGTGGACGCCATAGCCTTCATTCGATCTTTTGGCCCAATGGGCTCGATAGACCAACCAAATGATCCCAAAGATGAACATCAATCCACCGCCCAGACATCCCAGCAGCGGCGCGGCAAAAGCGTTGGTTTTGAAATACGGCATCGGTATCAAATTTTGAATTTGAACTGTTCCCGGCAGCGACGTCATCGTAAAAGTAAACGAACCCAAGGCAATGGTGGCGGGGATCAATCGCTTTGGAATATCTGCCGTGCGAAATAAGGATCGCGCGAGTGGAAAGACTGTAAAAACAACTACGAATAAGGAAACTCCGCCGTACGTCAGGATGCCGCAACTGAGCACCAGCGCAACAATTGCTTGACGCTGTCCCAAAATATCGACAATCATTTTGGAAATTCGCGCCGCGCTTCCCGAACTTTCCATCAACTTTCCGAAAATCGCTCCCAACAAGAACAGCGGAAAGAATTTGGTGATAAATTCCCCCAAGCCTTTCATATAGATCTGCGTGTAGGTTGCCAGCCAGGGCATCTCCGGCTGAAAAGCGACAGCCACCAAGGCGCACACAGGTGCCAACACAATGACGCTGTAATTGCGATACGCCAAGACGATCAATAATACCAGCGAAAGCACAATGCCCAGCACGCCAATCATGAGCGCCTCTCATTTCCGCTGGTTGCCGTAAAGCAACTGGCCGGCATGGGACGCACCTCACGCATGAGCGGGCGAAATCCCATCGCAGCCACAACTTGTGACTCGATATCGATACCGGGCGCAACTTCTATCAGTTCGAGGCCGGCTTCTGTTAATTGAAACACCGCTCGTTCGGTCACATACAAAACTTGCGTCGCGCGATAAGTGTCGCGCGCAGCGCTAAAGCAAACCTGCTCCACAGCCTCGACAAATTTGCGATTGGCCCCTTCGCGAATAATGCTTAGTTTGCCGTGCGTGACGGCGACCTCCAAGTCCCCAGCAGTCAGCGTGCCGCAAAATATTAACTTACGCGCGTTTTGAGCGATGTTCACAAAACCACCCACACCTACAAATCGCTGGCCGAATTTCGAGACATTTACGTTTCCTTGACGATCGATTTGCGCGGCACCTAAAGCAGCATAATCCAATCCTCCGCCATCATAAAAATCAAACTGAGCCGGTTGATCGACGATCGCGTGTGGGTGATTCGAAGCGCCGAACGAAAGTCCACCTGCTGGCATTCCACCGATCGGTCCGCTCTCGACCGTCAATGTCACTGTGCCTAACAGGCCCCGCTCGAACGCGATTCTAGCGATTCCTTCCGGCATGCCGATGCCCAAATTGGCGATCGAACCGGCTGCAAGTTCATCGCATGCGCGGCAAGCAATAATGCGCCGTTCGTCCGATGGCATGGACCGGGCAGCGGTGATACGACCAGCACTTGCGGAGTCGTGCGCCGGCTCGCAAAAAGCGGGATTGAACGATTCAGCGAAGGTCTGATCGTGGTCATTCGGCTGGGACAGCACGATTCGATCGACCAGCATGCCTGGCACGACCACTGCATGAGGATTTGCGGCCCCGTCGACCAATTGCTTTACCTGGGCGATCACCGTGCCGCCGCAGTTATGAACTGCTTGAGCAATTTGCAACACCTCGCCAATTATGGCCTCCTGGTCCATCAGCAGCGAACCATTAGAATCGGCGGCGCTTGCGCGAATCAGCCCCACGTGCAGAGGCATCGATCGATAGAACAACCACGTTGTACCACCTAACTCGATTCGCTCGACCAGCGCTTGTATGGTGCGCCGATTCAGCCGTCCGCCGCCATGTGCTGGATCGATAAACGTACCCAAGCCAACGCGAGTTACCGTGCCTGGTCGACCGGCTGCAATGTCTCGCAATAATTGACAGATCACGCCTTGCGGAAAATTGTAGGCTTCGATCTGATCGTCGATAGCGAGTTCGCCAAGTCGAGGCGCTAATCCCCAATGTCCACCGATAACTCGGCGCAACAACTTGGGATGGGCCAAATGATTCAAACCACGCGACTTGCCGTCCCCTTGCCCAGCGCCGTATACCAACGTCAGTGCGTTGGGAATGCCGGTGGCAAGAAATCGTCGCTCAAGTGCGGAAGTGAGAGCTTCTGCATGAGCAGCGCCTACGAATCCGCCGCTGACTAGCGTAGACCCCGATTCGATCAACGAGATTGCTTCGTCCGCTGTGCACAGCTTCGCTTGAACCAGGCTGGTCATCCCCACCAGCCTCCATTGACATGCAAGGTTTGGCCGGTCATGTACGACGCCAGTGGGCTACACAGAAACAAAATTGCATGAGCGATATCGTCGGGTTGGCCAAAGCGATTCAGCGGAATTTGCGCCAGCATTTGCATTTGGGACGCCTCGGGAATTGTCTTACCCATTTCCGTCAGCACCAACCCCGGCGCAACGGCATTGACGGTAATGCCACGCTTAGCCAACTCGCGACTGAGCACCTTCGTCATTCCAATGACACCTGCCTTGGTCGCCGCATAGTTGACTTGCCCAAACAGACCAATCACACCGCTGATCGAGGCCAAGTTGACGATGTGTCCCTCATCATGCATTCGGTCGGCAGCGATCTTGCACGTATGAAAAACGCCCGTCAAATTCGTGTCGACAACTGCTTGCCATTCTTCTTCGGACATCTTATTAATAGTCTTATCGCGGACGATGCCTGCATTGTTAATCAATATATCTATCGACCCAAATCGCGCCAGCGCTCCGTCCATCATTTCGGCAACTTGACTCAATGAACGCACGTCCGCGGCAAGTACATCGGATCGCGATCCCAATTCGCTGGCCACTCGATTCGCCAGCCGCTGGTTCGTACCGTCGGGATCGGGAAAATAATTGACAATTACGTTCGCTCCGGCGCGGTGGAGCACCCGTGCGGTCGCGGCACCCAGTCCTTGGGAAGCGCCAGTCACAATCGCGGTCTTGCCGCAAAGGTCGATCTCAACCATCGTCGCAATAGAATCCAAGCTAATAGGGCGGTATTGAGGCGCAAATAATATTTTTCACAAGGCGTTGACAATGATAGACCAGCGACGGAGATTCACAATAACTAGCGTGATAATTTCTCCGGCATCAACAGCCGACATTTTTACACCGCTTCAATTTCTCACTTTAGGAACACTACAATGCGTAACATGATGCGATTTTGCTTGCCGGGGTTGTTCATTTCAGTGGCTTGTTTGTTTCGCGTGAGCATGACTGCCGAGCCGATATCGGGAGTAGGGCCAACCGGCAACGTCGAAAAAGTTCGCGGGGGATTCGAGTTCCTGGAAGGCCCAACCAAAACGCCCGATGGCTCGCTGTACTTTTCCGACATTCCGCCTGAGACCATCTATCGTATGAGTCCCGGTGGCGATATTGCGGAATTCCTCAAACCATCTGGGCATGCCAACGGACTGATGTTTGGTGGAGATGGTCGTTTGTTAGCCTGTCAAATGGACGGTCGCATCGCCTCGATCGATTTAGGCAGCAAGCAAGTATCGTTGCTGGCCGAAAATTATGATGGCAAGCGATTTAATGCTTGCAACGACTTGGTAATCGATCGCCAAGGTGGAATCTACTTTACTGATCCCAGATTTCGCGCTCCCATGCCCTGGCCACAAGGTACCGAAGCGTTCTACTATCGCGCTCCGGATGGCAAAGTTACCCGACTGGCTCAAGACTTAGCAGCACCCAACGGCGTGATCCTTTCACCCGACGAGAAGACTCTCTACGTCATTCCGTCCCTGCAACGCCAGATGTTTGCATTTGACGTGCTTGAGCCGGGCAAGCTGGGTTCCAAAAGAGTTTTCTGCGAGCTAAAACAACGCGAGGGCAATACCAACGGTGGAGGCGATGGTCTGACCGTCGATGTACTGGGCAATTTGTACATCACTTCGGCCCTTGGGATTCAGGTGTTCAACAAAGATGGCAACCTCCTGGGCATTATTGAAGTTGCCGAGCAGCCTGCAAACGTCACTTTTGCCGGCGCTCAGAACAAGACTCTGTACATTACAGCGCGGACAAGTCTATATCGATGCGAAATGGAAGTCGCTGGGCATCAATTTCGTATCAAGTGAATTTCTGAGTTGCTGATAGCATCGTAAGCGATCCAACCAAATTGAAGGGACGCAACGGCATAGGATGACAACATTAGTCTTTGGGCATCGCAATCCGGATACCGATGCCATTTGCGCAGCCATCAGTTACGCCGATCTTTTGCAGCGAACTACGCGTCCCGATGCCGTCGCGGCCTGCTGCGGCGCTCCCAACAAGCGAACCGAGTTTGCCCTGCGCTGCGCTGGTGTCAACGCGCCGCGCATCATCATGGACGTGCGCCCCGAGGTACAACACGCATGCCGCTTGAACGCAGTCACCGCCACTGAGACTGAGATTTTCTCAGAAGTTTACGAACGCATGAAGCACTTCAATATTGGTGCTGTTCCGGTGGTTAGCGAATCCGGCGGACTAGTGGGCATGCTCACCTTGCTCGATTTGTTGAAAGTCGTTTTCGAAGAAGACTCGCAATCGGTTCAGACTCGTCAAGTGGTCACCAGCGTGAATAAGATTCGCGAGGTGCTCAACGGTGAATTTCAACATGTGGTTAATCCCGATGAAAGGTCAGAGTTGAACGTGATGGTCGGTGCCATGAGCGCCGAAGGATTTACCAAACGACTGCACCAGTTTCCGGCGGAACGATTGTTGGTGGTCAGCGGTGATCGCCCGACCATTCAGTTGCCGGCGCTGGAGCATGCAGTTCGCGCAATCGTGGTTACAGGCGGATATCAATTGTCAGTTGGCTTGATGCATTTGGCCAAAGCCAATCACGTGACTGTGATCAAGAGTCCTCACGATACTGCGACTACGACGATGCGTATCAAGTCCGCTCGATCGATCGATGCCGCGATTCAGCGCGAGTTCTTGAGTCTGCCTGCCAAACAGCCGATCGCCGACGCGCGTCAAGTCGTCGAGCGTGCTCGGCAAAAGCTATTTCCCGTCTTGGACGACAGCGGCAAATTGATTGGCGTGCTCTCCAAGTCCGATTTGATCAATCCTCCTAAACCACAGCTTATCCTGGTCGACCATAATGAGCTGGGCCAAGCAGTATTCGGTGCGGAAGAGTCGGATATCGTCGAAGTTCTCGATCATCATCGGTTGGGAGGCGGACTCAAGACTTCCCAACCGATGCGTTTCATCAATGAACCGGTCGGATCGACATGCACGTTAGTAGCCCGACAATTCCGCGCTGCCGGCGTGGCGCCCAGTTCGGGAATCGCGTTGTGCATGGCTTCGGGAATAATTTCCGATACGCTGTTGCTGCGGTCGCCCACAACGACCGACGTTGATCGCGATTGCTTGGAGTGGCTGCGTCCTTTTTGCGACTGCGAATTGGACAGTTATGCCAAGGATTTCTTCGAGGTCGGTTCTGCACTGCGCAGTTGTAAGCCCGAAGAAGTTGTTCGCGAGGACTGCAAAGAGTTTGTCGAGCATGGAATTCGCTTCTCCATTTCCCAGATCGAAGAAATTGGCTTCGAATTGTTTTGGAATCGGCGAGAAGAGCTGCTGACCGCGCTGGCGGAACTGGCTCGTCAGCGTCGATTGGAGTTTTCAGCGCTATTGGTAACCGACATCGTGACCAATGGCAGTTTGCTGCTGATGTCGCACGAACCAAATGATTGGGAGGAGATAAACTTCCCTCGCGTCGACAGCCACCTGTATCAGCTCGACGGTGTTGTCAGCCGCAAAAAGCAACTGTTGCCACTGATCGCGAAACTGCTCGAAAATGTACCTGCTTCAATTGTCTAGTTGGACAGCGCCACCTTTTTGGCGGAATACAAGCCCGAAGCGCAAGCGAGTGAATTTTCATAATCGTCGTAAGTTATTCACTCGCTTGCGCTTCGGGCTTGTATTTGCAAAAAGGTGGCGCTGTCCAACTAGTCAAAGCTACGGGTCGTCAGTTTATCGGATCACGCGGGCACCGGCACCCTCGACCAATCGTTGTACCTCTTCGCGAGTGGCCATCGAAGTATCGCCCGGCGTGGTCATGGCCAGGGCACCGTGGGCGGCACCGTACTCGATGGCCATTTTGGGATCGCCACAAGTCAACATACCGTAGATAAATCCGCTAGCAAAACTATCACCGCCACCGACACGATCTAGGATCTCAAGGTTCTCGCGGTAGGTCGCATGGTGAAATGCGCTTTGGTACCAACAGATAGCACCCCAGGAGTTCTGCGTGGCTGACTGAGCAGTGCGCAGGGTCGTAGCTACTGCCTTGAAATTCGGGAATTCGCGAATCGCGTCTTGGATCATTGCCTGGAAAGCGGAAACTTCGATATTCGAGAGATGTTCGTCCAGTCCCTTGACTTCGAAGCCCAGGCACGCAGTAAAATCCTCTTCGTTTCCAAGCATGACGTCGACATATTTAGCGATCTCACGGTTGACTTGGCGAGCTTTATCGACACCTCCAATGCCTTTCCATAACGAAGGCCGATAGTTGAGATCGTACGATACGATCGTCCCGTGTTTAGCAGCGCATTGCACTGCTTCGATCGCCACCTGCGCAGAACTAGCCGACAGAGCTGCGAAAATCCCACCGGTATGAAACCAGCGCACTCCCAGTTCTCCGAACAGCCGATCCCAATCTACGTCTCCCGGCTTGAGCTGCGAGGCAGCAGTATGGCCGCGGTCGGATATACCGAGCGCTCCGCGGACGCCAAAGCCGCGTTCTGTAAAATTGAGACCATTGCGCACACTGCGTCCGACACCATCGTAAGGCACCCATTTGATCCAAGTCGTATCCACGCCGCCTTGCAAGATGTAATTTTCGATCAATCGTCCGACGTCGTTGTCGGCCAAGGCAGTCACCAATCCAGTTCGCATACCAAAGCACCGCCTAAGTCCTCGGGCGACATTGTACTCGCCGCCTCCCTCCCAAACGGTAAATGTGCGTGCAGTGCGTACGCGCATCTCGCCTGGGTCCAGTCTCAGCATGACTTCGCCCAAGGAAACCAAGTCATATCGGCACTCAGCAGCCTCACGAACAACGATTCTCTGTGTCACAAACACCTCGCTCTGTCCAAATGCTTGAGTTAAATTGTGGGCATGATTCCCAATGGGGTCAGCGTCGAATGCAGATTATAGGATGTTCACTCGCGCGGCAAAGCGACATCGACGGCAATCGCTGGGCATGTTGCATCGATGGTTCTCGGTGGCCTTGCGAGTTTTGGAAGTGTAAGGAGAATGGTCAACCATAGCGATTATCGATAAAGTTAGCTAGACATGCCAACGTTGATCAACATCGAGTCCATTATGGAGTTGATGTCGTTGAGCTGGCCGTGCTTCGAAACTACAATGGCGGCGAAATCACGTTTCTACTTTTTATGCTCGTCCCGCGAAAGTGAGCTCCGATATGCCATTGTCCTATGGTCAGGATGAGGACTGGTTCGAACAAGCGCTAACCTGCGTGCTGCCAGAATCAACTCCTTTAGTAGCCAGCCAATGGTCGGACGACGAGGGGTCGGAGGACGGCGACTTGGATAGCGCCGACGGCGACAGCGATGAAGGAGGCGACATTCCCCTGGGTGACGACAAGATCGTCGAGGATGATCCATTCGACGACTTTGATGACGACGATTTTGACGATGATTTTGATGACGACTTCGAGGAAGAGCTCGAAGACGATTACGAAATCGAACCCGACGATAGCGAAATGTTCCCCGCAAGCGACGGTGAAGAGGGCGAAGAATTATTGGATGGCGATTCCGAGGTTCTCGACGAAGAGACCTAAATTCCTGCCCGGTATCTTGCAGGCTTGCCCGGCAGATCATTCGGCATTTCACTACGAGGCACCAGCCGACCAACATTGATCCTGCGAGATTGAGTATCGATTTTGGCGATCGTGAGAATTGGAGAAAGCAGCGAATGATCATCGGTGTTCCGCGTGAGATTAAGCCGGACGAATATCGCGTTGCCATGCTGCCGGTTGGGGTCGAGGAATTGAAAGCGCGAGGGCATTCGGTGGTCGTACAGGCCGACGCGGGGCTTGGGTCGGGGCTAGCGAACCATGCCTATTTGCAGGCCGGCGCAAAACTGGTCGCAAGTCTCAAAGATGTCTATAACGCGGCGCAGTTAATTGTCAAAGTGAAGGAACCTCAGCCCGAAGAATATTCACTGATCGGGCCGCACCACACCCTGTTCACTTATTTTCATTTTGCGGCCAGTCAAGAATTGACCGAAGCCATGTTGGCCACTCAAGCGACCTGCCTGGCCTATGAAACTCTAGCCGATGACAAGGGGCGCTTGCCGCTGCTGACGCCAATGAGCGAAGTGGCCG
>SXGS01653765.1_pt1 | contig 18543 bp, 22 predicted proteins | sample 3174681 | NCBI WGS metagenome assembly SXGS01 (sample SAMN11356861, study PRJNA531348) | freshwater metagenome | isolation source: freshwater sample F1-80 | place: China: Fuxian Lake, Yuxi | collected 2017-12-25 | reverse complement strand
TGCTACGGCACTAGGCTAGGCCCCCATATCCGGCCACAGCATCGTTATCCCCCTGTTTCGCAAGCCCTGGAACGCCCAGCGTGACCGCTATCCAATTGACAGATCGCACTTTAGCCCGAAACGCAAAAGAGCCGCACCCAAGTCGAGGTCGCTGTCTCCTTCGGTCCGGCGGCCGAGGTCGCGCTTGACGACGGAGCGCACGTACTCGCCGGTGCTCGCGTGGCCCAGGGCTTTGGCGCGCTTCTGAACCTCTTCGAGGAGACCGGCGTCGAGGCGGATTTCCAGGCGCGCGGCGGACTTGACCAGCGGATTTCGGGGCATGCCATAGTGTACGGGAGTTGTACGGAGTGATGCAAGACGGTTCCGTACATGGAAGTGATTGCAAATGCTTATATAACTCGGCATGGACCGGCGTAGTGTACGGAACCCCTTTATGTTCCACTACCGGGTTTGCCCCGTCGAAAGTGACCGAGCCCCGTCTCGATCCGCCCATGCTCGGTGGCTACCAATGGGATACTTTAAGGATATGATCAGGCTACCTAATGGCTACGAATAGGGACCAAACAGGATACCGGAGCTTGACGGAAGTTCCGCAGCGCTGGTACGCTTCGGGAAAGCCATGGCGAAACCAGACCAGATGAGCGCACCGGCCACCATGTCGGGCCGGGTGATCGCTCGCCTGAACGACGTCGAGGCTTGGTTCCGGTCCGGCTACCGCACGCAAGAGGTGCTGGACTTGCTTGCGCGGGACGGAATCAAGCTGCACAAGGTCAAGTTCCGCCAATTGCTCGCGCGCTACGGGAAGTCGGAAAGCGCAGTCCGTCGCGCGATCGCCGCCGAGGCCGGATTGGCGACTCCGGAACCCGGTCCCAAGATCAAAGCGCCTCCCGCTCCATCCGTGTCGAGTGCCGTGAAGAGCAAGCCGAGGACGGCGGAGGTCTCCGCGTCCGGCAGCGACATCGCGGAGCAGTTGCGGCGGAAGGACGGCAACCGTGTCGAGTTCCGGCCCAACCCGGCCCCTCGCGATGAAGACCTTTACTGAAGTTCGCGCGAGGGAGTCTGCGTTAGAATCGAGGTGCATGGCGCACTTGATTGACTGGTCGGACTGTCCGGTACTCGAAAGCGTTCCAGGCAAAGTCAGCGGCGCCTGGGTGTTTCGAGGGACCCGAGTGCCCGTATCCGCTGTGCTCAAGAACCTGAAACATCTCAGCCTCGCGGAGTTGGTGGAGGAGTTTCCATCCCTGCGCCGGGAGGAGATCGAAACCGTACTCGAGTTCCTGGCTCGATCGTCCGAGCCGGTGTTCTCCGGCGAAGCGACGACCGCGATCATCGTCCATGCTCATTCTGCTCGATGAGGATTACACCAGCTCGATACGTAAATCACGGCCAACAGCGTGGGCCGCACGCGATAGGGTTTGCAGCGTCACCGAGGCATTACCGGGATCGAGAAGACGATCCAGCGCCGCGCGGCTTGTGTTCATGCGCCGCGCCATCTCTACCTTGCTGATTTTGTCCTTCTCCATCGCTTGCTGAACCTGCCAAGCCAGCGTCTCTTTCAGTACGACCGCGCGAGTCTCTTCGAGTACGCCATCCTCTTTCAGGAAGTCGTCCAGCGACGAGCCGATATGCTTGTTGCGCTTCTTCATTTCGTAACCTCTTTCATTCTCCGTTTCGCCAGGGCCAGGTCATCCGCGGGCGTTTTCCGCGTCTTCTTGATGAACCCGTGCAGCACGACGAGCATCTCATCGTGAAAGCACAGGATGAGCCGGGCTATTCGCTGGCTCGGAAGCGCCGAGCGCACTTCCCAAAGACCATCTTTCAGACTTCCCACCAATGGTCTCCCAATCGGCCAGCCGAACTGCACCCGCATGAGATCGAGCCCGATAGCGTTCCGGTCGGCCTTATCGAGGCTGCGCAGCCAATCGAGCACCGGAGCCGTGCCCGCCTCCGTGCGGTAAAACCGGACCGGAATCTCCGGGTTGTGTTCCTTGCCCGTTGCGTCTCACAATCCAGTATGTACCAAACTTGATACACTGTCAACCTTGCCCATCCCGCCGCGAACCAGCCGCCAGCCGGAAACCAATTGATCACCACCCCGGTCACCACGGCGGTGGTAGCATGATCTTGTGATGTCTTTACCTCACCATCGAGACCGTCGCTTCCGTGAGATCCCCCCCGCCAGGACCAGAGCGTGATGGCGAAGACTCGACCGGCGGAAGCGGGCGCGGCTCACGCCGTGCATCTGATGCTGCAAGGCAAGGGAGGCGTCGGCAAGAGCACCTGCGCGGCGTTCCTCACACAGTACCTCCGCGACAAGGGCCGCCCGGTGCACGGACTCGACGCGGACCCGATGAATCACACCCTCGCCGCCTACAAGGGGCTGCCGGTGTCCAGCATCGACCTCATGGAGGACGGCGAGGTCAATCCAAAGCGGTTCGACGCCGTGATGGAGCGGCTCCTCGGCGAAGACAAGGACTTCGTGCTCGACACGGGAGCCTCCAGCTTCATCTCGCTCTGGAACTACGTACTCACCAACCAGGCGCTCGAACTCCTGCGGTCGAGCGGGCGCCGCGTGTACGTCCACACCATCATTGCTGGCGGCGGCGCTCAGATGGAGACGCTGTCGAACTTCAAGGCCCTGGCCGGAACCTTGGCGGACCGGGAACTCATCGTCTGGATCAACGAGCACGAGGCCAAGGTCGAGAAGGGCGGCATGAAGCTGTGGGACATGGCCGCGTTCAAGGAGAGCGCCGCCAAAGTCGCCGGAACCGTCCTGGTGGAAAGGCGGAATCCCCAGACCTTCGGGGCCGATCTGCGGAAGATGATCTCGGACCGGTTGACGTTCGCGGAAGCTCGGAATGGGAGCGGCTACAACATCATGGAGAAGCAGCGTCTCGGGCTGGTGTGGAAGGACCTCGCCGCGCAACTGGACGCGCTCGCGCTGGCATAGAGTCGCGCCATGGCCCACCACGACCAGCTCGATGAAATGGTCCGCTTGGTGGCCGCCGAGCATGGCATCGTGCTCGACCGCACGGACCCCTCGGCGATCATTCCGACGCTGGTGAAATTCGGGATCGAGCAGGGGGTCCGGCAAGTGACCGAGGATCAGGAGGCCCGGCGTGCGGAGTTGCGGCGGTTCATGCAGGACGCCCGGCAGGAGGCGGCGAAGGCGCTCGAAAAGGAGATGGCCGCCGCCGTGGAGCGCATCCGGTCGGAGTTGAAGCTCGACCTGGACCGGGCTGGCGCGAGCGCCGCGACGCTGGTGGCGAACGTCCAGCACGCGAACACGCGCCCGGTCCGCGTCTATTGGATGACGATGGGCCTCATCGCGGCGGGCGTCCTGCTGGCGATCGGATTCGGATTCGGCGTCGCGTTCGAACGGTATCCGCGATAGGATGAACACCATGCATCGAGGCGTGACCGGCATCGACTGGCTGACGTGCGAACTGATCGAGCAGATTCCGGGCAAGGTGTCGGGCCGTCCCATCGTTCGTGGCACGCGGATTCTTCCCGATGCGATCGTCAACAGCCATGAAGTTGGCGCAACCCTGGATGCGATCCAGGAAGACTTCCCCGCGCTGTCCATCGCGCAAATCGAGCGGCTGATCGAGTTCGCGCGCGCTGCCCGATGAGCTTGGTCCGGCTCGTTCTGTTCTGCTTGGGCCTCCGGTCTCTCGGCGGACCGGGCGTGTTGGCCTTCACGCTGGTCTGCGGCGGACTGATGGCCGCGCTGCTGTTCGGATCGATGGTCACGATGATCGCGCGGACTCGCGGGCCGGTCCGTCCGGCGATGGAACACCGGCGTCAACAGCAGGAGCCCGAGACCAGGGATTGGAACCGCGTGCGGGAGGAGCAATTACGCCAGTTGGGTCTGGACCGGCAAGGTAAGCGCCGGTAGCGCGGTGCGTTGACCGGATTGAAATGGTGGAGAGCGAATCGAGGTCATCGCGGTTGAAGCGGCGCCTATGCGCCGCTATCGAACTCAGCAGGTCCTTCCGCCGGAAGGTGTCCACCGCAATACCGCAACGAACCGCCGTTCACGAAACGGTAGCCCATGATCTTGCCATCACGGGTCCGCCACTGTTGTTTCGCCTTGGCGGCAATCCAGCGGATCATGCCTTGTCGGTCGCGTGCCGATCCCTGGCAGTGGCCGTTCTCCTCCCCCCAGAACTCGAATCCGGCGCCGATGCTCCGGCAGTTCGGGCAGCATCCCGAGTCGTGGAACCCGAAGTATCCGCGAGCTTCCTGGGACTGCCGTTCGCGGCAGCCGTAAACGTGAACCACGGAGTTGACCGCGATCGTGAAGATGATATCGGGGCGGTTTCATTGGCGTTTTCTCCTTCTGCCGGCCGGCCTTGGCCGGGGCACAAGCAAGCAAGCGGGGCCGCTCCCGAGGGCAAGAGCCGCTTTCTCGGGGGGACCGACGAAAATGTGACTTGAAGCATCGTTTGGCCGCTTTGGCCAAACGATGCTTCCGATCCGGCACCGAAGGCCGGGGCTACCCGGTCAGTCTCCGTGCGTTGGTCGCTTCGTGGAGCGAGACCGGCTCGGCGGCGACGATCATCCGGGAGAGCGCCGCGTACTTCCGTGGCGAGACTCCGAGTCCGCAAGGCGCTCGTGGTTGGGCGTTTCGCCGGCCGCCGCCATCTGGGCGATGACAGCGTCGCGCTGCTTCTGGAAGCGTCGGACGTTGCGCGGCAGCGGATCGATCTGCCGCAGGTAGTCGAGCATCGCGCCACGAATCCGGTGTTCGGCGAGTGTCTTCAGGAGGCAGCCTTTGGACTCGTCGTACCGGTCCGTCGCGTGGATGAGGCCCACGGTGCCGACGGAGATCAGGTCGTCGAGTTCGACTTGGGGACAACGGCGATGCAAGCGGCGGGCGAGAAGCTCAACCTGCGGCATGTGCGAAAGGATCAACTCGTCGCGGAGCGAGGTGGTCGTGATCATGGCGAGATCCTCCTGGACAGCAAGGGCCGCTTACGCGGCGGCCCCCTCGGTGGACTCGGCCTTCGGCCCGCGGTCCAGGCGTGCGAGGCGCTGGATGCGGATTTCAGTCACCGACTTGTTGGTGCCATCCTTGGCGGCGTACGTGCGGGTCTGGATTTCGCCGACGATCTGGATGTGGGCACCCTTCGTCAGCTTCGCGGCGTACTCCGCCGTGCGGCCGAATGAGACGCATCTGTGCCAGGTGGTCTGCGACTCGCGTTCGCCGGTTTCACGATTCTTCCAGGTGCGCTTGGTGGCGAGCGAGAGAACCGTCATGGCGGTGTTGTTGCGGGTGGCACGGGATTCGGCGTCGGAGCCGAGGTAGCCGATCAGAGTCACGTTGTTGAACATTTCGTTGTCTCCTTCTGCCCCGTCTCTTGACCGGGGCACCACCCAGGCAAGCGGGGCACGCTCCCAAGAGCGAAGCGGTGCGACTGCGCGCTTTGTTGGGGGAGACCGGGCGGATTCCGGTGAGCGAAAGCGAACGAACTCGCAGAGCGGAATCCGGCTGGGGGAACCGGCAAAGCAGAGCGGAGGCGCACGCAGGGCGCGGCCAGGCGGTCACGCCGTCAAGCGCAGCGGTGCCCGGTCAAGGACGTGGCAGGAGGGACGAGATGTGGAATTGCGGCGTGATTTCTGGTGGCTCGGCCGCCGCGTAGAATCCGACCCGCGACATCGCGATGACGGCCGAAGCTGCAACCGGCACCAAGGTCGAAATCGGCGGGACGAACGGACTCGCGGAGCGGAATCCGGCTGGGGGAACCGGCAAAGCAGAGCGGAGACGAACGCAGGGCGCGGCCAGGCGGTCACGCCGTCAAGCGCAGCGGCGCCCGGTCAAGGTCGCGGCAGAGGGCGGAACGATGGTCGATGGCAACGTGAGTCCTGTGGCTCGGCCCGCGAGCAGAAGCCGGCCCGCGACCTCGCGAGGACCGTCTCGGCTACACCCGGCACCAAAGGCCGGGACCGGGCGACCCGCCACTACTTTGGAATCCTGGACTTTTCGAAGCTTTAGATTTAGAAGAATTGGGAGGTGGCTCCCAAGCGCTATACCGCTGGCGCCGTCAGGCGAAACATCTTCGGTTGACAACTTCACCTACCCCAGACCGGGACGGCTTGTGGTCTGGGCCAAACGGCTCGCGAGCCCATCGTCACCGGCCGAGTTCACGGACCCGACTCGGTCCCCTCAGCACAACCGGACCGCGCTTGATGTGCTCGACCGCCTTCGCGATGGTCCGCCTCATGTAGTCCTCAATGCGACTGGGGCCGCCCTTCTTGCTGAGGTCGCGCGCGGTCAACGCATTCCTGATGTCTGCCTCCGGGACCCCGCGGCCGAGAGCATAGATCGTATACGCCAAGTCCGCGCGGTTGAGGTCGCCGCCGTACCTCGCGTCCGCGTGGAAGTCGGCGATGCCCTTGGTTGCCGGTTCGATCCGGTCCCGCGGCGTCCGCGACACCGCCATCGCTCGCGCCTGCGCCAAGGCCGCGCGCTCCATCGCCTGCTCCACCTGACCGACGAACGTCTCGGCCTGCGGATACGCGAACGGGTGCGACTCGACGATCCGAACGAACGGGAACAGTCCGTTCGGCATCCGGTGCTTCTCCTTCTGGTTGGTGAAGCCGGCCAGCCGCCCGAAGTGCCGCCAGTCCGCCGACCCGAGATCGCCGCCGAACTTTTCCGCCAAGGCGCGCGCCACCGCGCTCGATGCCTCCTTGGGGAGGACGCGGCCGTGGTTGAGCCAGGTCTGGTAGTTGTTCGGGCTGGTCTCCACGACCAGGCACGGCTGGAACCCCTCGCCCTTGAGGCGGGGAAGGACATCCGGCTTGACGTCGTCAATGAGGCTGAAGCCATGTTCACCGGCGGGCCGCGAGAAGATGGCGGCGCCTTCGGCGTTCTTGGCCTTCATCCACGAGACGGACTTGAGGACATCGGCGGCCTCCCACGTGCGCAGTTGCATGCCTGAGTCCGGATGCAGCACGCCGACCTCGAACGGACCACCACCGAGAGCCGCCATCTGCGTCCGGATTGCGGTGCTGGTCGCGTCCATGGGTAGAAAAGAACCTTCCTCAACTTTACACCTTGACGGCTCCGGCGACTAGTCGTATACTCGAATTTTGGTGATGTCAAGACATCACCAGTGGACCACGATGAACAGCGTCATCAGCGCCGCCACTTCAACGGACGAGCAACAGCGCGAGCGCGTCGAGCAGAAGCTGCGCCGCGAGCTGGGCGCCCTGGTGCTCGGAGCGCTGGCCGCAGAGCTGACCGAGGACGTATGCCTGAATCCGGACGGCAAGCTCTGGGTGAACGAACTGGGACGTGGGTGGCGCGTGATCGGCGGGATGTCCGCGTCACAGGCGAGCGCCGCCATGGGGACGATCGCCTCGATCAAGGAGACGGTCATCAATCACGAGAAGCCGATCCTCGAAACCGAGCTGCCGGTGGACGGCAGCCGGTTCCAAGGACTCATGCCTCCGGTGGTGATGCAACCTGCGTTCGCGATTCGCACGCGGCCGCGCCGGGTGTTCTCGATCGAGGACTACATTCAGAACGGCATCCTGACGTCCAAGGATGACGGACGCAATCGTCTCCGCCAGCGGCACGGATTCCGCGAGTTGCTGCAAGGCCAGAGTCACGCCGAGATTCTCAAGACGGCCATCCGCGAGCGCAAGAACATCCTGATCGTCGGCTCCACGGGATCGGGCAAGACGACGCTCGTCAACGCGTGTCTGGACCTCATCAACCGGTTCTGCCCCCGGGACCGTGTTCTCTCGATCGAGGACACCATGGAGCTGCAAAGCCCCGTGGAGAACTCGGTGGATCTCCGCGCCTTCGGCCAGGTCACGATGCTCGAATGTCTGCGGGCGAGCCTTCGGCTGAAGCCGAAACGCATCGTTGTCGGCGAGGTGCGCGGAGCGGAAGCGCTCGTGATGCTGAAGGCGTGGAACACCGGGCATCCGGGCGGCGTGGCGACGGTCCACGCGAACGACGCGATGAGCGGACTCATCCGGCTGCAATCGCTGGTGGCGGAGGCAACGCAAGCGCCCCAGCAAGACCTGATCGGCGAAGCGATCGACGTAGTGGTCTTCATTGACGAGGATGTGGAGCACCCGGCGGGCCGCAAGGTCCGCGAGGTGATGCTCGTGAACGGTTACCGGGACGGGGCCTACGAATGCGAATACGTGTAGCGCGCCTCGAACCCGCGAATGGATCGACGAAGAAAGGACAAATCTCCATGAACAACACTTCGGTGTGTCATCTGAATCGCCGGACCTCCGGCGTCGTGTTCCTCCTGCTGGCCATCGCCATGATGAGCACGCGGACCGCGCTCGCCGGGGCGGTCGGCGCCGCCTTGCCGTGGGAAGCGCCGCTGCTCAACGTGGCCCAGTCGCTGACCGGTCCGATCGCCCTGTCGGTCTCGCTCATCGCCCTGATGGTGTCTGGCGGGACCCTGGTGTTCGGCGGCGAGTTGTCGGAGTTCGCGCGCCGTTCGTGCGTCGCGGTTCTGGCGATCGCGTTCCTGGTGTTCGGCGCGGGCTTCATGAACGTGCTGTTCGCGGGCGGCGGCGCGGTGATCTAGAACGCCATGCGATGCGTTCTGTTGACCGTCCTGTTCGGCGCGTTGGCGCCGGACCTCCGCGCGTATTGCACGACGTCGGGACAACCGGCCGCCGTCACGCTGGCGAGCCACGTCTACGAGGTTAAAGACGACGATGCCTATAAGCAGGGCCGCGACGTCTGGGTACCGGCGGGCGTCAAAGCGGACTCGCAATTGTTCATCTGGCTGGTGTGGTCCCACCGGACCACGGGCCAAGGATGCATCGTCGTGCTGAAGCAGCGGCGGAACGATCACTGCGGTTCGCGGCTGGACATTCAGTTCGAACAGCGAACCAGTTACAACGCCGGGTTCGCGGCGTCGGATACTCCGGGGCCGCTCACCAACTATCCGTTCTCGTGCAGCACGGAGCTGGTCTTCCACATTCACGATTCCGGCGAGTGGATTCCGAATCCGGCGTGGGATCCGCTCGATCCAGCGAGTGCGCGATACATCGTCGATCCGGGGTTCTACTTCTACACGCTCGTGCAACTCAACACGACGGGCGAGCGGTACGTGAACCCCGGAGGTGTGCCCTCGGTTCCCGATGGCGTGACGCGGAATGGCGAGTGTCCGGTCGCGCAACCGGATGATGAGTTTCCCGCGTTCATGCTGTCCGGGCCGGGGTGCTCGGGTCCGAACGTTCGCGGCAACAGCGCGGCGCCGGGAGTTGCATCAGCTCCGGCGACGAGTTGGGCGGAGATGACCAAGGCTGCATCGAAGACTGCGGGAGAACTGCCATGGAACCCAACGACCAACCGCGTGAGGTAAAGATCTTCCTGTCGGCGAACAGGCCGAATCTGTTGGCGGGCGGCGACCGCGAGCTGGTGTTGCTCGCCGGACTGCTGGCCTCCGCGTTGATCTTCAGCGTCGCCACGGTGTGGGCCGTGGCGGTTGGGATCGCCGCATGGGTCTTCTCGGTCGCGGCTCTGAGCCGCATGGCGAAAGTGGACCCGCTCCTCCGTCATGTCTACGTCCGGCAGGTGCGCTACCAGCCGTACTATCCGGCGAAAAGTGGGATCGAAGCCGAGGCAACGGAAGTGCCGAAGACCTGGCAGTGAGAGCGGGCATGCATTTCATCGAGCATCGGCGAAAGGCCAAGGGGCTGGCGGATCTGCTGCTGTACGACTCCGTCGTGAACGACGGCATTCTTCTGCTGCATGACGGCAGCTTGCTTTGCGGGTGGAGTTACCGAGGCCCCGACATGGACTCGGCCACCCACGCGGAGATGGCGGCGTTGTCCGCTCGATTGAACGCGATCATGAAGCTCGGGTCGGGCTGGATGATTCAGGCCGATGCCATCCGGTCGAGTTCACCGGAGTACCCGAGGGTGAATCACTTCCCCGATCCGGTGTCGATGCTCATCGACGTGGAACGGCACCAGCAGTTCGCCCAAGCTGGGCAGCATTTCGAGACGGAATACTTTCTCACGCTCACCTACCAACCGCCGCGGCTCCGCGAGGAAAAGGTCAAGGGCTTCATGTTCGATGACCGGTCGGTGATGCAGAAGGGCGCGGCGGCCAAGGCGCTCGATGCGTTTCGGGCGCGGGTGGCGGCGTTCGAGGATGTGCTATCGTCGCTCGTATACGTGGACCGGCTGAATGCCGAGCACCGCAAGGACGACGCGGGATTCCCGTTGATTCACGATCAGCTCCTGCGCTACGTGCGCCGGTGCGTGACCGGACTCGATCATCCGTTCGAGCTTCCGGAGATTCCCACGTGTCTCGCCGACTCGATCGCCTGCGTGGACTTCGTCGGTGGGATGCGGCCGCGCTTGGGCAGGAACCATCTGCGCGTCGTGGCCATTGACGGATTCCCTCGCGCTTCCCGGCCAGGGATTCTGCGCGCTCTGGATGCGCTTCCGATGGAGTACCGGTGGTCCACGCGGGCGATCCTGCTGGACCCCGAGGAAGCGCGCCGCATGCTCGACAAAACGCGGCGGAAGTGGAACTCGAAGGTTCGCGGCTTCAAGGATCAACTCCTGCGAACGGAGACGGGGGCGGTGAATCTGTTCGCGCAAGAGATGGCTCACGACGCGCAAGAAGCCATGAGCCAGGCGAGCGCGGGCGACGTGCATTTCTGTTACTACACGAGCGTCGTGCTCGTGATGGCGGACACCGAGCGCAAGGTGGAGGAGAACGCGGCGATGGCGGTGAAGACGATCGCCAACCTCGGATTCGGAGCACGCGTGGAGGATGTGAATTCCGTCGAGGCGTGGAAGGGTTCGCTGCCTGGCGACGGATACGCCAATGTGCGCCGGGTGCTGCTGCACTCCCTGAACCTGGCGGACATGTTCCCGATGACGGCGGTGTGGGCGGGAGAGCGTGTGAATCCGTCGCCCTTGATGGCGCCGAACTCGCCGCCGCTCTTGTATGCGGCGACCGGCGGCGCGACGCCGTTCCGGTTCAATCTGCACGTGGGCGACCTGGGTCACACGTTGATGGTGGGGCCGCCGGGAGCGGGCAAGAGCACCTTTCTCGGATTCGCCGCCGCCCAGTGGCTTCGCTACAAGGACGCCCAGGTCTTCGCGTTCGACAAGGGCTACTCGCTGCAGGCGCTGACTGTGGCGGTCGGCGGTGAATTCTATGACATCGGCCAAGGCCAGCAACTCACGTTCTGTCCGCTGCGGGAACTCGAAACGCCATCCGATGTCGCCTGGGCCGTGGACTGGCTGGAGGCGCTCTGCAACCTGATGGACAAGAAGCTCCTGCCACGCGAGCGGAATGCCCTGGCGGAGGCGGTGAAGAGTCTGGAACTGGCTGATCCGAGAAACCGGACGCTGACGGAGTTGCAGGCAAGCGTGCAGGACACCGAGCTGCGCGACCTGCTGAATCATTTTTGCCTGGGCGGTCCGTTGGGGCACTTGTTGGACTCGGACACGGATTGCCTGGGGACGGGCCGGTTCCTGACCTTCGAGACGGAGAATCTGTTTCCGCTATCGGAGAAGGCGGTGGTGCCGGTCCTGCTGTACCTGTTCCGTCAGATCGAGAAGCGGCTGACGGGCGCGCCGACGTTGGTTCCGCTCGATGAAGCGTGGGTGTTCCTGCGCAATCCGCTGTTCCGCGAGCGCGTACGCGAGTGGCTGAAGACGCTTCGCAAGATGAATGGCACGGTGCTGCTCGCGACCCAGAACCTGTCGGACATCTTCAACTCGCCCATCAAGGACGTGGTGCTCGAGAGTTGTCCGACGAAGATTCTGTTGCCCAACGCCGAGGCAGGCAACCCGGCGTCGAGGGGCTTCTATGAAGCGGCCGGGCTGAACGAGCGCGAGATCGAGATCGTCCAGAAGGCGTTGCCGAAGCGCGAGTACTACTGCGTGTCGCCGATGGGACGCCGCAAGATCGCATTGGGATTGGGCGGCGTGGCGCTGTCCTTCGTCGGCGTGAGCGGCAAGGAGAAGCGCCAAGAGGTGTTGCAAACCATGTCGGCGTTCGGCGACGACTGGGCGCCGCAATGGTTGCGGATGCGCGGTCTTCAGGATTGGGCGGAGTTCTACGAAGCTGGGCAGCGGACCCAGGAAAGGAAGGTCGCATGAGACGGAGACGCTTTCTCGGCCAACTGATCACCGGCGCGGCGGCGCTGTTTCCGGACCGCGCGCACGCCACGATGGGCGACTACGCGCGCGAGTGGACGCAGATCCTCAACAAGATTCAACTCCTGCAGTCGTACATCCGGCAGGGCCAGGAACTGCGGCAGAAGGTTCTGATGGTCCTCGATATGGCCAAGCATACGGCGCAATTGCCGATGCAGATCTTCGGTCCGATCGCGGCGGAGATCGCGGGCCTTCACACTGTCGTGCGCCAGGGCCAGGCGCTGGCATACTCGATGGCGAACCTGGATCAGGAGTTCGCACTGCGCTTCAAGGGATTCGGCTACCGGCCGGATCAGTTTTATCAGGAGTATCAGACGTGGTCGCGGACCACGCTCGATTCGACGCTCGGCACGTTGAAAGCGGCCAACCTCCAGGCGAGCCAGATGGCGACGGAGGAAGGCGTGCTGGCGCAGTTGCGGTCGATGTCGCGCAGTGCGGACGGGCGCTTGAAGGCGGTACAGATTGGGCTCCAGCTCAGTGAGCAATCGGTCCAGCAGATGATGAAACTGCGGCAACTGATCCTGGCGGATATCCAGAGCAAGCAGTCCTTCCAGGCTTGGCAGATGCAGCAGAGTTCGAACGCCAACGCCAACGAGCAGCGATTCTTCACGAGTGGTCCGCGCAAGACGGATCCCGTCACGTTCATCGGGGGGAATCGCTGAGATGGCGCGGGCGCGACGCAGGTGGTGGGTGCTGGGCGTGTTGGTTCTGTTGACTCTGGCCGGAGGCGTGGCCATGGCGCAAGTCGCGCCCGGCGATATGCCGCGAGGCATTCTCCAGGCATATCAGGCATCGAGGCTGCCCGCCGTGAACGCGTTCAACCAATACGCGGGCAGGTTGTTCCGCGCGCTTGCGTTGATCGAAATCGCCTGGGCGGCGGTGTTGTTGGCGCTCGAACGTTCGGACCTTCAAAGCTGGATGGCGGGCTTCCTGAGGAAGTTCCTGGTGCTGTTTGCGTTTCTCTATCTGCTTCAGAATGGCCCTGATTTCGCGGACCGGATCATCAACAGCTTCACGACGATCGGCGCTCAAGTGGCCAACATGCCGGTCGGCGCGAGTCCGGGTGACGTGTTCTTCGAAGGCGCCTACATCGCGAGCACGCTGCTGTCGAAAACCGATTGGACGGGGTTCTTGTTCAATCCGGCGCCAGCGGTGATGGTGATCCTCTCGGCGCTGATCATCTTCATCTCGTTCGTGATGATTTCGATCCACTACATCATGGCCCAGGTGGAAAGCTACATCGTGGTGAGCGCGGGGTTGATCTTTCTCGCCTTCGGCGGAAACACGATCACGCGGCCCTACGTGGAGCGGTTCTTTGCGCTGGCGGTGGCCGTGGGCGTGAAGCTGATGGTCCTGTTCATGGTGATCGGAGTTGGCAGGGTGCTCACGCTGAACTGGAGCAACGTAGTGAGCAACATCTCGCTCGACGTGTTCCCCGTGATGACGGTCCTCGAACTGATCGGCGGGAGTTTGGTGTACGCGGCCGTTGCGTGGGGCGTGCCGAAGTTCGCGGCCTCGCTGCTCGGCGGATCGCCAGCGTTCACAGGTGGGGACTTGATCTCGATGGGCTGGGCCGGAGCACAAGCGGCTTTGGTGACCGCCGGAGGTGTTGGACTGGCGATGCGCGGAGCGGCGGCGCTCGGAGCCACTGGAGCGGGTTCCGGTGGTTCGAGCGGCATCGCATCGGCCGCGTCGTTCAGCGGTGGCTCGGGACCAGCAGGTCCAAGCGGCGCTGGTGGTCCAGCAGGATCGAGCGGACGCGGCGGTCCGGGCGGACAAGCGGGCGCGAACGGGCCGGGTGGTGGCGGGTCTTACAGTCCGCAACAACCCGCGCCTCCTTCCGCTGGCGCGGCCTCGCGGAGTTCAGCGGCATCAGGGCAAACCGAGAACCCGCGAACACAAGGAGACGGGGCCGCGGTCGCCAACGGCGCGCCGATGCACGACGGGACGGGACGCGGTTCTCCGAATCAAGTTCCGCCTCCGGGGTGGACACAGAAGATGGATCATTCGGGGCGGAAGGTTTTCGGGGCAGCCACGAAGATGGAACAGATCGCCTTCTTCGCTTCCCGGTTAATGCCGCCGGACAATCCGGGAGGCGGATCTCCGCCACAGATGAACATGCACGGGGAGTAAGGAGAGATCAGCATGCAAACAGCGATCACGAGAGAGCACGACGAATTCGTCAACCCGTACTTGGCGGCGAGAACGGCTTGGGATGAGCGGTATGGCGATCTCATCGCGCGCGCCAAGAACTGGCGATTCGCTGCCTTCGCCTGCGCCGCGATCGCCTTCCTCGCGGTCGGCGGGCTCATTCTGCAAGCGCGCCAGTCGAGGCTCGTACCGTTCGTCGTGGCGGTGAACGAACTGGGGCGTCCGGTGGCAAGCGGCGTGGCGGCGACCAGCGGCACGCTGCCTGAAGCGGTGATGCGAGCGTCGCTCGCCGACTTCGTGACGGAGTGGAGGTCGGTGACGATCGACTGGACGTTCCAGCGGGCACAGATCAATCGGGTGTTCGCTCAGATCGCACAGGGGTCGCGTGCGCAGGTGGCGATCTCGGAGTGGTATCGCTCCGACCCCCCGCAGAACCGGGCGCAGAAAGGGTCCGTCGAGATCGAGATCAAGGCCGTGCTGCCCACGGGAGAAAAGACGTGGGAAGTGGACTGGACCGAGATCAACCGGCTTGCCACTGGGCAGCAACAGGGCAAGGAAAACTACAAGGGCTTGTTCACGGTGGTGGTGAACCCGCCACAGTCGGAGGAAGATGCCCGGGAAAATCCGCTGGGGATCTTCGTCACGGATGCGACCTGGTCGCGTGTGTTTTGACAGGAGGGCCATTATGAAAGCCGCACTGTTCACGATGATGTTGCTGAGCGCGGGCGCTTCGGCGTTTGCGCAACCAGACGTGTATCTGTTCGATGCGATCGCGGCCGAGCTGCGGAAGGAGACAACGTCGGTTGAGCAGGCCGCTCCGCCACCGGTCGATCCGAAGGCCGCGATGGTGGCCAAGGCGGCGAAGGCGCTCGAAAACACGCCGCAGTCACCGCAATACGCGATCCCGCCGAATGCGAAGGCTGCCTTGGCGAAGGCTGATGTCTGGAAGGACGAGGCGGTTGTGCCCGCCGCAGGCAAGGATGGGCGAGTGATCTACACGTTCGGGTCCGGACTGGCGACAGTGGTCTGCGCTCCGTTGCGCCTGTGCGTGCTCGAGCTTCAGCCGGGCGAGCAAGTCGTCGGAGAACCGCACATCGGCGATTCGGTGCGGTGGAGCGTCTCTCCGGCTGTGAGCGGCGCCGGAAACGCGGTGACGAACATGGTGGTCATCAAACCGAAGGAGGCGGGGCTGGACACGAATCTGGTGATCCCGACGAATCGAAGGGCGTACTATGTCCGGCTGCTGAGCCGCCAGCAAGAGTACCTACCGCTAGTGGCGTTCTCGTATCCGGACGACGACCTCGCCAAGTGGAAGAAAGCGGTGGAGGCTCAGGAGAGGACGCGAGAAGAGTTCGAGGCATCGCAGCTCACGCCGGTGGATTCGCTCAACAACCTCCATTTCGATTACCAGATCATGGGCGGTACGCAATACCTGCGCCCGGTGCGTGTCGTGGACGACGGCAAGAAGACGTACATCCAGATGCCGGAGGGAGCGGCGTCGCGTGAGGCGCCGATTCTGGTGGTGAGCGGGCTCGACAGCACCGCCGAGATGGTGAACTACCGGGTGAAGGGAACCATGTACATCGTGGACCGGCTGTTCGAGCATGGAGCGTTGCTTCTGGGCTCGGGCAAGAAGCAAGAGCGCGTGGATATCGTGCGCGGCGGGGTGAAGGCGGCGAGGATCGGCAAGAAGGGCGACCCGATCGAAGAGGCATTCTTGCGCGTGAAGCGCACTCCCGCGGCGGACGACAAGACACCCGAAGCGGAGAAATAGCGATGGAACCAGAGAGCACGGCGACGAACCAGCCAATGACGCTGGGCCCGGCTGGCATGGAGCTGCGGCCGGAGGCTCCGAAAGGCATGGGGCTATCGAGGCGCGGAGGCATCCTGGCGATCGTGGCGGTCGGTGGCTTGGTCGCTTTGATCATTTACGGGATACTCGCGCGGCAGAGCGCCGCGGCGGGATGGGCCAAGCGCGGCGGCGATTCCGATAAGCGGGTCACGGGCGCCAAGGAGGCCGCGAAGCAGTTCAGTAATCCGGCGGGGAGTCCCGTGGCGGAGGACGAGCCCAAGGATCTCGATCCGCCGCCGTTGACCTTCCTGCCGCGTGGCCGGGACGCGAAGTCGATACCGGCGGCTCCTGGACAACAGACGGCAAGGCGGGACGCTGGGCGCGTGGTGGCGCAGCCGACGGGTCCGAGCAATACCGTTCCGGCGTCGCTCCGCGTTGGCGTCGCGCCAAGCGCAGGGCATCAGGCTGGGCCACCAGCAGGCTGGGATCCGCCGGCGAGCTGGAGCGCCGCGAGTCCGGGCAGCGGATCTGCCACGGCCGTGGCCAGAAAACAGGATCGCGAGCAAGAGGCGATGGAAGCGGGCACGGGAATCAACAGTGCTGGGGGGTCACGGATGCCTTCGGCCCGGGGCGACATCAACGAACTGGCCGGGCTTGTGAATTCGCTGGGAGGAACCAATGGCGGCGGCCCCCGCACGATGCCGCCGAGCAACAACACGATCGCGGGCGGACCTCCGCGTCCGCGCGATCCGGACGAAGACGGGACCAGCCAAGACAGCAAGGCTGAGTTTCTCCGCAATGCACGCGGGAAAGGCGGGACCGGCAACTACGTGCAGTCGACGCGCGTGAAGCCGCTGAGCCCGTTCGAGATCAAGGCCGGGTGGGACATACCGGCGGTGTTGGAGCAGGAACTCAATTCCGATATGCCGGGCGAGATTCGAGCGCTCGTGCGCGAGAACGTCTACGACACCGCGTCGGGCCAATACCTGCTGATCCCGCAAGGCTCGCGGCTGGCTGGCAAGTATGATTCGAGGGTCGCCTACGCGCAGAACGCGCTGCTGATCGTTTGGGACAGGATCATCTTCCCGGATGCCTCGTCGATCGATCTCGAAGGCATGGAGGCTCAGGACGTGCGCGGGCAGAGCGGATTGCGCGACAAGGTGAACCACCACTACGCTCGCCTGTTCGGCACGGCGATCCTCTCGACGGCGTTCGCGGCTGGCGCCGTGGTGTCGCAGAACCGGCGGCAGAACGTGTTCACCTTGCCGAGTTCGCAGGATGTGGCGACGTCGGCCGCCGCGTCCGAGATCGCGCGGTTGGGGGCCGCGATCACACGCAGGAACTTGAACGTGCAACCGACGATCCGGATCCGCGCGGGGCACCGGTTCTCGGTGCGTGTGCACAAGGATCTACTGTTCGAGTCGGCATACCGGCCGTATTCACAAGGTGGCGAGACTGGTGCGGTCTCGATTGTTCGATAATGAGGCAGTATGAGCGACGAGACGGCGGGCGTTGGAGCGCCCGCGAGCACGGAGTCCGCTGGAGCTGAGCGGACGGTTAAGCTGTGCGTCCGGTTGATGGACGAGGTCAATTTTCCACTGCGGGATCTGGTGCGGTTCCAGGGGGAGTTGACGGCTTACATCATCCAAGCCGTTGAAAGCGTCGACCTGTTGAAGGTCCCACTGGTCGTCATCCGGGACGTGAAGGCGAAGGATACGACCATCCGTGTCCCGGAGGCGGTGCATCGACGTCTTGCTGAGCTTGGCAAGGAACGGTCCGCGTCGGTCAACGTGCTGATCAATACCGCCGTCGCGCATTGGCTGGAGGGGCAGCAGAAGAAGCGAGTCCGGAAGAAGCGACAGTGGCTGACGCTCAAGGTAGAGACCGCTGACTAGGGCCGTGTCAATAGTTTTGTGTAAGACGCCGTTCGGGTCCTGCGGAATTGGCCTTCGAACTCGTCAACCACTCGGGAGGCAGGCGGGCGCCGCGGTCAAGGCCGAGCGGAGCGAGCCCGCGCGGAGCGGGTCGCCTTGACGGCGGCGCATGTAATATTCCCGCCCCGTGCGACATAATAGACAAGCGCCGTGGACCAAGGCCGGGTGATCCGTGTTCTCCTGCGGATTGCTCATGACTTGGAAGAACTGGCCCGCACTCGGCGCGTGCAGGACCTGTCCAGCAGCGCCAACGACGCCGACCCGCGCCTGCGGCTGCGTCGTCGCTTGGCGGAGCCTCCTATCGAACTCCCCCAAAGTGGGAAGAGCATACGTCAAAGTCGTCAAGCCTGGGAGGATTACGCGGCCAGTTTGCACACTTGGCTTTTGAAAGGTGGTGGAGCCATTTGAGCAGCAGCAGGGCGATCAAGGCTGTCCAAATCTGGATCCGGAGGGCGTTCTCGCTGGTTCCGACGAAGCTCTTCACTTTGAGATTGC
>SXGS01078162.1_pt1 | contig 18549 bp, 21 predicted proteins | sample 3174681 | NCBI WGS metagenome assembly SXGS01 (sample SAMN11356861, study PRJNA531348) | freshwater metagenome | isolation source: freshwater sample F1-80 | place: China: Fuxian Lake, Yuxi | collected 2017-12-25 | reverse complement strand
CGCGCATTGAACCGCGCTTCGCTCCGCTCCGCGCCTCTCAATGCGCGTAGCAAACAACAGGGCTTCTCGGCCCTTTTCTCTTAACCAGACTGGTACACTTTTAAACCGCCATCTGGCACAATTTGTCTCCGCCATTGACAGGCGGGTGCAATGAACATTGCTGTGCTTGAAAGAAGCGCCGCTGTGAGGACAGGGACAAAGCGCATAGCAGTTTCAATCTGAGGCTGAGAGGAAACTCAAAACACACAAACTGAGACGCTTTTAACGCTCAAACCCTAGGAATGGGTTGGTTAATGAATAGTTAATTTTATATAATTACTGTTATTCTCAGGCGCGGTTTATGGCGCATGTTGCAATAATGTCACGAGATAATGATTGGTGATTAGGTGAGGGACCAATTGCATTAAGAACCCTAATGTGCGCAGCCACACATCCTTATAAATGGCGCTGAGCTACCTTCATGACTGTCCAAACTTCCTTGTGTTTCCCTAAGCCGTCAGCCCTCCCACTGGCGGCTTTTTTCTTTATTGCATCGCCAATTGAGGCGTCCAAGCATACTTCTCCTGGGCCCACTTGAGAGGCGAGAATCGGAAACTTAAACCATGTTAATGCCGAGGTAATAAATAAAGGCAACCACAGTGAGCGACGATACTAAAGTGAGTAGCAACAACTGATTTTTCTCATAGTAATAATTTGTCTATTTTGTGCGGAACTACCAATATTGACTGGTAGGGATACGGAGAGATTCCCGTGTATCCTCGCATTGGATAATCAATTACTGCTATAAGAAATAAAGAAAAGCTCAAAAAGATAGAAAATAGGCTAGTCAACGCAATGTGAAGATATAGAGAAGGAATATAAAACGCATATGTCGCAGTTATCATTAATACCCCACCAAATATCATAAATAGCCAAAAAATACTTGGAATATGCGTTCCTACCGCTTGAATGCGCATTCTCCGATTTTCAGTAAGATGATTGTATTGAGAGAGCGTCTCAGCCAAGTAAGCTTGCTCAGACAGAGATGAGGCTGGGTAATTAGACAAGGATTTGAGAATATCGGTCATTATGATGGCCCCATCTGGATGAATAATTCCATTTTTATGAGCAGGCCATGCCTTATAGATTACATAATCACGATAGGTTTCAATTTTATTTTGTATTTCAGATTTTATGGGTTCTTTTAATAGTGACGATGTTCTGTATAGACTAGCAATGCTTAGCGCTTCTTTATTAGCTAAAATGCTGACGTTATCTCTATTCTGCCAAGCAGAGATAGCAACCAAACCTATTATAAGACTATAAATTAGGCCGCCTCTAGAAAAAACCCATTGATGACTTCATTGGTTTCTGATGTAATTTTGAAAAAATGATGAATTGTATCTCTTAAAAGAAGTAGGCCAATTACTGAAACTAAGAGCGTTAGTCCAACTATTAGCGTCCCAGAAAAAACTGGGTGATAGTAATTAACCCAATACATTTTTCTCATTTCCTTGAATATTATTCCTCAAAAATTTTGCCCATTCAAATAGCAACAGAATTGAGGTTTTATTCCCTCATATCAGTCAAGCGGGTAAAGTGTTTTTACAATATCTGCCTCAATCTTTAATATCCGGTAATTAGTATAAATGTTGCCTTATCTCAAGGCTTAGCATCAAATAAATGGGCTGGGCCAATATCTACATTCTATTCCTAGCCAATAGAATAGCTGATTTTGCTGGCTGATGAAATGATATAGTTTTCTATTTTGCTGTTTTAATTAGTCATGAATCCAGCTTGGCTTTTAGGTAAATAGAGATTTTTATACTCATCCTCTCCAAAACCTCTCTAGAGCTCAAAAGGCATTACGTCCAACCAGCCAGCACCTCTTGTATTTCCCTAAGCCGTCAGTCCTCATGCTGACGGCTTTTTTCTTTACGAGTGCGTATAAAGAGAAAAACCCAGCCATTTCTGACTGGGTCGCCTTTCTAGTCGTTATTTTTAAATGGTTAGAACTTTGCCACAACGGGGGTTGGAGCAAAATTGAAGTGGTAGTTCACGCCAGCTCTAGCGATAATACCCGAATACTGGACGCTAGTTTTACCCCATCCAAGATTACTATTAGCTAAGAAGCCATACCCAGGCGCTGCGAAAGCTGTGACACCTACAGTGGAAGTATTAACGTTCATGCGTCCGAGGTCCCAATACATTGCCTCTGCTTTTACGGACCAATTTTTCATGAACATCCATTCACCGCCAGCGCCAGCTGTCCATCCAACAAGAACGTTGGACTGGTTAGCGCCACCACCCCAGATATTTTGGGCTGAGGGAACATATGGTGTGCAAACTACAGATGGATTTGACATGCACCGCTGATGGTCGACGTTTTCTACTGCTGACTGACTTATATTTGCGTAAGCTCCGCCATAGGCAAAGCCACCCGTTCCGTAGACCAGTATATTTGGAGTGAAGAGATAGCCAAGACGTACACGGACTGTTCCAAGCCAATCGAGACCACTTTGAATAACACTCGTGCCTTGTGCAGTCGTTACAGCGCCAGCCACAGGACTATTTGACCCACCTTGATAGGGCTGCAAGCCATAAGAAACGCCATTTATTTTCGAAGTGCTATTTATACCTGTGCCTTGAAAGTCAGTCTCAAAACCAAGCACAAGCTTTTCATTATATTGGAAGTTATAACCAAACTGAGCGCCGCCAATTACACCACCTTGATTATTGCCAGCGATACCTGAATAGGACAATCCACCTACATAAGATGAATTTAATGTGTTTGGAGCAATCGTGCCGTTGCTTGGTGTGCTGGCAGGGAACAACCATGGATTATTAATTGCTGCAACATTTGTGCTGCCGTTCGTTCCAAAACTATAGCCAATGTTCAAACCAGCATAGGCTCCTGTCCATGTCATCAATGGCGTGGGTGCTGGAGCTGATTTAATTGAAGGCAAATCTGCAGCAAATGCTGAAGTGGATATAACTGTTGCCATAGCAGTTACACATAGAATTCTGTGCTTCATCGTATTATCTCCCACAGCAAATCACTTTGCACTCATGTCAACATCGTGGGTGTAAAAACATTCAGAGTCCATAAAATTTTGGAAGGTTGTAGAGTGAAAAAGTTGTTTTGTGAGCATTAGTGACAATTATGTCACAGTTACTTTGTCGTTATTAGATAATCATCGAGCGGCAAATTTATTATTGTATATTCTAAATTTGGTAATAGAAGATAATACTTAATACAGTCCAAGATTTCTGAATATGGTTGAGAACCGTCAGCTAACCATTGGCGGCTTATGCATTGCCAAATATGCTTCAATCAACATGTTGGCTACTTACCCATTGCGTTTGTAAGATTTTAGGCGTCAATTTATATCCAAGGTTTACATAAAACATTAGTCTGATTTTCAGTGTTCAACTAATATCAAGAATTATTGATGGAGCTTATAATGCTTAGCCATAATTGCTCTGTATGCAGTGGAGTTAATCGCCGCAATCTAATTCGCCTCGCTGGTATTTCAGTATTTGCTTCCACCGTCTTTAATCACTCTCAAGCTGCAGCTATTTCCTCTCCGAAACGCCGAGAAGATGAAAGCTATATGAGGCTGGCCTTAGAAGAAGCAAAAAAGGGGGACTTTCCTTTTGGCGCCGTTATAGTCCGCAATGGAAAGGTTGTAGCTGCTGGCCATAACACTGGCATCAAGTCGAATGATCCAACTGCTCACGGCGAGATAGTCGCCATTCATGACTTCCTCTCCAGGAATGCATCAAGCGAATTAAAGGGCGCAACGATCTACACAACTGGAGAGCCTTGCCCAATGTGTATGGGCGCCATTATCTGGTGTGGCTTTGGAAGAATGGTATACGGCGCTTCAATTAAGCAGCTTTCCACGCGGATAGGGCAGATTATGATCACGAGCTCCAGTATTGCTGACGCCGCGCAGGAAAATAAGATTGAGATTACAGGTGGAGTTCTGGGATCTGAAGCTCTTGATCTATTTAAATGAGCATAATGTGCTACTAACGCCCGTATTGAACAGTTGAGCCATGCGGTCGCCTGTAGAGTCTAATAAAGAACAGTCATCTTCTCTGATTAATGTATCTAGATAGACATATGTATCCCTGCGACAGATAGGGTAGGGTGAGAATCTGTTGAGAAAATGCCTAAAGTTGCTTGGATGAACAAGAAATCAGATGATAGGCGCTGTTAACATGTGCGCCACGACACATCTTTGCTGATTGAGACGGACTAATCTCACAACTGTCCAAACCTCCTTGTGTTTCCCTAAGCCGTCAGTTCCTCCCACTGGCGGCTTTTTCTTATTTGAAGCCATAGGATCAACTTGAACTTTTTCGATAGATGAAGCCATTATTTGGTTTGCGGACGCGAGATCTTAACGCTTACTTCTTCCGCCGATCCTCTGGTAACTGCACTCCTCATGCATAACCTTGGTGCGCTGATCATGCCTCAAAAAAGAAACTGGCGACGTAAAGCAATCCAAAACCGTCACGGCGAGATGGTGGCGGTCAGCGATCATTGGCAGTTGCTGGACATCAAGGACCGTCTGCTTGGCGAAATCTATAAGAGCCGCGACAGTGAGCAGTGGATATGGACAGTGAATGTGAACCCTAATGGTTTTGCCTCTGGTATCAGTGGCGCTGCGCCGGATGGCAAGGAAGCCAAGGGCCATGTTGAGGGCAGAATACCTTCAGGCACAATTCATCATGAGACAGCTGCCGAATTGGAGAATGAGAGGCGGCAGGCGATCTGGAAGAGGAAAATTGGGCGCTCTGTGTAAGTCAGCCCTCTCTATCGATGGTTCTCATGGCTAGGACCGATTGGCAGAAAATAACCGCTGATTGACCAAATTTGTCTGACTGAAGTCTGAAGCTCAAAGTTTATGTCAGTGTAGTCGATTTCTAACCACAGGAGCTGAACATGAATGACTTAATCGTATTCGCTGGTGTCGGCCTACTATTGGTTGGTTTGCCAATCGTCATTGCGCGTTGGACGACACATCACGTAACTAAATGAAATTACCCTCCCGAGCATTGGGCGTCAGCTCCCCTCGGGTGATTGAGGGTAGGGCCATCGGCAGAGTTTTTCGCTTGTGGCCCATCCTTCAGGTTCCTTCCCAAGTGTTTAACTTGCCGTCAGCTACAAAGCTGGCTGTATTTTTTTTGATTATCCATGAGACTGGGAATTGTTATCCCTTTCAACTGTTCTTGTGTGCTAGCGCACATTCCAATTATATCGATGACCATAGCCTCTGGTTCGTCTGGAGGGATAGCTATGAATACGTCTTATTTTAAAACAGCAGAATTACTCTTCCCATTTGAAGATAGCATCAGAGAAATTGCATTTAAAAAATCAGATATTGAGGCTATGGATGTTTTGATGGAACTTGTTCTTCAAAATAATTGTGAGCTATTTGGTTTGGCGGGGTTTTCAGTTGATGACATGGCTTTCTTCGATAGGTCTTTATCTAAAGATAAGAAGACTGCTGCGAAGTTGTTTCATTAAATGAAGGCTCAACTGTGATACGATTACACTAGTGGTTGTCACACATCTTGCTTAAGCAATCCCCTCATTAAAGGTGCCTGAGTCTATGACGGGCGTTTTTTCTTGTCCTCTGGGGAGGGGAGTTAGGGTCAGCAACCTTAACGGTTTGGTGGCCCTTTTCGTTGAATTGCTACTGGGTTCATCGGGGCTTGCTGAAATTCAGCCAACAACCTCTCGCAAGTCTGCCGAGCCTCTGTGCCGGTAATGGCGCTGCCTTCACGAATCCTATGGTCAAGCCACACTCGCCATCGCCACGAGCCTATGAGGTCGTCTCCGCCTGTATTGAACAGCTGTGCAATACGGTCTCCTGTAGCGTTTAATAAAGACCAGTCATCTTCTCTGATTAAAGTGTTTGGGTAGATGCTTTCAGTCCTGCGCCATTTAGGGGAGAGGCTATTCGTCATGGCAGCAGCATCCGAATGGAATGGGTTACGACGCCCCAAACTTCAAAAGCATTTGCCTCTGTAACGGTTATATCAGGGTAGTTTGGATGAGCGGCTTCTAGTCGAATGCCATTCTTAGTTACGCAGTAGCGCTTCATGGTGAATTGATTGTCGAGCAGGGCGAGGACGATATTTCCATTGCGAACCTGCCGAGCTCTATTCACCACGGCAATGTCGTTCGGAAAGATGCCGATACCAATCATGCTCTCGCCAGCAATGCGTACGGCAAACGTCGCCACTGGGTTTTCGACAAGGATGTCGTTGAAGTCGATTGGCCCTTCAATGATGTCACTTGGAGGAGGGGCAAACTCCTCAAGCGCATATGTCTCTTCCTCAGCCCAAGACATGGATTTACGCTCCGATTACGCCTTACAAATGGTTAGAACATACATGGAACATAGGCGGTCTGGAAGATCAAATCAGGTGTCAGAAAAGGCCTAAATTTTAAATTTTCATGACCCTGAACATGACCCTGAAACAAAAAAGCGCTCCGAAGAGCGCCTTAAAATTCGACTTAAGTTGTTGTTTTTAATGACTCCCCGAGTAGGGCTCGAACCTACGACCTAGCGATTAACAGGCTCCAGGCCCCTCTATGAGTAAATCTACAACAAATAATCCTGACCGCATTTGGCGACGTACGATTGTCACCCGAGAAGATGGAGCGATCGCTCCTCTTCCTGATAATTGGTCCCTAATTGATATCCCTACGGGTATCGCGGTTGCTCAACTAAGACGTGACACGGGCTATCAGGACCGTCCAACCTGGCGGGTCATCTGCCGTAGTTTGGATCAGGATGGCGTTCTCATCGACAGGATCATGACCTGGATAGATGATCCGACACAGGCGAGACAATATTGCGAGGCTCAGACCTACGACTTGATGTATAAAATCAAACGTAAGCGCACTAAAGAAGAAATACTCGGAAGACCACCGCGTAAATAAATCCGCAGATTCTCTTCGTTCCAATTCTTAACACCATCAGCTCATAATAAGGCGAAAGAAAATCGTTTCAGGGCATATTTTTTCCACAGCCCGCATGACAAGAGGGTAAATGAAAATATATTGCCCGCTGCGCTACGCCCCACTACGATTTTAGTAAAAACGCTATTGTCATTGTTCAAAACTTGGTTCTTTTAATTACCCCCATTGCTGATCACAAAAGTGATCTTTCCAACTGGGGACGGCGTTGCAAACTCATAATCCTTTGGGCGAAGCCAATCGACGCGGCGCGCGCATGCTGCGCACCGCTCTTGGTCCCGTAATCGCCGCCTATCTTGAAGATCCAGATATTATTGAAGTGATGCTGAACCCAGACGGACGTCTCTGGGTTGATCGACTGTCCTCTGGATTAAGCCACGCAAATGAATTGATCCTTATCAGCGAAAGCGAACGTATCATTCGTCTCGTTGCACATCATGTTGGGCTTGAAGCGCATGAATTCTCACCACGCATCTCTGCAGAATTACCTGAAACCGGGGAGCGCTTTGAAGGCCTCCTGCCACCTGTAGTTGCAGCACCAACCTTTTCGATCCGTAAGCCTGCCGTCGCCATTTTCACGCTTGATGATTATGTCGCCAGCGGCATTATGCAGGCGGAAGAGGCGCGAATATTAAGAATTGCTGTCGCTAATCGTCGCAACATTCTTGTTGCCGGCGGCACATCTACCGGCAAGACAACGCTCACAAATGCCCTTCTTGCCGAAGTCGCTAAAAGTTCTGATCGTGTCGTTCTCATTGAAGATACGCGCGAACTTCAATGCCTCGCACCAAATCTTGTCGCCTTACGCACGAAAGATAATGTCGCTTCGCTTTCTCAACTTGTGCGCGCGTCACTGCGCTTAAGACCAGATCGCATTCCTATTGGCGAAGTACGCGGTCCAGAAGCGCTTGATCTCCTGAAAGCATGGGGAACAGGTCATCCTGGCGGCATCGGTACAATTCATGCCGGTTCTGGTCTTGGCGCATTACGTCGACTTGAACAACTGATCCAGGAAGCTGTCGTCACAGTGCCGCGCGCCTTGATCGCTGAAACCATCAATGTTGTCGCCGTCCTCTCAGGTCGTGGAACTGCGCGCAAACTCTGTGAACTCGTCTCCGTGCAAGGTCTCGGGAAGAACGGAGAATACACACTCAAACATCTTGGAGAACATCAATGAGCCTATGTCAAATGCGCCTCCGCGCAGGCGCCTTCATGCTTGCCTTTTTTACGACGCCTGCTTTTGCCGCTGGCTCAAATATGCCGTGGGAACAGCCGCTGAATCAAATCCTACTTTCTGTTGAAGGACCAGTCGCTAAAATTGTCGCTGTTATCATCATTATCGTAACCGGACTAACCCTTGCCTTCGGCGACACTTCGGGCGGATTTCGACGTCTCATTCAGATCGTCTTTGGTTTATCAATCGCCTTTGCCGCCTCAAGCTTTTTTCTATCCTTTTTTTCATTTGGCGGCGGAGCGCTTATCTGATGGGCGCTCTTTCAATCCTTGAACCCACGCCGGGATTTGTCGTTCCGCTTCATCGCTCCTTAACGGAACCGATCCTGCTTGGCGGTGCGCCACGATCAATCGCTATTCTCAATGGAACCCTTGCCGCAGCGCTTGGTCTTGGACTGCGCCTTTGGCTTGCCGGCCTTGTGTTGTGGGCGATTGGACATGGCGTCGCTATGTGGGCCGCCAAGCGTGATCCACTCTTTGTTGATGTTGTACGGCGTCATCTGCGCATGCCAGCTCATTTCACGGTCTGAGGAACACTATGTTCAATCTTGCAGAATATCGTAGCAAGAATACGCAACTTGCAGACTTCCTTCCCTGGGCAGCCTTGCTTGATAACGGCGTCGTTCTCAATAAGGACGGCAGCTTTCAACGCACAGCTTCCTTTCGCGGCCCAGATCTTGACAGCGCCGTGCCGGCAGAACTTGTCGCTGTCTCTGGTCGCCTGAATAATGCGCTGCGTAGATTAGGATCTGGTTGGGCTGTATTTTTTGAAGCACAAAGGCTCCCTGCATCAAATTATCCAGTAAGTCTTTTCCCTGATGTTGCCTCAGCACTCGTTGATGCCGAGCGTAAAGCACAATTTGAAGAAGAAGGGATGCATTTTGAATCCGCTTATTATCTCACCTTTCTCTATCTTCCTCCCTTAGAAGAAAGCGCCCAACGTGACCGCTTTCTATTTGAAGGCCTCGAAGACACTAAAGAAAGCAGCGCCCTTGAGGCGCTAGAAGGTTTTATTGATCGCACATCTCGTATCTTAGACCTCGTCGATGGCTTCATGCGGGATTGCGCCTGGCTGGATGGCGCTCAGACCCTAAGCTACCTGCACAGCACAAGCTCAACAAAAAAGCAGAATGTCCGCGTTCCGGAAATTCCAATCTATCTTGACGCAATACTTGCTGATCAGCCCCTCACTGGCGGATTATCCCCCATCCTTGGCGATGCACATCTACGCATACTGACTGTTAGCGGATTTCCCACCATAACAACGCCAGGACTGCTTGATGAACTCAACAGCCTCGCTTTTTCCTATCGCTGGTCTACGCGTGCGATCATGCTTGATAAGCTCGAGGCGGCGAAAATACTCACAAAAATCCGTCGTCACTGGTTTTCCAAACGTAAGTCTGTTGCCGCCATCCTCAAAGAAGTAATGACCAATGAGGCCTCAACGCTCATTGACGCTGATGCGCATAACAAAGCGATGGATGCTGACGCTGCGCTACAGGAACTTGGATCTGACGCTATTGGTCAAGCCTATGTCACAGCAACCATCACTGTCTGGGATCAAGATCCCAGACGCGCTGATGAAAAACTACGACTTGTAGAAAAAATCATTCAAGGCCGTGACTTCACTTGCATGTCAGAGAGCGTCAATGCTGTTGACGCCTGGCTTGGTTCACTACCTGGTCATGCCTACGCCAATGTAAGACAGTCGCCAATCTCGACCCTTAACCTGGCGCATATGATCCCGCTTTCCGCTGTCTGGGCGGGACCGCCACAAGATGATCATTTCAAAGCGCCCCCACTCTTTTTTGCGCGCACACAAGGGTCAACGCCCTTTCGTTTTTGTCTTCACGTTGGCGATGTCGGCCACACACTCGTCGTCGGCCCAACCGGCGCTGGTAAATCCGTACTTCTTGCTCTTATGGCGCTGCAGTTTCGGCGCTACCCGAAATCCCAGATCTTTGCCTTCGACTATGGCGGCTCCATCCGAGCAGTCACACTTGCCATGCACGGCGACTGGCGGGATCTGGGAGGCTCTCTTACTGACAATGCAATTGACCAAATTGCATTGCAACCTCTCGCACAGATCGATGAAACTGGCGAACGCGTATGGGCGTCACAATGGCTTGTCGCAATTCTCACGCACGAAAAGATCTCTGTCACGCCAGAGCAAAAAGATCACCTGTGGACTGCGCTTACCTCGCTTGCGAGCGCGCCGGTCTCTGAACGTACGCTCACCGGCCTCTGCGCTCTCCTGCAATCACAACAGCTAAAGCGCGCTTTCGCCCCCTATTGTGTGAACGGGCCCTTTGGACGACTGCTCGACGCAGAAGATGAACGGATCGGATCCGCAAACGTTCTAACTTTTGAAACAGAAGGTCTTATTGGCAATAGCGCTGGGCCTGCTGTTCTCACCTACCTCTTCCATGCAATTGAAAGACGACTTGATGGTCGACCAACACTCATCATTATCGATGAAGGCTGGCTTACGCTCGATAATGACGCCTTTTCAGGACAGCTCAGAGAATGGCTCAAAACGCTGCGTAAGAAAAACGCAAGCGTCATCTTCGCCACACAGTCGCTCTCTGACATTGATGCAAGCGCAATAGCGCCAGCACTAATTGAAAGCTGTCAGACCCGGCTGTTCTTGCCTAATGACCGCGCTATCGAACCGCAAATCTCCGCAATCTACCGACGCTTTGGACTGAATGATCGACAAATCGATATTCTCTCACGAGCCATCCCAAAGCGGGACTACTACTGTCAATCGCGACAGGGAAACAGACTATTTGAATTGGGGCTTGGCGATATTGCTTTGAGCCTTACTGCAGCATCATCGAAAGCGGATCAAAACGCGATTGCGCGTCTGTTCAAAAAACATGGACATGACGGATTTCTTACCGCCTGGCTCAAACATCGAAATTGCAGCTGGGCCGTCGATCTCATTCCAACACTGAGTAATCTGGAGAAAACGCCATGAGATACATGTCCTTGCCTCCATTCAGTCTCAGCGCTCTTCTCTCATTGTGCATTTCTGCGCAGGCGCAATTCACAGTCTTTGACCCAAGCAATTTCTCGCAAAATGTCATGACAGCGGCACGTTCGCTTGAGCAAATTAATAATCAGATCAGCTCGTTGCAAAATGAAGCACAAATGCTGACCAATGAGGCGCGCAATCTAACAAGCCTCCCCTATTCATCCCTACAGCAGTTACAGTCTTCCGTTCAGAACACGCAGCAGCTACTCGGACAGGCGCAAAACATCGCCTATAATGTTCAAAGCATCAATACAGCGTTCCAGACAAACTATGCACCCGCAAGCGCTAGCCAGTCGGATCAGGCGCTAATCGTAAATGCGCAACAACGCTGGCAGAATGCTGTCTCGGGATTCCAGGATGCGATGCGCATCCAGGCAGGAGTTGTCGGAAATATCGGCGTAAATCAATCGCAAGTATCTACTCTTGTTGGATCTAGTCAGTCAGCCATCGGCGCACTGCAGGCTGCGCAGGCCGGCAATCAGATTCTTGCCCTCCAATCACAACAGCTCTCTGATTTGACAGCCACCATTGCCGCACAAGGTCGCGCGCAAAGCCTTCAGGCTGCACAGCAACTTGCTGCGCAAAATCAGGCGAAAGAACAATTGCGCCGCTTCCTTCTTCCCGGCTCTGGATATCAATCTGCAACGATAAGGATGTTTCAATGATGAAAAAACACATCCTCTTTGAAGTCTGCGGCCGCATCATCCTTGCCGCATGTCTTTTTGTTGGCCTCAGCGCCATGCTGTTTGAGATCAACAAGGATGAGACCGTCAAAATTGAGCCAATGACGGTTTCAAATATTGAGCTCAAAGATCCACTCGACGCCGAGTTAATCTGGTGTCGCCATCTTGGCGATGAAGCGCTCCGCGACAAGGAATGTCTCCGCGCCTGGTCTGAGAATCGTGCGCGTTTCTTCAAGAAAGATAAAACCGGTGTCGCGTCCAAAGAAGCGACCAATACGCTTGTGCAATCTTCAGATATGAAGAGACGGTGAGGAAATGGGCGGCGTTGGCGTCATTGATCGCTTTCTAGCGGTATTCATTCAATATATCGATAGTGGCTTTGGTCTACTCGGCGGGGAAGCTTCCTTCATCGCCAGCACCCTCATTGTCATTGATGTTACGATCGCAGCACTCTTCTGGTCGTGGGGCGCAGATGAGGACATCATCGCTCAGCTTGTTAAGAAAACGCTCTTTGTGGGCGTCTTTGCCTATTTCATCAGCAACTGGAATTCTCTTGCTCGAATTGTTTTTGAGAGCTTCTCAGGACTTGGTCTGAAAGCTGCCGGGGCTGGTTTTTCTCAGGCTGACTTCCTACACCCTGGCAGAATTGCGCAAGTAGGTCTCGATGCGGGACGCCCTATTCTCGAGGCGATGTCCAGCCTGATGGGCTACGTCTCTTTCTTTGAAAACTTTCTTCAAATCATCATCCTGCTCTTTGCTTGGATGACAGTATTGATGGCGTTTTTTATGCTCGCCATTCAACTCTTTGTCACACTCATCGAATTCAAACTCACAACGCTTGCCGGTTTTATTCTTATTCCATTTGGCCTTTTTGGTAAGACCGCATTCGCCGCAGAACGCGTTCTTGGAAATGTTATCTCTTCGGGCGTTAAAGTTCTCGTTCTTGCAATTGTTGTTGGGATTGGGTCGACTCTCTTTTCTCAATTTACCGCAGGCTTTGGCGGCGCAACACCAACAATCGATGACGCTATGTCAATCGTTCTTGCTGCGCTCTCTCTTCTTGGTCTTGGTATTTTTGGACCTGGCGTTGCAAATGGAATCGTGTCAGGCGGCCCACAACTTGGCGTTGGTTCTGCAATCGGCGCCAATCTCGCAGCTGGCGGGGCTCTTGCCGCTGGCGCAGGCCTAACATCAGCAGGCGCACAATTATCCAGCAATGTTGCCGCAGCTGCCTCTCAGAATCTCGCTTATGCATCAGGCGTAGGCGCAAATGCTTATCAGGCTGGAGGATTGGCAGGCGTCGCCTCAACGTCAATAGCCGCTCTCTCCAAACCACTTTCGCAAGCAAGCCAAAGCATCAAATCAAGTTTTGACTCCGGGATGACTGGTGCGCCTCTGCAAGCCAGCTCATCACAAAATACTCAGCCTGATTGGGCGCGGCAGATGCGACGTAACCAACTCATGTCTCAAGGCGCACAGCAGTCACTTAATGCCGTCCGATCATCTCACGAAGGCGGCGGCGGATCTTCCATTGATCTCTCTGAGGAAAATTAGACATGTTTCACCGTGTCTCAGTGCGCTTCGCGCGCACGCCACAACCCGAAACGCCATTCCAGAAAGCGGGGCAGCTCTGGGATGAACGTATTGGATCCGCGCGTGTGCAGGCACGCAATTGGCGTATGATGGCATTTGGGTCATTACTACTCTCTGCCGGACTAGCCAGCGCACTGATCTGGCAGTCCGCTCGCGGCACTGTCACGCCATGGGTTGTTCAAATTGATAAGCTTGGTCAGGCGCAGGCGATCGCGCCAGCCATTGCTGATTATAAGCCGACAGATCCGCAGATCGCCTTTCATCTCGCGCACTTTATTGAAGATGTTAGAAGCATTCCTGCCGACGCCGTCATTCTGCGTCAGCAGTGGCTGCGCGCTTATGATTTTACGACAGACCGTGGCGCAAGCGCGCTTAATGACTTCGCACGCACGCATGATCCCTTCGCTAATCTCGGTAAAACGCAGATAGCTGTTGATGTCTCAAGCGTCATTCGCGCCTCACCCGACTCTTTTCGGATTAGCTGGACACAACGCCGCTACGAGAACGGTCAGCTTGCAGCAACGGAGCGCTGGACCGCCATCCTCTCCATTATTTTACAAACACCGCATGATCCTGAGCGCCTGCGTAAAAATCCACTCGGTGTCTACGTCACAGCCATTCACTGGTCTAAGGAACTCGCACAATGAATTCTCAGATGTCCCGAAAGGAATACTTCAATAAAAAAACGCTCTCTTTCTTGATGCTGGTTTCTCTGTCGCTTGAAGCCTGCTCAAGTCAGTTGGGACCGCCGGTAATTTCTCTTGATGAAGAAGCTATTCCAGCCAAGCTGGAAAAAGACCCCCCGCTTCCTGTCAAAGTGGTAACGCTGCCAAAACCTTTACCCCTCCCCGGACAGCTAAAACCGCTTAACAAATCAAAACCTGTTGCTGAAACAAGCGATCCAATGCAGCGTGTGAATCAAGCAAATGCAGAGGCTCGAGTGCAACCAGTGCGCGATGGCTTCATTAATGCTGTTCAAGTCTATCCCTACTCAAGCGGCGCGCTCTATCAGGTCTATGCTGCACCCGGCCAAATAACAGACATTACATTACAGGAAGGTGAACAGCTGGTTGGTTCCGGCCCTGTTGCAGCCGGCGATACAGTGCGTTGGATTATTGGCGATACAGAAAGCGGCTCAGGATCAGACAAACGGATCCATATTCTCGTTAAGCCGACGCGCGCAGATCTTGTCACCAATCTGGTCATCAACACAGATCACAGAACATATCTTCTTGAGCTGCGTTCTAAGGCTGAAACCTATATGGCGTCAGTCTCCTGGCTCTATCCACAAGATGAGCTCATCGCTTTACGCCGTCAAAATGTTTCAGCAGCTTCAGCCAGACCTATCGACAGCGGGATTGATGTTGCAAAGTTGCGTTTCCGTTATGAAATCACAGGCGACACACCCCCCTGGCGCCCTTTGTCCGCCTTCGATGACGGCTCAAAAGTATATATCGAAATGCCACAAGGACTCGCGCAAGGCGAAGCTCCCCCACTCTTTGTCATTGGCGCAGAAGGTGATGGGCAGCTCGTGAATTATCGCGTGCGTCAGAACTACTACATCGTTGATCGTCTCTTTGGCGCAGCCGAGCTTCGACTTGGCGGCGACGGACAGCAAAAAGTTCGGATCTCTCGCACAGACGGGAGATCATTTTGGTGAGCGCAAATGACACTGAACGCTCTAATGAAGAGCAAGAACTCAAAAAAGATTTTACAAAAGAATTACGCTTACGCGCAGACCCACCGCGCGTAACTCGCCTGTCAAGGAACGTCATCGTCTCTGGTGTTGCAATCGGCGCTCTCACTATCTCTGCTTTTACCTATTATGGTCTGACCGAGAGAAAGCCTGAAAATATTTCTGATGCTCAGGCGAGCGTTGATCATCATACTGTAGCTGATGGCGTCACCGAGCTTCCTGCAACCTATGAGCAAAAAGGCGTTCCAAAAATTGGACCACCGCTTCCTGGAGATCTTGGACGACCAATGCTTAACGCAGGTATAACGCCTGATGATACAATTTCAACTACAGTCCAACAGGAAGCCCAGCGACAAGCTCAAGAAACGGAAGCCGCACGTCTCAGCCGTCTCTTTACAGCTGGAAATGTGAGGCAGGCGCCTTCCAGGCAATTGCCATCAGCCCTTTTGCAAGAAAATAAGACACAACAAAATAGTCTCGGACAATTTGCCATTGATGAAACCTTTTCTCAAAACGGACAGGACAGAAAACTTGCTTTTGTCAAAGCCACAAGTGACCGTCGCGTTACCAATCCTGATCGCCTTTCGTCGCCAGCCTCACCCTTTATCGTTCAAGCAGGCGCAATCATCCCAGGCGCGTTAATCACGGGTATAAAATCCGATCTTCCCGGAGAGATCACCGCGCAGGTAACAGAACATGTCTATGACAGCGTAACGGGATCGCAGCTGCTTATTCCTCAAGGATCAAAACTAATTGGCGCCTACGACAGCCAGGTCGCCTTTGGTCAGTCGCGCGTTCTGCTTGTCTGGACAAGACTTATACTGCCCAACGGCAAGTCCATTGTCATGGAACGTCAGCCTGGTTCAGACGCAGCAGGCTACTCCGGCTTACAAGATGGCGTCGATCATCATTGGGGAACGTTGCTATCTGCTGCAGCGCTTACAACCTTGCTGAGCGTCGGCATGGAAGCAGGTCTTGGTAACAATCAGACCGCACTTTTCCAGTCGCTCGCATCAGGAGCTAGTATGGGATTCAACCAGGTTGGTCGTCAACTAATCGGGCGCAATCTGAACATTCAACCAACACTCACTATTCGTCCAGGATTTCCTGTGCGCGTCATTGTTAACCGCGATCTCGTTCTTGAACCTTATCAAAGCTGAGGACTTTATCATGACCAGGCTTAAAATCTCATCACTCCAGGACGAGAAGCCCATCAGACTGACGCTGGAAATCCCAGCCGCTCTTCATCGTGATTTACTTGCATATTGCAACATTCTTGCGCGTGAGGAGGGCCAGAAATTAGCCTCGCCTGACAAACTCATCGTACCGATGGTAGAGCGTTTTATCAAAGGCGATAAGGTTTTTACCAAGTTCAAAAATAGCAATAAGTAGCTGACATCAGTCAGGCAATGTTTTTTAAGATAGCTTTTGAGCGCGCGAGACTCAAAAATCTGCGAAAGGCTGGATTGTCATTTTGGGGGTGCCAGACGCCACGAAAATGAAGCTTGCTTATGGCCCCTTGTAAGGGACGTATCGTGACGCGTTCATATTGCCCCGCGGCCCAAGCCTCAGTCGTAAAAGTGACCCCCAATCCCAGGCCAACCATATTCATCAACGCATCGCGCCCGACATTAATCTTGTCAATCGAAAGATCATACGTCAGGCCAGGCTCTAACGCCAGCTGATAGTCCTTGAGAAGTTCGTCACAGCAATAGGAGCCAAGAAGTACATGGTCGCCTTTGAGCTCCTGCAAGGGAATGGCGCTCATTTCGGCAAGTCGGTGGCTATGTGGAACAGCAATATAAAGTTTAGTTTGCCAAAAAACCTGCGTATCAAACATCAACGACGTAATTTTATGATCATTGCCCAACAGCTTTGCATGAACAAACGCAAAATCGATTTCTTTTCGTAATAATCGACTTAAATGCTCTGATTTTGATCCCTCTATAATGTTGATCGACACATTTTTATGCAGCCGTATAAAGTCGTGTAAAAGACCGATTAAAAATCCATCAGAGAGCGGAGCTTCTATCCCAAGGTGTATTTCTCCCTCAACGCCAGCGGCTGCACTGGCAGCCACCTTCATAGCGCGATCGAATTCCGCGAGAACTACTTCTGAATGCTCAAGAAAACGTTTGCCTGCTAAGGTTAGTCTTATCCCACTAGACACACGTTCAAATATTGAAACGCCAATCATATCTTCTAGATTGCGAATATGTCGACTAACTACTGATTGCTGAATATTAAGCACGCGCGCAGCAGATGAAATGCTTTTCTTTTCAGCGACGACAATAGCATAGGATAAAGAAGTCAAACTTCTCATAGAGATTGTCCGATTCATAACAAACCTCCAATGTTCTTAAGAGCATTGAGCACATCTACTTGTCCGTATTAATTTAGTTCCCGCTAGAACAAAGATAGTGTGGAAATCTGATGCTAATATGCGTGAGCGCACATCCAGGAATTATTAAAAATAAGGTTAAAAAAAATTAGTGATAGTCAGAAGTTATTTCGGAGGTTTATTTAATAAGACAGGATTTTCTGTTCCTTACCCCGTAAACAAAGCAACAGCTTTGGCATCGATGAAATAGGACCAAATTGGTTATTTAAGGGGGCAATAGCTAGGATATGTCATGATGATACTAATTTTACATTCTTGCGCGACCCTTCTGGTAGGTCGGAGTTTCGGCTCAGCTGTTCCAGTCTAGTTCCGATGGTTCGGCGTCGCCGTTCCGCAGGAATTGGAAATTACGCCCTCCACCTCCCTCAATCATCCGTTTCACTCCATTATACGACTTTACCAGGCAATCTTTCGGTATGCTCGCCCCACAGGCATGACAGAGGCGCGGCTGCTAGTCGGTCACCAAACGGCACGACATCGGTGCTGTCATAAAGGACGACACCGAATGCAAACCGATCTCCGCAGGCATCGGCTAACGCCCTCAGGCCGCTGAAATCACCAGATTTCACCGTGGCGCTGGCCTTGACCTCGATTCCGACAATCATGCCGTCGTCGCACTCAAGCACGATGTCGACCTCGCGCATGTCACGATCCCGGAAGTGATACGGAGAAAGCGGCAATTGCGAAGCGCCCATTAGCTTCAACACTTCCGAGAAGACAAAACTTTCGAGAAGGGCGCCGAATGTCCCGCGATCTGCTTTTGCTCTCTCGAAGGTGAGCCCTCGCAAGGTGGCCAGTAGACCGGAATCGAGGAAGTGCAGTTTGGGCGTCTTGGCGTTGCGATTCTGCGAATTGGTTAACCTGGGTTGCACCGTGACTATCAGAAACACCTTTTCGTGCTGGCCTACATAGCGCTGCGCCGTCTTG
>SXGS01632370.1_pt1 | contig 18558 bp, 13 predicted proteins | sample 3174681 | NCBI WGS metagenome assembly SXGS01 (sample SAMN11356861, study PRJNA531348) | freshwater metagenome | isolation source: freshwater sample F1-80 | place: China: Fuxian Lake, Yuxi | collected 2017-12-25 | reverse complement strand
CCGCCGTCGCACGTTCGTCGCACGCGCGGCGGACGCAGTGGTACGCCGATTATGTTGACGCGATGGTGCAACGCGACCTGCGTGCTCTGGCTCGGATCGCCTCCCTCAACGCCGTGCCCAAACTGCTCAAGTTGGCCGCCTCGCAGACTGCGCGAATGATGAATGTGTCAGAGCTCGCGGCACCGTTCCAAGTGTCACGGCCAACGATTCGCGACTATGTGACTCTGCTCGAGCGCATTTTCAGCTTGGACGAACTCACGCCGTGGCACAGCAACCGCCTCAAGCGATTGGTGAAAACGCCGAAACTGCATGTCACCGACAGCGGGCTGGCCTGCGCGCTACTTGGGCTTTCGCCAAAGTCCCTCTGGGGCGACCGCGAGGCGTTCGGGCAAATGCTCGAGAGCTTTGTCTACGGCGAATTGCGCCGACAATCCTCAGGGTTTGGCAACCCAATCGAGTTCTCGCATTTCCGCGATCGGAGTGGGGCCGAGGTTGACATCGTGGTGGAACACTCGGGGTCGCGCGTGAGCGGCGTCGAGGTCAAGGCCTCCTCGACCGTGCGCCCCACCGACTTCCGCGGGCTTCGACGATTGCGCGAGGCGAGCGGAAAGCGATTTGTGTGCGGCATCGTCCTCTACGACGGCGAAGTCTCCGTCGGATTCGGCGATGGGATGTTCGCTGTTCCGATTGCCGAACTCTGGGCCTGATGTGTCGAGCGCGCCCTAACCCTCGCCGCTTGCGCGGCCTGGCTCGAGATAGGTGTAGCCGGCGAGGCCGTCCTCGTACGCCTTCATGAAGGCCTTGCTTTCCTTGGGCGACAGCTGCTTCTTGCGCACCGAGCGCTCGCACTCGCGGCGGATTTGCGCGCCCAGTTGCGTGGCGTCGAACTGCACATACTTGAGGACCTCGGCGATCGAGTCCCCCTCGATGATTTCGTCGATCCACCACTGCCCGTTGGCGTCAAGCTTGATGTGCGCCACATGCGTGTCGCCGAAGAGGTTGTGCAGGTCGCCGAGGGTCTCTTGATAGGCGCCGACGAGGAACGCGCCCAAGAGATAGGTCGACCCCTCCTCGAACGCGTGCAGTTCCACGAACTTCTTGATGTCGTGGTCATCGACGAATCGGTCCACCTTGCCGTCGGAGTCGCATGTGATGTCGGCCAGGGTCGCCTTGCGCGTCGGCCGCTCATCGAGCCGGTGAATCGGCATGATCGGGACGAGTTGGTTGATCGCCCAAATGTCCGGGAGGCTCTGGAACACCGAGAGATTGCAGAAATAGGTGTCGGTGATCGTCGAGTCGAGGTCCGTCAGTTCCTCGGGCGTGTGCGCGCCCATGCCGCGGACTTTGTCGCGAATCCTTGCGCACACCGCCCAGAAAAGGCGATCCACGATCGCACGGTGCTCAAGTGTCAAGTAGCCCACCGAGAAGAGCCGCATCGCTTCGTCGCGGGCCTCGAGGGCATCGTGGTACTGCTCCAAGATGCGGCGCTCGCTGATCGAACGATGCAATTCCCACAGGTCAAGCAGCGGCCGCGGCAACTCGTCCTCGGGCGGGGCGGGCGCGGGAAGTTCCGTCGGCGGCGGCGCGCGATCGGGTCGGTTGCAACCGAGTACATCAAAGATGAGCACGGACTGCTGCGCCACCATCGCGCGGCCCGATTCGGTGACGATCGTCGGGTGCTCGACCCCCTCTTCGTCGCAGACCGTCATCGTCTTGTAGACGACGCTGTTGGCGTACTCGGCGAGCGAGTAGTTCGTCGAGAACTCGAAGGCCGTCTGACTGCCGTCGTAGTCGATGCCCATGCCACCGCCGACATCGAGGTACTTCATGCCGGCACCCATCTTCACGAGCTGCACATAAATGCGTGCGAGTTCGTTCACGCCGGAGTTGACCTGCCGGATGTCGTGGATCTGGCTGCCCATGTGGCAGTGCAGCAACTGCAGGCAGTCGACCATGTCGCGCGCCTTCAGGAAGTCGACGGTCTCGATGACCTCGGTGAGCGAGAGGCCGAACTTCGCCTTGAGCCCAGAGGAGTGCCTCCACCGACCCGCGCCCGGCGTCGCGAGATTCATGCGCACGCCGATCCGAGGTCGAACGCCCAGGCGATTGGCGCTCTCAACGATGAGCTTCAGTTCCCCGATGTTTTCGATCACGGGGATGATGTTGCGGCCGAGCTTCGCCGCAAGCGTCACGAACTCGATGTACTTCTCTTCCTTGAAGCCGTTGCAGATGATGAGGCGGTCAGGCGAATCGGTCGTCATCCCCATCACCGCGAGGAGTTCAGGCTTGGAACCGACCTCGAGCCCGAAGCCGAGCTCGACGCCGTAGCGGCGGACTTCTTCGACCACGCGCCGCTGCTGATTCACCTTGATCGGGTAGACGCCGGTGTACGAACCCTTGTAGCCGTTCTCCGCCACAGCCGCATCGAACGCCTCGCGCATGTCGCGCATGCGTCGTTCGAGCAAATCGCTGAAATGCAGCAGCACCGGCGTGTTGAGTCCGCGCTCGCGCATGCCCGCGACGACATCGAAGAGATCTACTTCGTGGCCGAGCGTGCGCGTGGGCCGCACAACGACATGACCCTTCGCGTTGATGTCGAAGAATCCCTTGCCCCAGAGGCGCGTTTGGTAGACCTCGGCGGCGTCATCGACCGTCCAGCCACCTTCGAGCGTGGCCTGCGTGGGCTTGGCGCGGACTTCAGGCTTGGGATCGATCTTGGGTTCGATCGCAGGCGCACTCGGCACCGAGCGGCGAACGGGGGTCGAAGGAGATTCGGGAGCGGTCGCACCCGGGGGCGCCAACTCGGGAGACTTAGTCGGAGGCATCGTCGGCGCGAATCCTACACCAGACGCACATCAATTCCAGCGGCTTGGCTGACTTCGCGCCGGCATCTCGACCGACATGATCGCCATCGCGGTGCCGTAAGCGGCCGAGCGAGTGAACACACGATCGTTCCAGGTCCCGTCGGAGGCGCGCGTCTGCCACAGCAGCCAGTTGAGCGCGCGGCGCAGGCGCGGCCGCTCGCCCTCGGGCAGCAACTCGACCGCTTGCGCGGCGTGGTAGTGCGCGAACCAGAAGTAGTAGGGTGCGACGCCGTACGGAGGCAAGTGCGTCCCGTTCTTGGCGCGGCGCTTCTCGAGCTCGCCCCAGTAGCGGATGAAGGATTCGACCGCAAACGCAAGCCGTGCCGCGTCGCTGCGGCCGGCGAGGTAGAGCGCCGTCTCGCCCGCGACCATTCGCCCCACGGCCCCCGGGATCGACCGGGTGTCCATGCGCGCCTTCCCCTTGGCGGAGTAGGCGAAGTTGCCGTCGTCGGTGCGGCAGCGCTCGAGGGCGTCGAGCGCGCGCGCGACGATTGCGGCGTCGACCGAGTAACCCTGCGCCCGCGCTTCAAACAGAGTCTGCAAGCACGCCGGAGTCATGAAGGGACTCGCGGCGCTTGGCGTCTCGGCTCCGGGATCGCGCGCATAGTTCCAGCCACCCAACTCGGGAATCTCGAACTTCTGCAGCGCGTCGAGGTAGAACGCGAGCGCGGCCTCGACCCCATCGCCCTGCTCCGGCGGCACGGCCTTGTGCGCCTTGAGCGCGAGCAGGAATCGTGCCCCGTAGCACGCGCCCCACGCGCGAACGTCATACCCGCCTTGATAAGTGGAGACTTGAAGGAGCGGTTCCTTGATCGCTTCACAGACGAAGGTCGTGGCGCGCGCGACGGCTTCCTGTCGCGGCGAACTCGACGAGTACCCGGGCGCGCAGAGCAGCGCTTCTGCGGCGATCGAGGTGCCGCCGACGCGGTATCCCTCCGGGATTTTCCCTCCGACCCGGTACACACCCTCGTAGGGCCACTCGGAACTCCCGGGCCCATCCTGCATGGCGACGATTCGCTCGGCACCGGTCTGCACGGCGGCCGCGACGGTCGCGTCATCGGGGAGCGGCCGCACGATGAGCAAGAGTGCAACGGCAAGCGAGGGGAGCATGTCGCGAGCGTACGCTCAGATGCTCATGGCACCTTCGCTGATCATGGATGCGCTGCGGGTTGAGACGCGGCGTCGATTCCGCAGGCCCTTCGTGCTGCCCGTCACGATCGTTGCCGGGATTCTGACCCTGATCTTGCGCCTGCTTCTTTCGGGCGACGACGATTGGGAGGCACCGACTCCCGGCCGCTTCCTGCTGCTTCCGCTTGCGACGGCCACAGCGTGGCTCTGCGTGTCCTACCTGTGGTTCACGCCTGGCGAGTCCCGCCTGAGTCCAGCGACCGAGTCGCGTGAGCAGCGCACCGGGCGTCGATTGGCACTCGTTCCCGGGGCGGCGGCCTGCTTCATGGGCGCATGCTTCGCCGCGCTCGCCGTGCTCTACCTCGTCATGGCGCCAGTGACTTCGACCTTGCCCTAGGATCGCGGAATGTTGAAGATCCTCGGCGGTGAGTTCCGCTCGCGATTGCTGCAGATCCCCCCCGGCAACGAGACTCGGCCGATGGGAGCGCGCACCAAGGCCGCGGTGTTCAACATCCTGCGCGGATGGTTCAGCGACGCGAATGTGCTGGACTTGTACGCGGGTGTTGGGACGATGGGACTCGAGGCGGCGAGCCTGGGTGCGAGGCGCGTCGTATGCGTTGAGCAGAACCGCTACATCGCCGACTACCTGCGGGCGAATGTGATCACGCTCAAGTGCGGCGACCGCGTGCAGGTGGTCCAGACCGATGCGCTCGGACCCGGTGCCGTTGCGGCCGCCCCCCAGCCGGTCGATATCGCGTTCATCGATCCGCCCTTCGAACTCATGCGCAGCGAAGAGGGTCGCGCGCGAGTGCTCGCCCAGATTCGCGCGCTGCACGCCGCGATGGCGCCGAAGAGTTTTGTGGTGCTCCGCTCCCCGGAGAAGCCCAACCCGGTGGCGGACCGCGTCGCGGGATTCGACGGTCCAGAGACGCACGACTACGGCGCAGAGCAGCATGTTCTCCTCTACGCCCCGCAGCATGCCTGATCTCGCCGAGCACTTTCCGTCGAGCCTCCGACGAGTCGGCAAGTGGATGCGGCTCGCGGGCGGCACGGTCCCCGTCGTCGTGATGCGTCCGATTGCGCCGCGCGACGCGAACGCGCCTGCCCTCCTCTGGTTCCACGGTCGGACGGTCACCAAGGAACTCGATGCAGGTCGCTACCTGCGTCTCGTGCGTGCGGGGGTCGCGTGCGTCGCGGTCGATCTTCCGGGCCACGGCGAGCGCCTCGACCGCGCCATGCACGAGGGCGCGCGCACGCTTGAAGTCGTTGAACACGCCGCGTCAGAAGTCGACCGAATCGTCGCCGATGTCGGTGCGCTCGGCGGGATCGATACGCGGCGCATCGTGATCGGCGGCATGAGCGCGGGCGGCATGGTCGCCATGGTGCGCGGGTGTTCGCCGCATTCGTTCGTCGGCATGCTCCTTGAAGCGACAACTGGCGACTGGACCGGCCAGCGCGGTCGGCCGATGTTTCGGCCTGAACTCGTCGATCGCATGAACCCGATCGACCATCTCGCTGCGTGGCGCGAGATTCCAGTGCTTGCGCTGCACTCTGAGCGCGACGAATGGGTCGCCATCGACGGTCAGCGGCGCTTCGTCGATGCACTGCGCACTCGAGCGACGCACCCGGCAGCGATCGAGCTGCACGCCTACTCCGAAACCGGCGCGCCGCATGAGCACATGGGCTTTGGCCGGATGGCCGCCGACGCGAAGGATCGCGCGACCGCGTTCGTCACGCGCTGCGTGGGCGCAGCGCACATCGCGCGCTAGGCACTCTGACGCGATTCCTGCCGCCGACGGTGCGCCCGTCGAAGCAGTTCATCGGCCGCCACGCCGACGAGGAGTACGGCACCGATCACCGCAAACTCCAGTTGCGATCCCAGCCCCAAGAGGATGATGGCGTTCCGCAGCACTTGAAGCGTCGCGGTGCCCAAGACGATGCCGCCAACGCTTGCCGTGCCCCCACGAAGGCTGCATCCGCCGAGCACGACGGCGGCGATGGCATAGAGCTCGTAGAAGTTGCCGAAGTCGCTGGGCTGGCCGCTACCGATGTCGAAGATGAAGAGCATGCCGCCGAAGCCAGCGAGCAGACTGCATGCCACATACGCGCCGGTCACGAGCCATGTCGTCGGCACGCCGCTATAGCGTGCCGCGGCCTCGTTGCTGCCTGTCGCGACGAGCCATCGCCCCCACACCGTGCGCGTCAGAAACAGCGCGCTCAGCGTTCCCAGCACGGCGAGAGGAATCACCGTGGCCGGAATCCGGAAGTCGCCGAACCCGGGAAGCGCGAATCGCTCCAGCGCGATGGCCCGCAGTCCATCGAAGCCGCCCTGAAAACCCTGCGACTGGTCGCTGGTCATCCAACGAGCGATGCCGCGGTAGAGGAGCAGTCCGCACAGCGTGACGAGGAATGGTTGGAGCCGGAGCCGCGTAATGAGGAGTCCGTGTGCGAGCCCGATCAGCGCCGATCCCAAGAGAACCGTCGGCACAACTTCGACAGGAGACCACCCGTGTTCCACGAGCAGCCACGGCGTTGCGATCCCCGCGAGACAAACGACCGAGCCGATCGAGAGGTCGATGCCGCCTGTCACGATCACCATCCCGACACCGAGCGCCAGAATCGAAAACAGCGCCGTGCGCTGCGTCAGGTTCATCAGGTTGTAGGCCGTGAGGAAGTTGCTGCCGAAGATGGCTGCGACCACGCACACGGTGACGAACACACCGAGCAGTCCCCAGTGCTTTCTCATGCGGCTGCCCCGCCCGTCGCCAGATGCATCACCTGCTCCTCGGTGGCATCAGGTCCGGGAAGTTCGCCCGCCACCGCACCTTGGTGCATGACGACGATCCGATCCGAGAGGAACAAGACCTCCTCCAGTTCGCTCGACGCAAAGAGCACCGCCGCACCCGAGGCTGCCGCGGCGCGGATGGCCGCATGGATCTCCTCGCGTGCACCGACATCAACGCCGCGGGTGGGTTCGTCCAGGAGGAACGCGCGCGGTGCCATGAGAAGCGACCGTCCAAAGAGCGTCTTCTGCTGGTTGCCGCCCGAGAGTGTGGAGACGGCGCGTGATGGATCGGCTGGTCGTACACCCATTCCCACGATGCAGTCGCGCACGACCTCCCGCTCGGCCCTTCGATCCACGAACGCTCCGCGCCATCCGCGACCCAGCCACGCCAGCGACAGATTCACCGACACCGAATCGAGCGGAAACAGACCGTTTCTCGCCCGGTCCTCGGGCACGAGGGCGAGCCCGCGTCGTCGGCGCTTGGACGGTCCGCCCACCAGCGGCGCGCCGTCTACACAGGCGGTGCCCGTCGACGCGCGGACGCCGGCGATCGCTTCCAAGACTTCGGTGCGTCCAGCACCGACGAGCCCAGCGAGGCCGACGATCTCGCCCGCGCGGACATCGAACGAGACGGGATGGGCGCGGCGCCCACGCGGCATCAGTCGGCGGATCGCCAGGCGCGGGGTGGACTCTGGGCCGCTCGATGGCGCGGTGCGAGCCAACGGCGTCGGTCGAGCCGCCACCTCCCGCCCGACCATGAGCGACTCAATGACGGACCGCTTGATCGCCGTACGCTGAAGCTCCCCTCGGAGTCGACCATCGCGCAGGACGACGACTCGGTCGGCGATCTCCATCACCTCGTTGAGGTGATGCGACACAAAGACCACCGCCACGCCAGAGCCCGCGAGCTCGCGGAGGATGGCGAGGAGACGGTCGGTCTCTCGCTGCGAGAGGCTCGAGGTCGGCTCGTCGAGGACAAGGATTCGCGCATTCGTCGAGAGAGCGCGCGCGATTTCTACTTGCTGGCGAGCGGCGATCGAGAGACTGTCGCAGGTCGCATCGGGCGATTCGTCAAGCCCGACGCGGCCAAGCCATCGCAACGCCTCGGCGCGCATGCGTGGCCGGTCGAGGAACCCAAATCGACGGGGCTCGCGCCCAAGAAACATCGCGCCCGCGAGGTCGAGGTGGCCCGCGAGATTGAGTTCCTGATGAACGAGGGCGATGCCCGCGCGCGTCGCATCACGCACGCCTCGAAGGCGGAGGGGACGCGTCGATCCGTCTCGATCGACCCACTCCATCGAACCCGTGCTCGGCTCAAGGACGCCCGACAGAATGCGCAGGAGTGTGCTCTTGCCAGCACCGTTCTCACCGACGATGGCGAGCACTTCGCCCGCACGCACGACGAGATCGATCGCTTCGAGCGCGGTCACACCGCCGAACCGACGACCCGCGCCACAGATGCGCAGCACGGGCTGGAACTCGGCTGGCGCTGCTGGCACAGTGTGGCTCGGCGTCGGGGGCTAGCGCGCGGCCTTCCCGGCTGCGAGTTTGGCCTGCAGGTCGGACCAGAAGGCTTCGACATTCTCCGCCGTGATCGTCCGGGCGGGAATGTTCATCGAGCCGCCGACGGGAAGCGCATCAAGGCGGCCTTGGGTGAGCGCGTGGAGGACCTTGATGCTCTCGGATCCGTATCCGTAGGGATCCTGCACGACCGTGCCAAGCACGATGCCCTGCCGAATGCCGTTGATCACTTCGGCGCCCTCGTCGAACGCAGCGAGCTTGATCTGACCCGCCTTGCCGGCTTGACGGAAGACCTCGACCGCGAGAGTCGAGTTGTATTCGAACAGCCCTGTGACGAGGTCGAGCCCCGGATGTCGCGTCATCACATCCTCGATGTTCGCTTTGGCCTTCGCTCGGTCGAACGAGTCCGTCCACGTGCCGAGGATGGTGTAGCCACTCTCGGTGAACGACTTCGTGGGATCGTCACGCCGGTTCGCATCGACGCTCCTTCCCAGAAGACCATCCATGAATCCCTGCCATCGCCGACGGGCATTGTCCTGCTCCAGACGGCCGATGAAGATCGCCACCTCGCCTCCCTGCGGGAGGCCACGCCGAGCGAGGTCGCCACACTGGCGCCCCGCAGGGTAGTTGTCCATGCCGATGTAACAGAGGCGCGCCGCGGCGGGCGCGTCGGAGTCGTTGGTGATGAGCAGCGACCTCTCGGCGACAAGGTCGAGCACCTCGCGCTGATTCGTCGGATCAATCGGACTCACCGAGACGCCGTCGATGCCGCGCGTGACGAGGTCTTCGAGAATGCGCTTCTGGTCGCTCAGGCCGGCGCCGGGGAACTCCACCGTCACCGAGCAGCCAAGATCGCGGCCGGCAGCGAGGGCACCGGCCTTCGCGATCGTCCAGAAGTCGGCAACGCCATTGGAGACGAAGGCAAGGTGCGGCTTGGCCTCTGGTGCCTTCGCCATGGCAGCGATTCGTTCGCGTTGGCTCGTGATGAGCGTGGCCGTGTCGGCCGAGTGAATCGGGGTTGGCGCGAGCGCGATGACGCAGCCGAAAATCAGCAGGTTCATTGTGGTGCCTCTGTGTTCAACGAGCCGACGGTGTCTGAGCCGCAAACTGACCGGATCGCTCTCATCAGTCCGCTCCTTGTGAGAGTGGGCGCATACTAGCCATCCCCTCCGCGCACGAGATTGGCAATTACCATCCATCAGTTCTCAGAGGGCTCCGTTGAAGAAGACGCCAACCGTTTACCTGATCGCCAACGGCGACCTCCGTGCAACCGCAAACCAAGCGTGCGAGCGAGAGCAACTTGCGATGGAGGCTCGACTTCGCCGGGCGATCACCAATGAGGGTGGGAGAGTCGTCCGCGCCCACGGCTTCCGCAAGGCCGTCGGCCACAGTTTCATCGACTCGCAGAAGTATGGCATGGAGGTGTTTCGGGGGATCCCCGTCGACGCTCCACTCATCGTGGCCGAAGCCGTCTGGCAGTACTCGCACCATGTGCTCCACGGCCTCGTCAGCCACCGCGGACCGATTCTGACTGTCGCGAACTGGTCGGGAATCTGGCCGGGACTCGTCGGCATGCTCAATCTCAACGCCTCCCTGACGAAGGCGGGCGTCCGTTACTCGAGCCTGTGGAGCGAGGACTTCACTGACGCCAAGTTCCTTGGCGGGTTGCGCGCCTGGCTGCGCACGGGCCGAGTCCGACACCGCACGCCGCATGTGCGTCCACTGAGCGAGGCTCGGCTCCCCGCCGATTCCCTCCGCCTCGGCGCACGCTGGGCCAAGGGCTTTCGCGCTCGCAAGGCCATCATGGGAGTTTTCGACGAAGGATGCATGGGCATGTTCAATGCCATCATCCCCGACGAACTTCTGCATGCGACCGGCGTCTACAAGGAGCGCCTCAGCCAATCGACTCTCTATGCCACGATGCTTCGAGTGAAGGACGCCGAGGCCACGACCGCTCTGCGTTGGCTCCTGCGCAAGGGCATGCGTTTCGACTGGGGCCGCAGCGAGCGAACCGATTTGACGCGGCGACAGACGCTCCTGCAGCTGAAGATGTACATCGCCGCTGTCCGCCTCGCCGACGAATTCGGCTGCGCGACGATCGGCATCCAGTACCAGCAGGGTCTCAAGGACCTCACCCCCGCCTCAGACCTTGCCGAGGGTTTGCTCAACAACCGCGATCGGCCGCCGGTGTTCCATGAACGCACGCGAGAGGAACTCTTCGCCGGCGAGGCGCTCCCGCACTTCAATGAGGTGGACGAGTGCGCTGGCCTCGACGGCCTCGTCACCTACGAACTCTGGAAGACGCTCGGATTCGAGCCCGAGAACACGCTGCACGACTTGCGCTGGGGGCGCCAGTACCGCGGAAAGTCCGGCAAGCGCGAACTGGAGGCGTATGTCTGGGTGTTCCTCATCTCCGGCGCCGCTCCGCCGGCTCACTTCGTCAACGGATACCGTGGCACTGTCTCAGAGCGCCAGCCAGCGATGTACTTCCGCCTCGGCGGCGGGACCGTCAAGGGCATCTCCAAGCCCGGATGGATTGTCTGGTCGCGCGTCTATGTGGAGGGCGGCAAACTCCGCTTCGACATCGGCGTTGGTGAGGTTGTGGAACTGCCCCGCGACGAGACGGAGGATCGCTGGCGCCTGTCCACCCCGCAGTGGCCCATCATGCATGTCGTCCTCCAGGGCATCGACCGCGACCAGATGATGGCGCGCCACAAGTCAAATCACATTCAAGTCGCCTACGCACCGACGCGGGCCGCTGCGACCAAGGCCCTCGCCGCCAAGGCGGGAGCCATGCGGGAACTTGGTCTTGATGTCTGTGTCTGCGGCTCTCACTGAACCACACCATGAGCAAACAATCTCCCGTCATCGCTGACCTGCTGCGCCTCTCTCACGACATTGGCCGAGAGGATCGCCGCATGGCCATTCTCGGTGAGGGCAACGCGTCCGTGCGGATCGATGCCGACACATTCGCCGTCAAGGCCTCGGGCGCGAACCTTGGCACTCTCACCGAGGATGGCATTGCGCTGTGCCGCTTCGACAGGCTGCTGCCACTGCTTGACCGCCAGAAAATGTCGGACGAGGAGGTCGACCAATCGCTGATGGACGCGCGCGTCGCCCAAGCTCACAAGAAGCCCTCCGTCGAGGCAGTCTTTCACGCGTGGCTCCTCGCCCTCCCCGGCGTGAACGCCGTCGGCCATTGCCACGCTCTCGCCGTCAACCGCATCCTCTGCTCGCCTCGCGCCGAGAGCTTTGCGCGTCGGCGAACTTTCCCCGACGAGGTTGTGTGCTGCGGCACCGAATCCGTGTTCGTCCCCTATCTGGACCCCGGACTTGTCATGGCGCAGGGCATACGACGCGAGACGATCGCCTTCGTTGAGCGCACCGGCCGCCAGCCTCGCGTCATCCTTCTCAAGAACCACGGCATCATCGCGATCGGACCCAATCCGACGGCGGTGATGTCCACACTTCTGATGGCTGAGAAGGCGGCAGAGATTCACTTTGGCGCTGCACTCCTGGGTGGACCAGACTTCATGACCCCCGAGCAGGTTGAGCGCATCGCGGGACGACCCGACGAACACTACCGCCAGCGGATGCTCGGTCTCTGAGCACACGCATGGCCCTCCGACTGATCGCCATCGACCTCGGAGCTGAGTCCGGGCGCGTCATTCTCGGAACGCTCTCCCGCGGGAAGTTGAATGTTCAGGTCGTCCACCGCTTCACGACCGGTGCCACCGAAGTGGCTGGGACGCTGCGGTGGGATGTCGTTGGATTCCATGGCGAAGTCCTCCGCGGTCTGCGCCTCATCGCCGCGCGCAAGGTCAAGGTCGCCGCCGTCAGCTGCGACTCGTGGGGCGTCGACTACGCACTTTGCCGCGATGGTGAGCCGCTGCTGTCGCAGCCATTTCAGTACCGCGACCCGAGGACGGCTCGACCGTTCGGCGAGACGGTGCGACGCATCGGCGCGCCGGTCATCTTCGCCGAGACTGGCGTGGCGTTGATGGGGATCAACACGCTCTACCAACTCGTCGATGACATTCGTCGGCGCCCGAAGATTCTCGGGAGGGCCCAGCGGTTCCTGAACATCGCCGACTACTTCAATTGGCTCCTCTCAGGGGTCGCCCGAGCTGAGGAGTCACTTGCGAGCACGACCCAGTTGTGGAACCCGATCCGCCGCGGCTGGTCGTCGCGAGTGGTGCGTGGGGCTCGAATCCCCGCTCACCTCCTTCCCAGAGTGGTCCCCCCAGGCACTCGCTTGGGAAAGTTGCGCTCGGTCGCGGGCTTGGAGTCCGCGCAGGTCATCGCCTCCTGTTCGCATGACACGGGCTGTGCCGTGGCGGCCGTGCCCGCGGGCACGAGCGACGACTGGGCGTACCTCTCTTCGGGGACATGGTCATTGCTCGGCTTGGAACTGCCGGCCCCTCTCATCAACGAGAGGGTGCGCGCAGCCAACTTCACGAACGAAACTGGCTTCGGCGGCACGACGCGGTTCCTCAAGGTCTTGGTTGGTCTTTGGATTCTCCAAGAATGTCGGCGCGAATGGGAGCGATCGAGCGGCCCTCTGGACTACTCCGCGATCGCGCGCCTCGCTGCGAAGGCGCCTGCACTACGGTCCTTGATCCTGCCCGACGACCCGCGATTCGCTTCGCCGGGAAACATGGTTTCCAAGATCCGCGCCTTCTGCAGGGAGACCCGCCAGAGGGTCCCCCGCTCTCCCGGCGAGATCACCCGTTGCATCCTCGAGTCACTCGCCTTGCTCTACCGACGCGAACTTGACCGCGGCACCGCACTCGCGGGAAGGACGGTGCGGCGTTTGCATGTGGTTGGCGGTGGTTCGCAAGACCATCTGTTGAGCCAAGCGACCGCGAATGCTCTGGGGATCGAGGTACTCGCGGGGCCGATCGAGGCGACCGCAGCGGGCAATCTGCTCATTCAGGCGCACGCCCTGGGAAAGGTTCGGGGCCTCGCCGGCATGCGCGCGATCGTCCGAGCTTCGACGAAAGTCCGCAGATTTCGCCCACGCACCGCCGATCGCGCGGCGTGGGATGATGCCCGCGCGCGCTTCGCCGCGCTCACGCCCACTCCTCCCCGCGCCCGCCGATAGGCCACCCAATGCCGACACCACTGCATCAGTACCGCCATGTCACCCACAGCTGGAACGATGCCGAGGCTGCCAAGCTCGACGGCGTCGCGAGGCTGGTCTACCGCTCCAACCTGCTTGGCGCGGACCAGCGCATCACCAACACCGGCGGTGGAAACACTTCGTCCAAACTGACCGAGACGGATCCGCTCACCGGCAAGGGCGTCGAGGTGCTGTGGGTCAAAGGTTCCGGTGGCGACCTGCGCACTAGCAAGCGCGAGAACTTCTCGTCGCTCTACCAAGAGAAGTTGATCGGGCTGCAGGCGACCTACCTCGCCCGGTCTGATAGGGGACTGAAGTCACAGGCCGAGGACGACATGGTCGGCATGTTCGCGCACGCCACTTTCAATCTCAATCCGCGTGCGACTTCGATTGACACATCGCTCCACAGTTACTTGCCCGGTCGCCATGTCGATCACATGCATCCGAACGCGATCATCGCCATTGCCGCATCGCGGCACTGCGAGCAGCTCACCAAGGAGATCTTCGGCGACACGATGGCCTATGTGCAATGGATGCGGCCTGGGCTCGAACTCGGCCTCGCCATGCAGCGGATCGCGCGGGAGAACCCTGGCGTACGCGCCGTCATGATGGGCCAGCACGGCTTCATCGCGTGGCACGACGATGACAAGGCCTGCTATGAACAGACCCTTGATCTCATCGAGACAGCGGCCACCTTCATTGAGGGTCGCTATCAGAAGAAGGGTGGCGACGCGGCCGCGTTCGGTGGCGCGCGGTGCAGTGCCGTCGAGCAAGTCCGCCGCCGCGACATGCTCGCGCGTGTGTTGCCGTGGCTGCGCGGAAGAGTCTCCGACCAGCGTCGCCTGATCGCCACGGTGCAGGACGACGACGCGATCCTGCGCTTCGTCAATTCTCATGATGCCGAGCGCCTCGCGGGCCTCGGCACGTCTTGTCCCGACCACTTCCTGCGGACCAAGGTGCAGCCCCTCTTCGTCGACTGGAACCCTCAGCGCGAGGACGAGGCAGTGCTGCGCCGAAAGCTCGCCGAAGCGCTCGACCGATACCGCGCGAACTACCGCGCCTACTACGAGTCGTGCAAGAGCCCCAACTCCCCCGCGATGCGCGACCCCAACCCAACCGTGGTGTTGATCCCGGGCCTCGGCATGATCGCGTGGGGCAAGGACAAGTCAGAGTCCCGCGTGACCGCGGAGTTTTACAACTGCGCCGTCGAGGTCATGCGCGGCGCCGAGGCGATCGATGAGTATGTGGCGCTGCCTCGGCAAGAGGCATTCGACATCGAATACTGGCAGCTCGAAGAAGCGAAGTTGCGGCGCATGCCGCCCGAGAACGAACTCGCACGCCAGGTCGCCATCGTCATCGGCGCTGGGTCCGGAATCGGCAAAGCGACGGCCCATCGACTGGTGCGCGAGGGCGCTCAAGTGGTGTGCGTCGATCTGAATGGGACCGCCGCCGACGCCACCGCGAAGGAGATCACCGATCGAGTCGGACAGGGCATCGGCGTGGCCGGCAGCGGCATCTCAGGCTGCGGCCCCGCGATCGGCCTTCGCGCCGACATCACTGACCGCTCGTCGGTCCGCGGCATGCTTGATCAGGTCGCCCTGGCCTACGGTGGATTCGACTCCATCTGTGTCACCGCGGGGGTCATCGTTGCGAGCGATGTCACTGGGCACATCCCCGACGAGAAGTGGGCACTCACCTTTGCCACCAATGTCACCGGCAGTTACATCGTGGCGGACGAGGCGGCCACGAGTTGGCGCGATCAGGGACTGCGCGGCCATCTTGTGCTGACGACCAGCGCCAACGCCGTCGTCCCGAAGAAGGGTTCGCTCGCGTACGACGCCTCAAAGGCCGCCGCCAATCACCTCGTGCGCGAACTCGCGCTTGAGCTCGCGCCACTCGTGCGGGTCAACGGCGTTGCGCCGGCCAGCGTTGTGCAGGACTCATCCATGTTCCCGCGCGAGCGGGTCCTGAGTTCGCTCGTCAAGTACGCCATCACGCACGCGGTGGATGAGCCCACCGAGGCGCTCGTCGCCAAGCTCGCTCGGTTCTACGCCGACCGCACGCTCACGAAGACCCCGATCACCCCGGCCGACCAGGCGGAGGCGTACTTCCTCCTCGTGAGTGGGCGACTCTCCAAGACCACCGGTCAGGTGATTGCGGTCGACGGCGGTCTCCACGAAGCGTTCCTTCGCTGAACGGGCTCGTTGAACGCAGCGCCGAGTCGCTGCGGCCAGCCCATCTGCATCGCCGACGAGTCCTCGAGGACGCGTCGAGGGATGGCGTCCCTCTAAGGCGTCGGCACTGGACGAGGTGTGGTCTTCGGTCTGATCGGACTCGCGCCGCGCCAGATGAACTCGCTGGAGCCGCGCGCAGTGATGGCCACGATGAACTCGCGGTACGCCTCACCGAGTGCGGCGAGATCGGAACCGAAATACGCGCGCGCGACGGCGGATCCTGGGAGCGCGCGGATGCCGCCGCGCTTGAGCCCGCGCTCGAGGGCCCTGCGGTCCTCGTCGGTCTTGGCAGCGGCCATCACGCGCGGGCCGACCTCGCCGCGTGTGGCATCGAGAAGCATGCGTCTCAAACCGTCGCGGCAGCGGCCGTCCATCCCCTCGTTGAGAAAGTGGGTGAGCGCCCACACCTGTCCGTAGTACACGAGCAGCCGGTCGCGCCCCTGCGCGAGGAACGCCTGCGGTGTGTGGGTCAAGAGTTCTTCGAGCGGAATGAGTCGGTCGCGACGGATGGCGTCACGGAGTTCACCGAACCGTTCCAGGTTGCGCCACGCCATGAACGACACCTCGCCGGTCTCGGGAACGATGCGGTGTCCCTCCATGTAGGTGGAGATGCCCTCTTCGAGCCAGACCGGCAGTTCCTCGCGGAACACCGACTGTGAGTACTGGTGCCACCCCTCGTGTGCGAGGATCGTGAGCGTGTCGTTGGGACCGATGTCGTAAAGGATCGCCGTCGCTCGCGATGTGTAGCCGCCGCGGCCGAGTTCGATGTACGCAGCGGCTTCGTCGCCGAGCCGCTCGCGCGTGAAGGCGGCCCACTCGTCGCGCGTCCCAAAGATGAACGACTCGAGTTGGTGGCGCGGCAGTGGCAGGTCACCGAGAGCCTGCGTGTACTGCGAAAGCGCGAGTTCGACGAAACGCGGCAGGAATCGTCGCATATCACCGCTGCGCAGTGTTGTCCGGATTGAGTAATGGTCTGTCGCGATCTTCTCGCCGCGCCGGTCACCGTGCGCCCACGGTTCGACGAGGACACTCGGTGCGGCGGCAGCTCCCCTGCGCATCACCGACGCTCCCCCGTCGCCGATGCCGCCTTCCGACGGCGAGGGCACGATCGGCGAAGTCGCGCCCGGGAGTTCTCGTGCGCCATCCTGGTGGTTGGCGCACGAGGCGCACAGCAGGGTGATTGTGAGGGCGGACACCTTCATGGCCTCAGCCTCCCACCGATGCCGAGAGCGCGTCGAGCGCTCGCTTGGCAGACATGGCATCGGCTTCGGCCTGTGCGAGGAGTTGCCGCGTCTCCTCGACGAGTTCTGGCTTCGCCTTCGCGAGGTAGCCCGCGTTGGAGAGTTTTCCGCGGAATCCTGAAGCGGCCCGCTCTTTCTGCGCGATGACGCCTGCGAGTCGCTCGCGCTCGGCACTTGCGTCAACGGCATCGACGAGCGAACTCACGAAGAGCTCCTCCCCCATGAACGCGATGGTGGCCGCATCGGCCGGGCGACCGTCGGTCGTGGGAACGCTTCGCTCGAGACCCGCGAGCGTTTCGACAACGCCCGACGCCCCCCGCACGATCGCCATGGCCGGCACGCTCGTGTGGAGCACGATCTTTCGCTTGTCATTCACCTTTCGTTCGCCGCGGACATTTCGGATCGCGAGCACGAGGGCCTGCGCCCGCTCGAACTGCGCGACCGCAGCGACATCGTCGAGGGCTGGCGCCGGCTGAGGCCACGCGGCCGTCGTGCACAGCGGCGAAACCGGCATGGCGAGCCCGGAGATCGGTGCGCGGCGCGTCGACTGCACCGGCTCCCAAAGTGTTTCGGTCACGAACGGCATCACTGGGTGCATGATGCGGAGGATCCCGTCGAGCACGCCGCGCAGCACGGCCTGCTGTACGGGGTCCGCTTTCACTGTGGGCTTGATGGCCTCGAGGTACCAGTCGCAGAAGTCCCGCCACACGAAGTCGTAGAGCGCGTCGGCGATGGGATTGAACTGGTACTCGGCGAGCGAGCCATTGATCGACGCCACCGTGCGCGCGAAACGCGCGAGAATCCAGCGATCCACGAGGCGCGTCGGAGCAACTTCGGTCGCGCCATCGGTGCCCACTTCGCCCAGTTGCGCGAGCGCGAACCGCGACGCGTTCCAGAGCTTGTTGGCAAAATTCCGGCCGATGTCGAATCGCGATGATGTGTTGCGCGCGAGCGGCATCTCGGCGGTCGGCGCTGCGGTGCCGCTGGCGACGCCGTACGCGGAGACCATCCGTCGCGATGGATCGGTCGGGCAGATCTGGATGGGCGCCGCGACGACATGCCCCGATTCGGTCGTGTGCGTCGCCGGATTGAACGATGCGCCCGTGAAGGGACACAGCACATCAACGGGAAGTCGCACATCCTGCGTCGCCGTCGAAATCTGCGTCAGCACGAATCGCATGGCGTCGGCGCCGTGCGTGGCGATGATGTCGCGAGGGTCGACGCCGTTGCCGAGCGACTTCGACATTTTTTGCCCGTGGCCGTCCTGCACGACGCAGTGAATGAACACTTCACGAAACGGGATTCGCCCACCGAGAAAGTGCCTGTTGAACATCACCATGCGGCTCACCCACAGCGTGATGATTTCGCGCGCGGTCGAGAGGACGCTGCTGGGGTTGTAGGCGTCGAGCAGCCCGTCCATGCCGAATCGCGCCGGAGTGGGCCAGCCCAAGGTCGACATCGGCCAGAGCGCGCTCGAGAACCAGGTGTCGAGGACATCGGGATCCTGCACGAAGCCCGCCTGCGCGAGCTCGCCGGCAAGTGTGGCGTCGAGCGACTCGGGCACGCAGACGAACACTTCGACACGCGTGTCGGGAAGATCACGGCGCATCTCGGCAGCGCCGCGTGCGGTCCACCCACCGTCGAGTGGCGCCTCGTCGCGGCT
>SXGS01339310.1_pt1 | contig 18563 bp, 16 predicted proteins | sample 3174681 | NCBI WGS metagenome assembly SXGS01 (sample SAMN11356861, study PRJNA531348) | freshwater metagenome | isolation source: freshwater sample F1-80 | place: China: Fuxian Lake, Yuxi | collected 2017-12-25 | reverse complement strand
CTACGAGCAGGCTCCCCGGAACATCAAGGTCTGGGATGTGGTCGACGACAAGAAGCTGACCCGGGGACGTGAGTTTGTCTCGATGGAGCTGAACGGTAAGGCCGGTTTTGCCGACGGCATCCGGATGGATACGGACGGAAACGTCTGGGCCAGCTCGGGCTGGGTCGGTCCCGGGTACGACGGGGTGCAGATCTTCTCACCGGATGGGACCCGGATCGGACAGATCCTGCTGCCTGAAATCTGCAGCAACGTCTGCTTCGGCGGCCGCAAGCGGAACCGCCTCTTCATGACCGCCAGCCAATCGCTTTACGCCGTGTACGTCGAGGCGATCGGCGCGCACATGACCTAAGAAAAAGACAGAGAGCCCGGTCGAACGCCCCCCTCGGAAGTTCGACCGGGCTCTTTTTTGCCTGGCCCTTGCAGCGGACGCCATGTGTCAGGCGACGATGTCCTCGACGATGCGTCCGGCCACATCGGTCAGGCGGAAGTCGCGGCCCGCATACCGATACGTCAACTTCTCATGGTGCATCCCGAGGAGGTGCAGGATGGTGGCGTGGAGATCGTGCATGTGCACTTTGTTCTCCATCGCATAGTACCCGTAGTCGTCTGTTGCGCCGTACGTGATCCCGGGCTTTACTCCGCCGCCCGCCAGCCACATGGAGAAAGCGTGCGGGTTGTGATCACGGCCGTCGTTCCCCTGTGCCGTCGGAGTGCGCCCGAACTCACCGCCCCACCAGACCAGAGTGTCTTCCAGAAGACCGCGCTCCTTGAGATCCGTCAGCAGCGCCGCGATCGGCTGATCTACTTCCCGGGCGTTCTTGGTGTGCCCCTCGCGGAGATTGCCGTGCTGGTCCCATTTGTAGGAGTGGGTGCACTGAATGAACCGGACCCCCGACTCCGCGAAGCGGCGCGCCAGGAGGCACTGCCGTCCGAAATTGTCGGTAGGCTCCTCCCCGACGCCGTACATCTTGAGTGTGGCGGCAGACTCCCCGGAGATGTCCATCACTGCGGGAGCGGCGGACTGCATCCGATATGCCAGTTCGAAACTGTTGATGCGAGCTTCCAGGAGCGGGTCCGGCGCCAGGGGCTTCAGGTGCCGCTCGTTCATCCGCTTTAGATAATCGAGCTGGGAGAGTTGATCCAGGGAGTCCATCTCATCGTTCTGGATGAACTTGAGTTTGGCTTCCCGGGCCCGGATACTGGCGTTGCCGATGGGAGTGCCCTGGTAATCCCCGGGCAGGAAGGCGGAGCTCCAGTTCTGCACGCCCCCGTGCCCCAACGTGGGGCAAATGGTGATGAAGCCGGGCAGGTTCTGGTTCTCGGTGCCCAACCCGTAATTCACCCACGAGCCGATGCTCGGGCGGACAAACGTGTCCGAGCCGGTGTGGAGCTGCAGCAGCGCGCCGCCGTGGGCCGAGTTGTTCGCATGGATCGAGCGGATCACGCACATGTCGTCGACGTGCCGACCCACGTGCGGGAATAGATCACTGACCTCCGTACCGGACTGGCCGTACTTCTTGAACTCCCAGGGGGACTTGAGCAGGTTGCCGGTCTGCGCGAACTGCACTCGGGGCTTCTCGCCGGGAAACGGCTTCCCGCTGTCCCGCGTGAGGAGCGGCTTCGGGTCGAACGTATCGACCTGTGAGGGCCCGCCGTGCATGAAGAGAAAGATCACCCGCTTGGCGCGAGCGGCGTACTGCGGCGGACGTTCCGCCAGCGGCCCTTCGGCCTTTGCCTTCCCCGCCGCCGACGCCTCCCCCTGGAGAAGGTTGGCCAGAGCCAGCATTCCGAACCCGTTCGCGCTGGAGCGGAGCAGATCCCGTCGATTGAAGACGGGAAGGAACCGATTGCAGTTAGTGGACATAGATGAACTCATTCGATGCAAACAGCACCTGGCAGAAGTTCCGCCACGCGCGCAGTTCCAGTTTAGCGGCATCGCTTTCCGAAGCCGAGTGGCGTGCCTTCACAGTGCCGATGTACTCCACCGCGCTCCTGATCTCATCCGGCGCCGCAGAGCGACCGAACGCGCGTAGATAGGCGTGGTCCACCCGCTCCGCATCCGCCGCGCTGGATGCGAGAACTCGCTTCGCGAACGCGGCCGCCTGGTCCTGGACGAAGTTTCCGTTCAGCATGAACAGGGCTTGCGGAGCCACCGTCGTCACAGCTCGCTTGCCGTTTCCAAAGCTCGGCTCCACGAAGTCGTAAACCTGGAATACGTCGAACACCGCGTTGCGGATGACCGGCAGGTAGATGCTCCGGCGGGGCACGTCGTACTGTGCCTGATTGCGGGACTGGTCGTTCGTCACGTACCCGAAGTTGGGAGTGTCGAGGAGCGAGCCTCCCATCTTTGGATCAAGGGCGCCGGCGACGGAAAGCATTCCATCGCGGATGGCCTCGATCTCCAGGCGGCGGCGGTTAGCACGCCAGTAGAGGCTGTTATCCGGGTCAGCCAGGGCCGACCCGGCGTCGTACGCGCTGCTCATCTGGTAGGTGTTGGTGAGCATCATCATGCGATGAAGCTTCTTCAGAGACCAGCCGCAGCCGCCCGCACTCAAGTCCGCGGGCGCGACGAACCGGGTGGCGAGCCAGTCGAGCAGTTCGGGATGAGTGGGCTTCTCGCCGAGCCGTCCGAAATTGTCGGGACTGCGAACGATCCCCTGACCAAAATGGTGCTGCCAGATCCGGTTCACCATCACGCGGCCGGTGAGCGGGTTGGTGGGCTGCGCCAACCAGTTCGCCAACTCCAGACGCCCGCTGCGGTCAGGCCCAATCGGCTGATGCGAAGCGCCGAGGACCTTCGGAAACACCCTCGGCGCAACGTCTCCGAGAGTGAGATGGTTGCCGCGAATGTGGACCTTCACGTCACCGATCTCTTTGGCCTCTTCGACAGCCAGCACCATCGGCACATCAGGGACCTTCTGGTCCATCTCCTTCATCCGCTGTTGAAGCTGCTGCTTCTCCTTGCCGACGGCCTTCTTCACCTGCTCGCGCAGTTCGTTCAGCTTCCGGTCGTACTCCTGCCTTACCGACATCGCTTCCGCCGTGGCGGCCGGGCGCTCGTAAGCGCGGGCGACAGTTGCGAGACTCTGCATCGTGCGGGTGCTCTTGAAAATGCCCGCGAACGCGTAGTACTCCTTCTGGCTCAGCGGATCGAACTTGTGGTCGTGGCAGCGGGCGCAAGAGAGCGTGAGGCCGAGGAACGCCTTTGAGGTGACATCGATTTGCTCATCGACGATGTCCATCATCATCTTCTGCTTGTCCGGCTCCGCCAGCACCTTGGGGCCGAGGACCAGGAATCCCGTGGCGGTGAGGCGATCCCAGTAGGCTCGATCCTCAGCGGGCCGCGGCAAGAGATCGCCCGCGACCTGCTCTCGGATGAACTGGTCGTAAGGCTTGTCCTCGTTGAGCGATCGGACCACCCAATCGCGATATCGGAACGCATTGGCGAACGCGGTGTTCTCATCCAACCCGTTCGAGTCGGCGTATCGCGACACATCCAGCCAGTGACGCCCCCAACGCTCGCCGTATGCAGGGGATTCGAGCAGACGGTCCACCACGCGGGAAAACGCCTGGGGAGAGGTGTCCCGAAGGAACGCGTCCATCTCCTCAGGGGTGGGAGGCAGCCCGATCAGATCGAACGTCGCGCGGCGCAGTAGGGTTCGGCGATCCGCCGGGGGCGCCGGCTTGAGGCCTTTTGCTTCGAGGCGTGCCAGCACAAAGGCATCGATTGGGGACTTCACCCACGAGGTGTGCTTAACCCGAGGCACTGCAGGACTGCGGACCGGAAGAAATGCCCAGTGAGGCGCGTTGTTCGGGCCGGGTTTTGGAGCGCCGGATGCGGAATTTGCCGCCGCCGTCCCGATTTCCGGCCACACGGCGCCCGTCTTCACCCAGGTCTCGAGATCCTCAATCTGCTGCGGCTTCAGCTTGCCCTGGGGGGGCATCTTGAGATGGTCCTGGTTGTAGCGGATCGCCTGAACCAATCGGGATCCATCCGCGTTGCCGGGAACAATGGCCGCGCCGGATTCGCCGCCCTTCATCAGGAGCGCGCGAGAGTCCAGCCGGAGACCACCTTTAACCAGCTTGGAGCCATGGCACGTGACACACTGCTCCACCAGAACGGGCCGAACCCGCTTCTCGAAGAACTCTATCGCCCTGGGATCCGCCGGCGCAGCGCCGGTCTGTCCCGCCGGGGCTGCCGGAGCACTCCAGGCCACCGCCAGCGACCAGGCGGTCAGCACGACCGCCGACACTACTACCGGTTCTCGCCTCATACGCCTCCGAACCCCACGCGACCGCAGCCGCCCATCAGGCCGTCTCATATCCCTTGCGCTGCTCCCGGGCCAACCAGCCGTTGGCTTCACGGTCTCCCACAATCTGCTCCGCGGAGGGGTCCCAGGTCAGCTTTCGACCCAGGCGAAGTGCGATGTTCGCCAGATGACAGGTCGTGAGGGAGCGATGGTGAGAGTAAACATCCGACACCGGCAGCGAGCGATCTCGAACGCACTCCATGAAGTTACCCATGTGACGATCGAGGCGCTTCCCCTTGCGGAGATTCATCAGCGTCAGATCCGAGAGGGGCTTCGTCTTCAGTTCATCCACTGCGGCCCCGCGAAGCACGCCGCGACTGACGAAAAAGCTGCCGCGCTCTCCTTCAAAGACGATGCCGTTCTCCTCGTCGTGACGGATCAGCATTTCCGCTCCGTTGGCGAAGCCGCACCGCACGAGGAAATCAGTGGCGGTGTTGTAGCTGTCGTCGCGCACCGGCCGACCGTGGTAGAGCTCGACGGGGTGCTTCACGGAGACCGGCTCCACGGTGAGGGGGCCGGACCGGTGCATCCCGAGCGCCCATTGGGCGATGTCGACGTGGTGGGCGCCCCAGTCGGTCAGCTTCCCACCGGAGTATTCGTACCACCATCGGAAGTTGGCGTGAGCCCGCTCGGGGATGTAGTCCACCAGCGCGGTCTGTCCACACCACATCTCCCAGTTCAGTCCGGACGGAGGCGCCGTCCGCTTGAACGGTCCACCGGCAGGAGCGCCCCCGATGGAGCACGTGATCTTGCGAATCTTGCCGATGCGGCCTTCGTGGCAGATTCCGACCGCCATCAGGAACATATTCCTGAACTCGGAGCGCTGTTGGGTGCCGACCTGAAGGACACGGCCGGTTCGCTGGACGGCCGCGCAGAGTTGCTTCCCCTCCTCGATCGTGAGCGTCAGCGGTTTCTCGCAGTAGACATCCTTGCCGGCGGCCAGAGCGTCGAGGCAGACACGCGTGTGCCAGTGATCCGGAGTGCCGATGGTGACGACATCAATGTCGTTCCGCTCCAACAGTTTCCGGTAGTCCTCGTAGACCTGCGCTTTGCCGGCGCCGATGCGAGCCTCAGCAGCCGCCTGTTCGGCGTGGGCGCGGTCGACGTCGCACACGGCGAGGATGTCGCCGTAGTTCTTGGCGTCGGCGGCAATGCCACGGCCGCGGCCGCCGACGCCGATGGCGCCGACCCTCGGACGCGCGTTGGCGCTGCGGCTTTCCTGCGCCATGCTCGGCCGGCCCCACGCAGCATCCACCAGCCCCGTCGTCGCGGCGCCGGCGGCGCCGAGGAGCATCCTTCGGCGCGAAACATTCCCGGAACTCATCTCATAACTCCATCGGACGGAGGCGTCCGAGTCCAGCCGACTCGCGCGGCGTCACTGCCCTGAATTTAAGTCTACTGCCGACGGCCCGAGTTTCGGAAAACCCCTTTGCGGCAAGGTTGTATCTTTGCCGGATGGAAGCCCGATTCATTCCGCCGGCGGGGGAGGCGCCGTCAGTCCCGCCAACACGCCCTCCACGTAGTCGCGGGCCCAGCGGGCGTTCGCGTCGACCTGCGCCGGAGTGTCGCGCCTGGGGGTAACGGGACGGGAAACGTTCTCGAAGCAGAGCGGGATAGCGCCGCCGGCGCCTTGCATCTGCGAGAGCAGGCGGAAGTGGTCGATCTCCCCCCAGCCGGGACCGCAGTCCTCGTCGCGAGGGAAGTTGCGGTGATCCTTCAGGCAAAAGCTGCGGACCTGATCTCGGCATGCCGCCAGGTCGGGAATCGGATCCGCGTTGAGGTAGTCCATCACGTTGCCCGCGTCATAGCAGACTGCGACCGCCGGATGGTTTAACTCCCGCGTGATCCGAGCGCAGGCGAGCCCGGAGCCGGACTCTCCGCCGTGCTGTTTGATGACCAGCAGCACGCCGGCGCTCTTCGCAAAGTCGCCCAGCACCTGGAGGCGCTCCAACCAGAGCCTGCGCCCGTCCCCTTCGGTGTGGCCGAAGGTGAGCACCTGGCTGACGCCGCCCGCCTGAGCCTGTTCGATGCGCCGCTTCAACACTTCGGGACCGGTGGGGTGTTCCGGGTAGACCGTTGAGAAGAGCATCACCGGCTGCAGTCCCGCATCGCGGCACCGGCGTCCCAGGCGTGCGGCCTCAGCGGCGGATGCCGTCGGAGCGAGAACCGGCGTGCGCCGACCGTCCGCTTCAACGTGCTCGGTGCCCCACGCCACATACCGGAAGCCGGCTGAGGCGATGCCCTCCAGCGCGCGTGCCAGGGGGAACGCCCGATAGACGTACGTCATGCAGGCGAGTTGAAACTCGGCCCGAGATCGCAGCCCTTGAGCGGCGGCATCTGCGGTGCGGCCTAGCACGGTCAGTGCGGTCGCCTGCAGCACGCCTCGCCGTGAGATCTCCGCAGCGGCCGGAGGAGTCATTTCGAAGTTACTCCGCTGCGGAGTTGAGCCTCCATGGCCGCCGTAAAAGTCTCCGTGTTTGCCGAGCCGCCGAGGTCTCGGGTGCGGGTTTGAGGCGAGTCGAGCAGGACCGACAGCGCCGTGCGCACTCGACCGGCAGCCTCGGTCTCGCCGAGGTAATCCAGCATCATACATGCCGAGAGGAGCATCGCCGTCGGATTTGCCAGTCCCTGACCGGCGATGTCTGGGGCGCTTCCGTGCACCGCCTCGAAGACGGCCACGCTGTCGCCGATGTTGGCGCCCGGAACCACACCCAGACCTCCCACCAAACCGGCGGTCAGGTCCGAAACGATATCTCCGTAGAGGTTTTCGCAGAGCAGCATATCGAAGCGCTCCGGCTCCTGGACCAATCGCATACAGCCGGCGTCAACAATCATCTCCCGGTACTCGATATCGGGGTAATCGCGAGCGATCTCACGCGCACAGTCGAGGAAGAGACCGTCGGTCATCTTCATGATGTTGGCCTTGTGGAGGACCGTGATCCGCCGACGGTTGTGGCGGAGCGCATAGTCGAACGCGAACTTCGAGATCCGGGTGCAGGCCCGACGGCTGCTCACCTTCAGACTCTCCACGACGCCCGGCACCACTTCGTGTTCGATTCCGCTGTAAAGGCCCTCGGTATTCTCCCGCACCACCACGAGGTTCACATTGTCGAACCGGGTTTTGATTCCGGGGAGATTGGCCACCGGTCTCAGACAGGCGTACAGATCCAGCTTTTTCCGAAGCGCCACGTTGGCGCTCGAAAACCCCGTGCCGATGGGTGTGGTGAGGGGACCTTTCAGGGCTACCTTGAGGCGGGAGATCGTTTCCACGACATGCTCGGGGAGTTGGGTGCCGTATTGCTCGATCGCCGCGGCGCCGGCGTCGAGTTCGTGCCAGACGATTTCCAGTCCGGCTGCCTTCAAGATGCGCTGAACGGCGCGGGAGACCTCCGGCCCAATGCCGTCACCAGGGATGAGCGCGATTTGATGTGCCAATGAAAACCCTCCGTAAGCGGCCAAACCGGGAAGTCCGGCGCCACATGATAGAATGCCCCGGTTTCAGCTAGCCGTCCGGGGAGTAGCCGTCATGTCCGAGTCCACCAAAACTATCGCCGTCCGATCCGAAAGCCACTCCGATGTGGCCGAAACCGCGGCCGCCCGAGCCTACCAGTCCGCGCAGACCGAGCGCCGGCTCGCCGAGCAGATCATCCTCCGTTTGCGAGGAACTGATACCGGGCTCATTCTAAGGAATCTCCAGGAAGAGTGGGTTCCCGTCGACGGCGGATTGGTTCACCAGCTCAGCGTTGAAGCCGAGCCGACCGAGTAGTGGGCCCGGCATTGCCCGGTGGTTCTACGGTCCGAGTTCTATGCCGCGCCGGTGCGAGCAAGACTGCTGTCGCTGTGCGCTTTGGACCTCCGTCGTCCAATTCCGTCTCCGGCGGTTGCAGAGGCGGATGGGCTGCAGTACGCATCCATCCCGACACTCTTCCTCTTATAGCAGCCGACCGGCTGTCCAGGAGGGTCCCTCGAGCGGCAAGCCCATCGGAGTCCCCCGGCTCTCTTCTGAACCCCGATCGGATGCAGGGCCGGGCGATCTCGGAGCACCTCCGCTGCTCTCACGCTCCGTCAGTTGCCGAATTGCCCGTTCGGGTCGTCTAATAGCCAGTACACACAAACTGGGAGGACCAGCGAATGGACGTGCGAAGCGCGGCGGCCTTTGGAATCTGCATGGGGGCATTGCTCTGGGGTGAGAGTGGATACGCCACCGACATCAAGGTGATCCTGCCCGAGGATAAGACCGTGGTGAAGGGTGAGGTGCAGTTTCAGCTCCTGCCCGTCATTTCGCCCGGGGAACGGCACTTTGCGGACCCGGACCTGAGCATCCGGGATGATGCCGGCCGGCCGTTGACCGTTCTCGCGGCCCCCCGGGATCCGGTGTCGCGAACCTGCAAGACCACGTGGGATACCCGCAAGCTGCCCGACGGCCTCTACTTCATCACCGTCACCTACCGAAATCTGGTGGGTGGGGGGGCGAGTAAGCCGGTTGAAAAAGAGTTGACCTTGTCGGTTCGCAACTCCGGCCTTCGTCCCCAGACGGTTCTGGTGGAGGCGCCCGCCCAGGCGAAAGCGGATGACGACGGGGCGCCGCTTCGGATCGTGGTGCGGGATCAGCGGGCGCGATCTATGCCGGGGGCTCGCGTTGCGGTCACCACCACGGGGGGCGAGCTGGACACGACCACCGACCTGACTAATCTGGAGGGGGAGGTTCTGGCCACCTTAACCTCTGACGCGCCCCGAGATGTGACGGTGACGGTTCAGGTGGAGAGCCTTCCCGCCGTGAAGAAACTGATTCGATTTGTCCCTTAGCTCCGCGGATCGGCCGCTGCCGATCATGATCGACACCGACCCGGGAGTCGACGACGCGCTCGCCCTGCTCCTCGCGTCGCGATCCCCGGAACTGAATGTGGTGGCCGTGTCGGTCGTGAGCGGCAACGTCGGGGTCGCGCAGGGCCTCGACAACGCTCGCAGGATTCTGCATCTCGCGTGGGGGTCCGGGGCGCCGCCTCTCTTCGTGGGCCGCGAACGGGTCGGTCAGACGGCGACGCACGTACACGGGGATGACGGCATCGGCGGCTGCAGCCGACTCCGGGCCGGATCCGGCGGGGAACGCTATCCCGCACGAGCGCCCGTTTCGGGCACTCCCGCGTCCGAGGCAATCCTCGAGCAGGCCGCCGCGCGTCCCGGGGAGCTGACCCTGGTCACCCTCGGCCCCCTTACGAATGCTGCCGATGCCTTTCGGGCGGACCCGGACCGCTTCCGAATGCTGGGGCGGATTGTGGCAATGGGGGGCGCGTTTCGAACCCCAGGGAACGTCTCGCCGTTCGCTGAGTTCAACATCTTCGTCGATCCGGACTCCGCGCAAGCGATCTGCGACTCGCAGGTCCCGCTGACGTGGGTGTCTCTGGACGTCACCCACCGCTGCATGCTTTACGCGGAGGACCTCACGTTTCTGGGTGGGGGCGAACTGCTGGACTTCGCCCGAGAAGTCACCGAATTCTCCATGGAGTTCCACGGTCGATTCTACGGCGAGTACGGCTGCTACCCCCACGACGCCGTGGCCGTGGCGGCCCTGATCTGGCCGGAGCGGTTCACTTCGGAATCCCACAGAGTGGATGTGGAGACAGAGTCAGAGCGGCTGCTGGGGGCAACTCTTGCCGACTTCAGGCCCCGATTATTGAGAAGTCTGACCCCAGTGAACAGTGATGTGCTGCTCAGCGTCGATGGTCGTAGGCTTACCGGCGATATCCTGGGACGCCTGATTCGGCGCTCCGTCAACTGAGATGGGGTGGCGAACCCTGAAATGGAGCGCCGGAAAGGACGATAAGGGACTGGAGTGCGGGTAGAATACCCAAGTGCTCGCAGCCTGCGGAGGAAGCCTGAGTATGACTTCATGGAGACAGGTGCCGGCGGACATCAACCTGCCGAACGATCTCGTGGCGCTTCTGGACAGTCACGCCGAATGTGTCGTGTTCAGGAAGAATCACGTCTTTGGACGTCAGGGCAGGCCCTGTAAGAATCTCTGGATCATTGTGTCCGGCCAGGTCCTGCTGTCGGCTGAACCTGACGGCGGCCCCCACGCCCTGTACCTGCTCTCCTCTGGAGACCTGTTCGGCACGGGCATTCTGGGAGACGACCGAGTCTGGCTCTCCACGTCCCGCGCCGTCAGTCAGGGCGTGGCCTATCGTCTGTCCGAGCGTATGCTGAACGAACTCCCGGCGAAGTGCCCGCAGCTTCTGCGGGGGCTGTTGGGGTTGATGGTGCGCCGGTTGGATCGGGCCAATAAGAGGCTTGAACTCTTCTCTCACTCATCCCCGCGCGACCGGATTCTCGGCATTTTGAAGATCTGGGCTAATCAGATGGGCCGGCCGACCGAAGGCGGCGCCCTGGTTCCGTTCCGGTTGACACAGGCTCAACTCGGCGATCTCGTGGGAGTCAGTCGTGAGGCGGTCTCTCGGGCGCTCGGCACTCTGGAGTCGGAGGGTAAGGTCGCCCGGAAGCGAGGGAATGGGATCTGGCTTAGCCCGGAGGTGCTCAGCTCGGGTTCAGTTGCGTACCTGGGCATTTCGGAATTCGTGACCGGGGTAGGGATGGCCGTAGCGACAGCAATCCCAATCTGAGAAAGCATCTTGCAACATCTGTGACCTTCGTCACAGGATTTGAAGGGCTCGCTCCGCAAGAGTCGGAATACTGTTTCCGAGAGCTAGATTGCTTGCCGATCGGCGTCGGTCCCCAAATCCACCAACCCTAGTCAAAGACGCCAGAGCTGCTTGCCGGTTAAGTGAATCTTGATCTCGGTGGCAAAAGAAAATGGCTGTCGGGAGTCGTAGTCACGACGCGAGACCGCGGGTGCTTCTGGTGTACCCGTGCGGAAACATTGACGTTAACCCAACGCTGGCGGTGCTGCTCCAGCGGCTGAGTGAAACGGGTTGCTCGGTAGACGTTTTGCTCGAAGAGGCGCGGGAGTTTCCGGCGCCGGCCTCTTTTGGGCGGGGGGTACGACTGGCGCAGGTGCCGCGGGGCACGTTGCAGCCGGATACCATTGGCTCCAGTCGCGTTGCGCGACGTTGGGTGGCCGCGCGTCGTCCGGTAGCCGGCGGTGACTGGGGGCTGGCCGCCCGCCTCTGGCTTGGACCAGAAACGATCGCGAATTCCTACGACGCGGTGCTGGGCGTGGATCCCACGGGTCTCGCGGTCGCGCATCGCCTGGTGGGAGCCCACCGTGTGCCTCTGGCGTACCTCAGTTTCGAGCTGATGTACGAAGACGAACTAATCTCGCCGGACGAGCAGCGAATCCGCCGGTTGGAGTTGGCGGCCGTAAGTCGGGTTCAACTCGCGCTGATTCAGGACGAAGAACGAGCGATTGAGCTGGAAAGGGGAACAGGAATCCCCCGGTCGCGAATGGTTTGTGTGCCCGTCGCGCCGCCGCCTTCCGAACCGGTTCGCACCGAGTGGCTGCGGGAACGCCTCGGCATTCCTGCCGACCGGCGGATTGTCCTCTACATGGGCGCCGTCAGCGCATGGACCGGCCGAGATGAACTCCCGGAGATGGTGGCGTCCTGGCCGGATCGCTTTGTACTCGCTCTTCACTCCTCGAGCACCGCCAGTTGGCGACCCTCACCCGCGATGCGTCGCCTGATGGACGCCGGGCGGGTGTTTGTCTCCTCGCAGCCGGCGCCGAGGGCCGAGTTGCCCAACATCGCCGGGAGCGCCGATTTCGGTCTCGCGCCGTATCGAGCAACCGGGGAGTACTGGGAGACCGGCAAGAATGTAGAGCACCTGGGCCTCGCGTCCGGTAAGGTCTCCTACTACGCTCTCTGCGGAGTCCCCATCCTTGCCCGTCGACTCGGAGTGTACGAACGCAAGTTTCCGCTGTTCAATGCGGGTCGGGTCTACGATGTTCCCGCGGAGACCGGGTCGCTTCTGACGGAGATGGAGTCGAACTACGCCGCCTACTGTGCCGGATCGCGACGGTTCTACGAGGAACGTCTCGATCCGACTCGCGGGATCGGGGAGTTCGTGCTGCGACTTCATGGCTGCGTCGAGTCCTATCGCTCGAGGTCTGGCGGTCGCAGAACGGACCATGCAACGACCGGGCAGCCCGAGATCGCGAATTCGTCAGTGCCGAGTGCACAGGGATGAGTTTCATCCCTGTGAACGAGCCGGATCTATCCGGCAATGAGCAGAAGTACGTACTGGACGCTGTGGCATCCGGCTGGGTTTCGACAGGCAGCTACGTCACCCGGTTCGAAAAGGAGTTTGCGGAGTTCGCCGGCACCCGTTTTGCCATCTCCACCACAAGCGGCACCGCGGCCCTGCAGCTTGCCTTCGCGGCACTTGGCCTGGGTCCGCAGGATGAGGTGATCATCCCTGCGCTTACCATCGTGGCGACGGCATTCGGAGTCTGCTACGGCGGATCGAAACCGGTGCTTGTGGATTCGGAGCCCGACACGGGGAACCTGGATCCCGCGCTGATCGAACGGAAGATCAACCGCCGCACGCGGGCGATCGTGCCCGTCCACCTCTATGGGCATCCGTGCGATATGGACCCGATCCGGGAGATCGCAGCGCGCTACCGTCTGGCGGTGGTGGAGGATGCCGCGGAAGCGCACGGCGCTCGCTACCGGGGCCGGCCGGCCGGCAGCCTGGGGGATCTCAACTGCTTCAGCTTCTACGCCAACAAGATCGTCACCACCGGTGAAGGCGGGATGATCACCACGAACGACGAGGTTCTTGCGGAGAGAATCCGCCGCATGAAAGACCTCTGTCACTCCCCGCAGAAGCGATTCATTCACACCGATGTCGGCTTCACGCTCCGCATGACGAACATGCAGGCCGCGCTTGGCGTCGCCCAGTTGGAGCGGGTGGATCAGTTCATTCTTCACAAGCGACGTATGGCCGCCATCTATGCCGAGCTGCTGTCGGATGTGGAGGGTTTGACGCTTCCCGTGGAGCGCCCCGAAGTGGAGAGCGTCTACTGGATGTATGCGGTGAGGATCGGTCCGGAGTTCGGCTGCAGTCGGGACGAAGTGATGCGCCGCCTTCGGGAGAAAGGTGTGGACACCCGATCCTACTTCTACCCGATGCACGTTCAGCCCGTGTTCCTGCAGATGGGCCTTTTCGGGGGAGAGAGCTATCCCGTGGCGGAGCGACTCAGTGCTGAAGGGATGTACTTGCCCTCGGGACTCACGCTCAAGCGCTGTCAGCAAGAGAGGGTCGCCGAGGCCCTGCGGGACGTGCAGCGGGAGGTCCGCGCGTGACCCCCTTCGGCCGGCTGGCAGAGTTTTATGACGCTCTCTATGCCGACAAGGACTACCCGAAGGAAACATCGGCAGTACAGGGCTGGTGGGTTCGTCACGGCTTGAGGCCGGAGTCCGTGCTGGATCTCGCGTGCGGCACCGGCGGCCACGGGCTGGAGTGGGTGCGTCGAGGATACCGGGTATTGGGGGTCGACCGCTCGGGAGAGATGCTGGCCGCGTATCGCCGAAAGGCGACGGCGTTGGGGTTGAGGGTCGACCTTTTGGAGGGCGATCTTCGCGACTTTGTGGTGGATGAACCGCGGGATGCGGCAGTGTGCCTGTTCGATGCGTTCGGCTATCTGGTGGCGAACGACGACCTTCGCGCCGCCCTTCGATGCATCCGTGAGGCGCTGGCGCCCGGCGGTTCGATGCTGTTCGATGTCTGGCACGCGGCTCCGCTCCTGCGCAGCGGGGGCGGCATGCGGCACAAGCGCTTTCGGCAGAGCGGGGTGAGGGGCATCCGAACCTCAACCACCGAACTTCAGGCTGCGGAACAACTCGGCCGCGTGTGCTTCCACGTGGCGGCCTGGGATGATTCCGGTGAGCCCGGCGAGGGGAGCAGCCGGCTGATTGCCGAACTTGAAGAAAGCCACGACGTGCGCTACTTCTTGCCCCAGGAGCTTCGATTCATCCTCGAAGCGGAGGGCTGGGAGGTGCTGTCGCTCTCCGGCAGCCTGTTTGAAGAGCGCCCCCCGGAGTTGGATGACTGGCACCTCACCGTGCTCGCCCGCACACCGTCCGGGATCGGGATGTCGACCCGGTGAGCCTGAAGAGCCGTGTGAATCTGGCGATCGGAAACCTGATGCGCGCGGCGCTCCGACCGGTCGGTTACACGCTCACTCCCCTGAAGCGCCGGGCCGAGTACATCGACGCCGCCGAGATCCGTGCCGCCGCCGCCGCCGCCAACATGTCCGTGCCGAAGTACGTCGCTCGTCTGTGGAACGAGGAGGGCGTGGTGGAGGGGGTCGTCGCCGAACTCAAGAGCTGCGGCGCGCTCGACGGCGGCGGTCGGACCGTGGAGATCGGTCCAGGTACGGGCCGGTACCTCGAGCAGGTGCTGCCGGGGTTTCAGCCGGACACCTACGAAATCTACGAACTTGACGACGGATGGGCGGAGTACCTCGTCGAAACGCACGGGGTCGTCCGACGGGCATGCGACGGCAAGACCCTGGGCGAGACAGCCGATGCCTCCTGCTCCCTGGTGCAGGCTCACAATGTGTTTGTCTACCTGAAGCCCCTGCAGAGTCTGGACTACCTGCTGGAAATGTGTCGGGTCTGCGCCCCGAACGGCTGGCTGGTGTTCGATTACTTTCCTTCCGAAGAGAGTTCCACCGCCCAGGTCGAGGACTGGATGAGCCATCCCGAGCGCTACCAGGTGTTCCTGCCCGAACGCATTGTGGATGGGATTCTGACGGCCCGAGGGTTTCGGAAGGTCACCTCGTTCCCTGTCCGCTGTTTCCGAGGCAGCGCCCGCTACGACGTCTTTCGCCGTACGTCTTGAACCTCGCCCGCATGGAAGACCCGATGGGTCAGACCGTATATGCTTGGGTATGGCGGGTGACGCTTCGACATTGAATAGTTCGGCGCCAGGACGTTTTCGGGATCGAATCGTCGGGATCGCCGTCCTGTGCTGGATTGCATTCTGGACGGCGCTGGGTTGGATCGATCGGCCGGAGGAGGAGCCGCTGTCGGAGATCTTGACCGTGGCTTCCGGCGCCGCAGTGACAGGGTTCGGCGCTGTCGGGATCTGCCGGCGGCTGCGGTGCGGAGTGGGCCCGGCCCTCTCGGTCACGGTCGTTGCTGCGTCCACCCACGCGCCGGCCCTGGCGAGCCTGATGGCCTACGTCATCGGGTCGCGTGTGGATCTGTCCGCTTCACCGTACCGGCTCATGACCGAATGGCGCGTCGTCTGGCTGCTCTGGTCCGTAGCCGCGGGGTTGGGGAATTCCCTGATCTACTCTCGGGGGAGCCGTCGTCTGGCCCACCTCGTGACTCTACTCCCGCTGCTGTTCGCCGGCCTGTACGTACTCTGGGCCGAACGTCAGGCGTCGCCGTGGAAGTCCGCGCCATCGGACCCATGGTTGCCGGCGCCGTTGACGCAGACTCTAAATGCCGACCTCATGCTGCAGGGCTATCTGAGCAGGGATCTCTCCGATGTATTCGGCCTCACTTCGAGGGACACTCTCCTGACCGCGAAGGACTCGGGTCAGGCGGGTGCTCCGGGACTTCAAGCCATACTGAGGGATGGAGCATTCCTTGAAAGGCTCGCCGACCAACTGCGTCCGCGAGCCGTCCAGGTCTCGCGATCCGAAAAGCAAGAAACTCCACGTGACGTGCGGCGATTCACTCGTACCCGGTTCGCGGAGGAAGCACTTCACAGGAAAGGCGAGGCGCTGTGGAAAGCGGGCCACTTCCCGGAGGGGGCCCGCCTGATGTCCAGCGCGCAGGTCCTGGGTCGGCATGCGCCGTGCTTTGGGTTTGATCGCGATGCGGATCCGGCGGTGGATCCGATTGCCACCTACGAAGCGTCCCCCATTCGGGCGCTTCGGCTCGCGGAATTCCTTCAGTCTCGACTGGGACAGGCGGATGGGGATACGCTTCGGTCTCTCAGAGCCGACCTGATCGAGATCATCCGCGCCGGGGTTCACCCGCCCGATGCGGCCGCGTTCGAAGGGGAGTGCCGGGAGTTAGTGGGTCGTGCACGGCGGGGCCTGGCTAATCCATCCTTCTCCGTGCCCCTCGCCCGTCAGGTGATGGAGTTCTTCTTTCCCTGGGAGCGCGTGCTGGAGGACTATCAGGGATACTTCGGGGCCGCAGAGGAACAGAAGCCGCCCGTGCCGCGCTTTGTTGCTGTCGGCGCCATCCCGTGGCTCTGCGAGTTTGACGGTTGGAGGAGGTTCCAGGTATTGACGGACTGGGCCAACACCGAAGCCCCCCTTCGTTTGCTTTGTCTCGGTATTACGCTGGAACTCAAGCGCCGAGAGCAGCCCGACTTCAATCCCAACCTGGCTCCGAGTGCAATCGGCGTTCCCGACTTCGTGTTGAGGGACCCGCTCTCCGGGCAGGCGTTCCGCTTCGCCCGCATCGATGGGAAGTGGGAGCCGTACTCGATCGGGTTGGATCGACGTGACGATACCGGACCTGGCGGGGTGCGCAACCGATACTCCGACAACGTGATCTTCGGACGACTTGGGAAGAAGACCGCCCGGATGGCGTTCTGAATGCGCCGGTGGAGTATTGAACCGGCTCTCTAGAGCCGAGGCGCGGCGTCGTCGCGTCGGGCTGTTGGGGCGCACTCTCTTCGAACTCAGAGGGCAGCGGGCATCCCAGCACCGATCACATCAGGTGTTGGGGTCCGCCCAGCTACTTCGCCGGTTCGGACCTGCGCTTGGGCGCCTGGTCCGCGAGCGCGGCGCGGATCCCACGCGCTAATCTGCTCACCGGGGGATCGCTTGGCGGTATCCTTGAGAGCGGTTGGGCGCCTTGACCTGCGGGCTCAGGGACGCTGGTTCCGGTGAAGGGCGGCAGCGATGAATCTGGTGGGGAAGCGGTGTCTGGTGACCGGCGGAGCCATCCGGGTCGGGCGGGCGCTGGTAGAGCTGCTTGCGGACCGTGGGGCCCGTATAGCCTTCACCTACCGCTCATCGCGGGACGCGGCGATGGAGTTGCAGCGGCAGTTGTCCGGCACAGGCGTTGAGGCGCATGCGCTGCCGTGTGAACTCTCCGATGCCCAGGATGTTGCCCGATTGATCGCAGAGTGCCGCGCCCTGTGGGGCGGGGTGGATGTGCTGATCAACAGTGCCTCGCAGTTCCGACGCACGCCGCTGACGGATGCGACCCTGGACGACTGGGACGACCAGATGAACGCAAACCTGCGGGCTCCGTGGCTCCTCTCGCAGGCGTTCGGGCCACAGATGAAACAGCGGGGTGAGGGGATCATCCTGAACATGCTCGATATCGCCGCCGAACGCCCTTACCCGGGCTACCTGCCCTACTGTGCGAGCAAGGCGGGGCTGGTGGCGCTCACGAAGGGGCTGGCCCGAGTTCTGGCGCCGGAGGTTCGGGTGAACGGGATTGCCCCCGGTACGGTGTTGTGGCCGGACGACTACCCCGAGGAACAGAAACAGAGGACGCTGGCGAAGACTCCGATGCGGGGGGTCGGATCCCCGGAAGACATCGCCGCGGCAGCGCGCTATCTCATCGAGGACGCGCCCTTCGTCACCGGGGTCGTGCTGCCGGTCGACGGCGGCCGGCTCCTGGTTTAGCGGAGTTCCGATGCGGCACCTGCGGCGGCGGGCGGCGAAGATCCCGATGGACGTGCTCCTGAATGCCTACGCTCAGGGCTGCTTTCCCATGGCGGATTCCGAAACCGGTCGGCTCGACTGGTACTCCGCCAACCCGCGAGCACTGCTGCCGTTCAATCCCCTCCACGTGCCCAGGCGGCTCGCGAGGAAGCTGCGGCGGGACCCGTTCCGTTACAGCTCCGATACCCGCTTCGAGGAGGTGATGCGGGCCTGTGCGGACCGCGACAGCACGTGGATCAACGAGACGATGGTCAACTCCTACGTCGATCTCCACGAGCAGGGCTTCGCCCACAGCATCGAGGTCTGGCACGAGTCCGAGCTGGTTGGCGGACTTTATGGGGTCCATCTCGGAGGCGTGTTCTTCGGGGAGTCGATGTTCAATCGGGTCGACGAAGCCTCCAAGTTTGCGCTCGTGCGTCTCGCGCAGCACCTGGCGGCTCGCGAGTTCGCGCTCCTCGAAATCCAGATGGCAACCTCCCTCACGGCCCAGTTTGAGCCTGAACTGGTGGACACGGACACGTATCGAACACGGCTCAAGGCGGCACTGTCGCGGCACGCTCGATGGTGGGACCCCGCCGCTCCAGGGAGGATCGGAACCGATCTTGACGCCGTTCCGATGGCTCTGCTATAGTCCCCCTGCCGTTCCCCTGTAG
>SXGS01719357.1_pt1 | contig 18564 bp, 26 predicted proteins | sample 3174681 | NCBI WGS metagenome assembly SXGS01 (sample SAMN11356861, study PRJNA531348) | freshwater metagenome | isolation source: freshwater sample F1-80 | place: China: Fuxian Lake, Yuxi | collected 2017-12-25 | reverse complement strand
TTATGGCTGCGGGAATGATTATGCTCCGCAGAATCCGGTTGTTTTATTACACTTCTTGCAACCCATCGGCATAGCACCGCAGTGGATATCCAGACTGCAGCCTTGCACTTGGCATACGCCTGCGTCCGTTCCTCCGAAGCTGGAGCTTGTAGAAAGGGTTGGCGGGGGTGTCGTCGTAGTGCTGGCAGGTGATGTGGGCATGGTCGTCGTCGTTGTGGATGCAGGCATCGGCGCAGAGCTCGGAATAAGCGAGGCTTTCATGCTCGTATTCGAGAGCATCACAACGGTGACTGCGATGATGGCTGCAAGCAGGATCAGGAGGAGTGGGTGTTTCATGGTCACTACTCTAGATTCATCACGATCTTTTATGCAAACTCCAGCGCAATTCTTCCATTGTGTGAGGAATAGTTGACGTATGGATTTTTTTCAGTAATATCCGTCCGACTTTTCTTCCCCCAATCTTCAATGTCGTCCCTTTTGCGTCGTGATGAAACCGTTGGATTCTCCGATAATTCGCCCTTGCAGCCGCCGGAAAAAGTAGAGTTGACGACAGCGGAGAGAGTGGCACATGTCTGTACTATGATGAAAACGATCAGCTCTGAGGCAAAGCAATTGGCATTGCTTGGCGGAGTGCTTGAGCGAGATCCTGATACGGAAGAAGAGTTGGCCAACGCGTTTCCTCACTTGATTGCGAAGCTGGATAGGGTGACTGCCTAATTTTCGTTATGGTTGCCCCTTATCGTACATCGGATATCGCACCGGACGATCTTATAGAGATGCTTTCCGGCATTGCCGGAACGTATGCTGGAGATCTGGAGATGCCTCCTGCTCTTGCCGCAAAGGTCGCATCTGAGAGAAGACAGCGCGATGAGGAGCGTCGTGCATCCGAGACGCAGCAATGGATGGCGGTTGTTGTGCAGGGATCGCAGCAGAAGCTTATCCCTGTTTTTCGGGGCTAAACGGGAGCAGTCGTTACAATCTTCCTCCTGATGCTGCTAGTCTGAATGCATGCAAGAACGCCTTCAGAAAATCCTGTCAGCACGCGGAATCGCATCCAGACGAAAGGCAGAGGAATACATCCTCGCCGGTTTGGTGAAAGTGAACGGCGAGGTCGCGATTCTTGGCCAAAAGGCCGATCCGAACAAAGATCAGATTCAGGTTGACGGCAAAGTACTTCAAGATCGAGTACAGATGCTCTATTACGTGATGAATAAGCCGGTAGGGGTAGAGACGACCAATGTCGATAGGGATGCTTCTAAAGGCGATTTTGTAGAGACGCGCGATTCGCGCGTCTTTACCCCACGATCGCACGTCTCTCCTCTGCCAAAGACCGCTCCCGCAGTCACTTACGTTCCGTCTGTTCGCGATGTCTTACCGAAAGAATTGCAGGGCAAGATCTTCCCTGTCGGCAGGCTCGATAAGGATTCTTCCGGCTTGCTGCTTTTTACGAATGACGGCGTGCTCGCATACAGACTTACGCATCCGTCCTTCATGCATGAGAAAGAATACGAAGTCATCCTCGATCGTCCGATCGAGTCTTCGGCGTGCAAGAAAATCGAAGTCGGATTCGAAATGGACGGACACATGACCAAACCTCTGCAGTGCATGAAAATCAGACCGAACGTGATTCGCATCATCCTGACCGAAGGCAAGAACAGGCAGATCCGTCGCATGTGTCAGCATGTCGGGTATACCGTGAAAGACTTGAAGCGCGTGCGGATCATGACATTGCTCGATGAAAAGCTACCGGTCGGAGCCATTCGAGCCCTAAAAGCAGGGGAGAAGAAGGATTTGCTGAGATCGGTTGGGCTGTAGATGATTTCTATCTTTCAATGGGAGCAGGTTTTCTGCCTGCGGTCGGCGAGTGTTTGCTGTGACCAAAAAAACGCGGGAAGAAATCCCGCTTCCGTTTATCCAAATAATTACTTCTCTGTCTATTTTTTTGCCGTGCGTTCATAATCGACACCATGGACATCAAGCTCATCAGTCATGGCGCGGCACGCGAAGTCACCGGTACGTGTCACGAAATTCAGGTGGGAGACAAGCGCATTCTGCTCGATTGCGGGCTTTTTCAAGGTAAGCGCAAAGAGTCAGCAGAGAAGAATGCAACGTTCAGCTTCAAGCCCAAGACCGATATCGATGCAGTGGTCTTGAGTCATGCCCATGCGGACCATGCGGCGCGCTTGCCGCTTCTCTACAAACTCGGATTCGACGGCCCTATCTACAGCACGCATGCAACGCAGGATCTGTGCGAAGTCATGCTCCAGGACAGCGCCTACATTCAGGAGAAAGACGATGAATTCTTCAAGAAGCATCTCAACAAATCCATGATTCCGACTGCCGGCCCTCTCTACACGCAGAAAGATGCGGAGGAATGTATGGACCTCTTCGTCGGACGCGATTTGCACGAGAGATTTCAGGTCGTTCCCGGCATCACCTGTCAGTTCTTCGAAGCCGGACACATTCTCGGATCTGCCATGATACTTCTCGAGATCGAAAAAGAAGGCGGCGGAACCGTGAAGATCGGGTTTTCGGGAGATATCGGCCGAAGTACGCTTCCGATCATTCGGGACCCGGAAAATATGCCGGAGGTCGATTACCTCATCTGCGAGAGCACATATGGCGATCGAGAACACGATGCGATTACGACGGCGAGAGACAAGCTGAAGGAGGTCATTATCAAAACGGCGGCGAGGGGAGGAAAACTCCTCATTCCGGCCTTCTCACTCGAGCGTACGCAGGAGATCGTCTACGACCTCCATATGCTCTGGGATCGGAAAGAAATCCCTTCCATTCCGATCGTGATCGACTCCCCGCTTGCATCCAGAGTCACGGAGATCTTCAAGAAACATCCGGAGTGTTACGACCAGGCGATGTACGATAACTTTTTGAGCAAATCTCATAATCCGTTTCAGTTCTCTCTCGTCACGTACACCGAGTCCATCGATGAGAGTAAGGACTTAAACGGCAAACCCGGCCCGATGATCCTCATGGCAGGCTCCGGGATGTGCGAGGCGGGCCGCATTCGCCATCACCTGAAAAACGAGCTTGCGGATCCGAGGAACACCGTCCTTGCAGTCGGCTATATGGCGGAGAATACGCTCGGGAGGAGACTTCTGGATCCGGAGCAGAAGGACGTGAAGATCTTCGATGAGATCGTCAGAAAGAAGGCTGAGATTCAGTACATCAATGCGTATTCCGGTCATGCGGACAAGAACGACTTGGATCGCTTCATTCAGACAACGAAAGGGGTGAGACAGCTCTTCCTCGTTCACGGAGAAGAGCGTGCAATGTATGCGCTCGCCGAACGCACCGCAGTCGCAAAGCCGATGGATATCGTCATGCCGGAGAGGGGGAAGGAGTATCTCCTCTCCTGATCTATCGTACCCGTGCCAAAAGTTCTGCGCCGTAGTGGGTCCGTAGTTCTACAAGTCTTTGCACGGAAATTTCCGTTTCTGTTCCGTTGATTTCCATTGTTCTCCACGCAAGAAAAGATTGCGCATGGTGTTCCTGGACACCTAATCGCTGAAGGATTTCTATGTCAGCGAGGTTTTTTGAGGTCTCTGATTCAGAGGTATTTCTCTTGGCTTCGAGGACGGAGGAAGTAGGCATAGTAGAGAAGTCTATTACAGACCCAAGTCTCCCGCCAGCGGTTTCATTGCTTCGAGCGTAATGCCTACCATCTCCTCAAGGCTCATATTCAAGAGCTCCTGACACTTTCCTATCTGCTCTCGGCTCACCTGCGCCGCGAAGGTCTTGTCCTTCAGTTTCTTCGTGACACTCTTCACTTCGACATCCGCAATTTTCTTACTCGGTCGCACTTTCGTGACCGCGATGATGAAGCCGGTGAGCTCGTCGACGCAGTACAAACATTTTCGAAGCATCGTATCCAGCGGGTACTTCTCACCGTACATCTCTGCGTAGTGCGCTCGAATATCAGCGAGAAGTTCCGCAGGTGCTTTGATCGTCGCAAGCAACTGTTCCAGCGTAGTACCACAGTGTTTTTCGGCATCCTTCTGAAGAGAATCCCAGTCCAGGTCATGCAGCATGCCCGCCACTTTCCATGTCTGCGGGTCCCCTCCAAACTTCTTTGCGAGTGCTTCCATCGCTGCCCCCGTTGCGATGAGGTGTGCTTTCGTTTGATCGGTGTGAGCTTCGATCAAGCCGTGCGCTGCGGGTAGAAGATGACCGTAGTCGGCGTGCTGGAGGAGATGCGTTGAGGTGTTGGTTAGTAGATTCATGGCAGACGAGTGGTTAGTGGTTAGTGGAGAGTGGTTAGTTTCTTTGGTCTTGCTTGCACTAACCACTAACCTCTCATCACTAGCCACTTTTTTCGTTGGTTTCATCAAAGGGAACAGCACCACGTCCCTCAGGTTCTCCTGAGCCGTAATTAAAGCCACGATTCTATCGATGCCCATACCCCAGCCGGAGCAGGGAGGGCAGCCGTATTCGAGTGCCTCGACGAACTCGTCGTCTTTGTCATGTGCGTCATTGTCACCTTTCTTCTTTGCCTCGGATTGAGAATCGAATCTTCCGGCCTGATCCACCGGATCAATAAGCTCGCTATAAGCATTCACGATCTCCCAGCCTCCAACGACCAATTGGAAGCGATCTGTGATCATGGGATTGTCGTCATTCCTTCGTGCGAGAGGGGAGAGGTCGATCGGATGCTTCGTGATGAACGTCGGGGAGACGATCTTCGGTCTGCTGACTTTCTTGTAGAGCTGGTCGATCAGGTTTCCGCGACCGAGAGTTGAGATATCCACTTCGAGCTGAATACCCTTCTCTTTTATGGCTTTCCTCAGGGCTGAAGCTGTCTCAAGCAGGTCGTAGTCGATACCACAATCCTTGAGGATGACTTCTCTCATGCTGAGGCGGGGCCATACCCCACCGAAGTCCGCTTCAATAAGGGCTCCGTCTCTATTTGGGATTTTTACTTTTGTCGTTCCCAGAGTCTTCTTGAGAAGTGTTGTGAGCATTTTCTCGGTGAAGCGCATGTTGTCTTCGTAGTCCCAGTAGCTTGCATAGTGTTCGCACATCGTAAATTCTTGAAGGTGCGACGGGTCCATTCCTTCATTTCGAAAGACCGGACCGAGGGCGAACGTTCGATCGAACCCGCCGATCAAACATTCCTTCTGGTGCGTCTCGAGTGCGATACGGAGATAGACATCCAGATCGAGGGCTGCGTGATGGGTGGTGAATGGAGTAGCGAGTGCGCCGGATGCGGAGTTCACAAGGACGGGGATATCGACTTCCGTAAATCCTTCCGCCCAATAAAACTCGCGCATGGCTTTGATGAAGTTCGAACGGAAAACGAATCGGTCGAAGGCTTCTTTGTTACTCGTAAGATCGAGATAGCGCTGCCTGTAGGCAGTCTCCCTGTCGCTGATGCCATGCCATTTCTCCGGCGGTTGCCTGAGGGCTTTACTGAGCATCGTCCACTTCTTGACGAGTACCGTCGGCTCGCCTTTCTGCGTCGTGAATCTCTCGCCTTCGATTCCGATGATATCTCCAAGGTCGATGAGTTTTTGCAGAAGTTTGTATTCTTCTTTTCCAAGCTCTTCGTCCTTGAAAGCAATCTGCAACCGTCCCGTGTGATCTTGGAGCGTCGCAAACGTCAGTTTCCCCATTTCGCGAAACAGCATGACCTTTCCCGCAATCGTGACGCTTGTTCCATCTTTGCTTTCGTGCCCCTGCTTCATCGTATGCGTGCGAGCAAACTTCGCCGCGTACGGACTGCGCTTCAGCGCGCGGAGTTTTTCTGCTTTCGCATGGCGAACGGGATCCATACGGATAGCATATCACGAATCAGGCTGCCTGCGTCGGTGCGTTCGTTTTGCTTTGAGCTGAGTGCGGAGTCTGATTTTGTGCAGGCTTCACCGTCGGCACAGCGTCGTTCATTCCGTAGAGCATTCCTGCAATCGTCATGCATGCGGGGTCCTTGCCTTTCTCCGCGAGTCTCGCCCTGCCTTCACTCTTGAGGCCTTCGACGGCAAGTGCATCCGGATCGAGTGCGAGAATTCCGAGCAGTGACTGGCGCGCCGCATCGAAACTCTGTTCGGTGAGCGGCATGGAGCTCTGGGAGATTTGTCGGAGTTTTTCTCCGATCTTCGCCTGATACTGACCGCGTGCGATCTGTTGCATTTCAATCTCGTTCGTCCAATTGGCAACACTCAAGATCGAGTAATCCTAGGCGAGGATCTTACTCTCGGCGAGCGAGAGATCGTTGCCGATACTTTCGAGGATCGAGAAGGAAATCGCCTCCCGCACCGCAACCCCGCTTTCGATCTGTTTCTTCAGGTCGGCGATGCGATCGGTTTTCTCTTTTTTTGCGGCTTCGACCACGAGCTTCTGTTTCTCGGCAGCGCCCAGCTGCGTGAACGTGCTCGGTTGCCCCATTCTGGAGTTGATCCAATCCTGCCACGATTTCTTCGCATAGATTTCTGCGTGATGCAGCTCATCAGGACTGAGCATCGTGAAGGTGTTCTTCGTAACACTCGCGATGTACGAGAGCGCAGCTTGCGTGAAGTATTTCGTCTGATCCTGATTCAGGATCCGTAGACGTCTTTCTACATTCACCGGATCTTTCAGTTCTTCCGCACTGAGCAGATCGACTGAGATAGGGGGCAGCACGACATTCTTCTCAAAATATGCTGCGTAGGCTTCGCTGCGTGCGGAAGTATTTCCCTTTTCAAAAGTGCTACCCATATTCTGGAGGTTTCCTTCAAGAATGCCTGCTAGGCGTCCTGATGCAAAACTCTGACGTCCATTGACCATCGATCCTGGTGCACTCTTCTGGATTTCAGAGAGGATGGCACCCGGGGATTTGTCCATCAGATCTTTGCGATCCTGCAGCATGTATTTGGTTCCTTCGACGATGCCTTCATTCGTCCACTGTCTGGCAAAATTCCCTAGGAGGAGTGTCAAACCAGGCAAGCTGAGTGCGGCCGGAGCGCCGATGGCATCCAGCTTCCAGTTCATGCGTGCCGAGAACATTTCGTTCTCGATCACTTTCTTCTTCAGGGGATCGGTCTCCTTCTCCAGTTTCGCCTGCCACTCGGGTTCGTCGATGAACGTATAGATCCACCACTGGAGACCGGCTCCGACATACGGCACAGCTTTCCCCGCAAGTTTCATTGCTTTCGCATTGCGGAGCACGCCGAGAAACTGCCTTGGAGTTACCTTCAATTTATTGAGCATCGCAGCGAGCTTCGAGTCCGTGCGAATCGTCTGCTCCAGTTTCGCTACCGTTTTCGCACTCTCCTCCACGACTTCTGCCGCCGCTTTTTCTCCCGCAACGGCTTCTCCGGCTTTCGCCACTTTTGAAGCGTCGGAAGTGGCTTCGGTTGCGGCTGCGGCTGCTTTTGTTCCTTTCGATGAAAGTGTTTCCGCATATTCTTGCTGAACGAACTTACCCAACTTTTCTTGGAAATGTCCTATGTTTGGTTCCGCTGAAAGTTCTGCGATTGTGCGAATGGCAGCAGGTGTTTGGTCAGTGAGCGAGCCTGCCTGAATTGTTTTGGCGTAGTCCTGGATTCTGATTGCGACAGCGTCGCCGATATCCGCTACTTTCTTCAATTGCTTTGCATCAAAGATGCGGACAAATCCTTCGTTGTCGAATTGATCAATCACACGCATTTCTGCCTGTATTTTCTTCCAGCGATCAATTGCTTCCAGCGCGCCCTTTTCATTTTTGATTGCATTGATATAACCAAGTGTTTCTCTTCCGTATAATATTTTCCCAACCAATGAATTTCTCTTGAAATTAATCGCCATCGCCTGCAAACCTTGAGGTCGACGTGCAACAAGATAGGCGCGTAAAGCATCTTGAGTCATGTAGTAAGGCCAGCCGACAACCTTTGCGCCCATCGTGATGATCGCTCCTTTTGTTGTTGGGATCAACTTTGCTCCCTGTAGCATGAATGCTTGATAAGCCTTCGTGCCCATGAAATAAGCAGAGCCTGCGCCTCCCCAGACCAGCCACATATCATCCGGCACTTTATTCGTTCGAAATGCTTCAATCGCTTTTGCCGTTGCAATGAACGGAAGCGTGATCGCCTTCCCTGCAACATCGCGAATCACAAACATTCCATTTTCCAAAGCCAATACCGTTCCATCGACAACGAGATGCTCCAGTGCTTCTCCGGGACTTTTGTCGAAGAAGTCGACCCAGAACTTTGTATCTTTCTTTATGAGATCAAGACCCTTGCTGCCCGTATCGATGAATTCTTTTCCTGCTCCGGTGATCATGTCACGTCCGATCCCAAGTACTCCGGTCGGAGCACCTTCCGGTTTCGGTGGTGGGTTTTCGCCATTCCCTCCTTTTGCTCCCGGCTTGTTGTTTCCATCTCCTTTACCACTGAACCACCCCATGATTGTTTCGAGGGGTGAATTGGTGACGCGTGTTGCAAAATCTTTCGCACTCTTGATTCCGACAACGGCAGCAGCGGCAGCGAGGAGCCCAACGGTCCACTTGGCTGTCTTTTTGACGAATCCTTCTTTCTGCCCGTCTCCGAATGCTTTTCGCCAGAGCCAGCGTGCCGCCATGAAGCCGACGCCTGCTCCGAGGATGTATCCCGCTTTCACGGCAGGACTGCTCTTGTCGAAGTCTTCCTTGATGTCCGTAAATATTTTTTTCGTGTTCCCCCATACGCCCTTCACTTCGGGTTTCTCTTCACCTTCTTTTCCTTGGGTTTCATCTTTCTTCTCCGTTCCCAGAATATAATTCTTGCCGTCCTCGAACATACTCTGTGCCTGCTCCAAAAGAGTCGGTGCTTTCTTCTCCGGTGCTGGACTTGGCTGTATCGGAGCTGCAGCGGGAGCGGTATTAATTTTTGGCAGTTGCGATGCGGCTACATCGAGTTTCACAGCTGTTTTCTTTTTCTCCAGATCAGTTTGCAGAGCCTTTCTTTCCGCTTCCCTATGATCCGGAGTGATGGGAGATTCGATAGGCTGCTGAACATCCTGAGTACCCTCCTTCCCTTCGGCAGGATTGTTCCGTGCATCGTCCAGATTGGATCCGTCTAGTGCGCCCATACGTGTTGGGGGTGAGAATTATTTTGTTCCTTTTTTTTCGGATGAAACAGGCTGTGGATGAATGCTCTAGCACCGTCCACAAAGGAATCAGCCACATGTTCGGATGCTCGATCGATGGATTTGTCGATTCTTTCCATAACCGAGAGAATTCTCGAGCCGAAGGATTTGCAGGCTTCATCCACAGCGATATCCGGAGATTCCGGCACGCGTGACTGTTCGTTTGCATTGCGCATAGTGAATGCTGGAGAAATCTCTCCATTCTACCTCAAAAACCGTTTTTTTTCAATATCTCTTCATGAAAAAATCTCTCCAATTCTCTTGCAGGACATTTTCTCGATCTTTCTCTTGACCCGCGTCATTTCGGTCTCTAAAGTGCCCCAGCTACGAACTTACGTTCCTTGATCTGCCTCCGCGGCAAGCATGCCGCTCCCAAGATAAGAAAAGGACAAGCAGACCTGATGGAACCTCCAAGTATTTCTATGGCCCTCGGCCTTCTCGCCCGCAAAATCGGCATGTCTCGCGTGTTTCTCCCGACCGGAGAAGCGGTTCCCGTGACGTATTTGCAGATCGACGATAATGAAGTCATTCGAACGAAGTCAGAGGAGAAAGACGGCTACCAGGCTGTTATTCTCGGTATCGGGCAACGCATCGTGAAGACCAGAAAAGGCAAGGAGGTCAGTCGCTACAGGAAAGAGAAGGAGTTCACGGTCGATTCGATCGCCGAATTCGAGAAGGGAAAGAAACTGACCGTTGCGGCACTCCCTGTCGAGAGTCTCGTGACGATCACGGGGATCAGCAAAGGAAAAGGATTCCAGGGAGTCATGAAGCGTTGGAATTTCGGAGGCGGACCTGCGAGTCATGGACACCATTTCAAGCGAGAGCCGGGTTCCGTGGGTATGAGAACGTGGCCGGGTCGCATTCATGCCGGCAAGAAAATGCCGGGACACATGGGTCTCGATACCATCACTGTCAAACACCGAAAAGTCTTAGTCTGCGACGAAGGTCGCAAAGTCATCGGCGTGAAGGGTCCGGTCCCGGGTCCGAATGGAACAATCGTCACTCTTACTTTAGAGCCAACTGTAGCGAAGAATTCTCCCTCCAAGAAATAGTTTATGAAGATCGATGTCTACTCTGCAATCGGCGCAAAGAAAGGCTCTCTGGAGCTTCCCTCCAGTATGTTCGAAGCCAAGATCAATCAAGGTCTCATGCACCTTGCTCTCGTGCGTCAGCAGAGCAACCGCAGGAAGCCGATCGCTCACGTGAAGCACAGAGGTGAGATCGTCGGATCCACGAAGAAAATGTTCCAGCAGAAGGGGACGGGCAGGGCTCGCAGAGGTCCGATCCGCAGTCCGCTCCTCAAAGGAGGAGGAAAGGCATTCGGTCCGAGGAATGAGGCGAATTTCATCAAGGATATGCCGAAGAAGATGCGCAGAGCCGCTCTCTTCTCCTGTCTTTCCCTCAGAGCAAAAGAAGGCGCGATCATCGGTCTCGAGAATTATCCGGAGGACGTGAAGACGAAGACGTTCATGGCGCTCCTGAAGAAATTGCCGGTGGAATTCGGTCGTCGCATTCTCGTTGTCATGGATAAGCCTCAGAAGGGTTTGGAACTCTCCGCAAGAAACGTTCCGCGCGTGAAGACTCTCCTCGCTCAGTACTTGAATCCGGAGGATCTCCTCGTTTCGAAGAACATCATCTTCCTGACGGATGCCGTGAAGGTGGCCGAAGAGACATTCACGAAAGAGAGGGTGATCGCTCCTAAGGCACCCAAGACCATTTCTGCACCGAAAGAAGCCAAGAAAGAAGCGAAGCCTAAGATGGTGAAGAAGGTGACGAAAACTTCCGCCGCTCCCAAAAAGCCTAAAGCCTAATTCTCATGCATCTCTCATCCGTTATCATCGGCCCGATTGTCACCGAGAAGGCAGAACGCTTGAAGCTTCTGGGAACACATGTCATTCGCGTGCAGCCAAATGCCACGAAGATCGACGTGAAGAATGCCCTGAAAAAGTACTACGATGTCGAAGTGGCTTCCGTACGCGTTCTTCGCACCGTTCCCAAGACCCGCATGCTCGGACAGGGAAAGTCGATGGAGAAGCGCCATCGTCAGAAGCGCATGATCGTCACACTCTCAAAGAAGAGTAAGCCTCTTGATCTCGCTAACTTCCAACTCGTCTAAATGCCTGTCATTCAGCAGAAACCAACGAGCAATGCCAGAAGGCAGATGTCGATCGCAGACTTCTCCCTCCTCACCAAGAAGCGCCCTGAGAAGCGACTGACCAAAGGCAAGCAGCGCATCTCCGGTCGCAACAACCACGGACGTGTCACCGTTCGTCACCGTGGAGGAGGACACAAGCGATTGCTGCGCCAGATCGACTTTAAGCAGACGGACAAGCACGGCATCGTCGGTCGCATTGCGGCCATCGAGTACGATCCGAATCGTTCCGCCTACATTGCTCTCGTTCACTACATGGATGGTGACAAGCGCTACATTCTTGCTCCGGAAGGCATGAAGGCCGGAGACGAAATCGTCTGCGGCGAGCGCACGAAAGTGAAACCGGGAAACCGCATGAAGCTCGAGCACGTACCCGTCGGTTACCGCGTGTACAACGTGGAAATTCAGATCGGTCAGGGTGGAAAGATCGTCCGTTCAGCCGGCACGAGCGCCGTGCTCGTGGGTCTCGACGGCCCCTTCGCACTCATCGAACTTCCGAGCGGAGAGATGCGCAAGGTACGCGCAGCCTGCTACGCCACGATCGGTACCGTCGGTAACGTCGATCACCACCTCATCACGATCGGAAAGGCAGGACGCAATCGTTGGCTCGGCAAGAGACCGGAAGTGCTCGGAAAGTCCATGAACGCCGTCGACCACCCGCACGGAGGAGGAGAAGGACACTCGCCGATCGGTCTCAAGTACCCCAAGACCCCGTGGGGCAAGCATGCACTTGGCGTAAAGACGAGGAGACCTCACCGAAAAAGCGACAAACTTATTATCCGTCGCCGCATCAAGAAGAGGAAGAAATAATAGTGTACACTGAGTCACCCGACAGTTCCCTTACCCCCAATTCTCATGGTCCAAGTCATCATCCCTCTCATCGCCATCGCATTCATCCTTACTACAACGACTCTTTAAGTCGCGGGTCGGAGACCCGCACTGCAGCTATCAACCGCGGGAAGCATCCCGCTCCCAATTCATTCCTACCCCATGACACGCTCACTCAAGAAAGGCCCCTACGTCGATCAGAAACTTCTGAAGAAGGTCATGAAAATGGTCCAGAGTCAGGAGAAGAAGATCATTAAAACTTGGGCTCGAGACTGCGACATTCCGCCCGAGTTCGTAGGATTCACCTTCGCGGTCCACAACGGCAAGGAATTTCCGCCGGTGTACATCACGGAACAGATGGTCGGTCACAAGCTTGGAGAATTCAGTTGGACCACGAAGTTCCGCATCCACGGAGGAAAGATGAGTAAGGCCGAGACTGCAGTCGCTTCCGCCCCTAAACCCGCTCCCGCTCCCGCTAAGTAATCATGCACGCTCACCACACATCCGCCAGGCTCGCTCCAAAGAAGGCCAACATCATGGCCAAGATGGTCCGTGGGATGACCGTGCCCGATGCAACCGAACTTCTCAGGAATACGAGCAAGAAGAGCGCACGTCTTTTTGAAGCTGTCCTTCGCTCCGCCGTGGCGAATGCCGAGCACAACTTCAAGCAGAATGCGCAGTCCATGATCCTGAAGACCGTCGTCGTGAACCAGGGGACCGCCTACAGGAGAGGAACGCCGATGGCGAGAGGGAGAGTCAGGCCGCTCAGGAAATTCCTCTGCCATATTGCGATTACGCTTGGATTCGCAGGCGAAACGAAGGGAATCAAGAGCAAGACTGTCGCTCCGAAGGTCGAGGCGAAGCCTGTGAAAAAGACAATTAAGAAAACATCCGCACCTTCCACCACCTCCAAATAATTATGGGACAGAAAGTTAACCCCAACGGCTTCCGTATCGGCATCACGCATTCGTGGCCGAGCACATGGTTTGCAACGAAGGACAAGTTCCGGACCATGTTCCTAGCGGACGTTCGCATTCGTCGTCACCTCGAGAAGAAATTCCCGGATGCAGGCCTCAGCCTCATCGAGATCGAGCGCGGCAAGAAGACGTCTGTGCTCCTTCACACCAGCAAGCCCGGCGTGATTATCGGCAAGCAAGGTGCTTCCATCGAGGATCTTCGGAAGGAGCTCGAGAAGAAATTCGGAGGATCGTTCGAAGTGAACGTGCAAGAGATTCGAAACCCCGATGCTGATGCCGTATGCATTGCAGAGAGCATTCAGGGCCAGATTCAGCGTCGCATGCCCTACAGGCGTGCTTGCAAGATGGCGATGGAGCGCGCGATTCAAGCAGGACTGATCGGTATCAAGATCGGAGTGTCCGGACGCTTGAACGGTGCGGAAATCGCGAGGACCGACTCCTTCAAGGAAGGAAACGTCCCTCTGCAAACCCTTCGAGCCAATATTCAGTTTGCCACCCGCCACGCAGTGACGACCTACGGAACGATCGGCGTGCAGGTCTGGGCTTATAAGGGAATGGTGTTCAAGAAAATTCAGGAAGCAAAATCAGCAACTCTTACCCTCGATACTCACTAAGCCCATGCTGCAACCCATTCGCACCAAGTACAGGAAGCATCACCGTGGACGAGGGCAATTCGCCGGAGTGGCGACCCGTGGCGCAACGCTTGCGTTCGGCACGTACGGGCTGAAGAGCCAGGAGGCAGGTGAGATCACATCGAGGCAGCTCGAAGCTGCTCGCAGAGCTCTCACGCATGAGGCCGCACGTGGAGGAAAAATTTGGTGCCGCATCTTCCCGCACAAGCCGATCACGAAGAAATCTCCGGAGGTGCCGATGGGATCCGGCAAAGGCTCAGTCGAATTTTACGCCGCGGTGGTGAAGCCCGGAACCATGCTCTTCGAAATGGACGGTCTCCCCGAGGCAACGGCAAAGGAGGCATTCCGTCTTGCCGCACACAAGCTCCCGGTTGCCACCAAATTTATCGTCAGCATCCACAAGCACGCCGTATGAGTACCAACACTTCCACTGCCGAGCTTCAGCGCATGACGCAGGACGAACTTCGTCAGGACATTGCGCTCCACACAGCCGAGTATGCGAAAATGCGTATGGGAATCGGCATGCAGAAAGAGAAGAACCATGCCCTCTACAAATCGAAGCGTCGTGAGATCGCTCGCATGAAGACCGTACTTGCGGGCATGCGTCGCGGCGCACCTATTTCCAAGAAGTCCGCAGTTTCCAAGGAATTGCCTTCCCAAAGCGACAAAAAGCCTGTAAAAGTTTCCCGCTCATAATAGTATGCGTACGAAAATCGGAACCATCACCTCGGCAAAGATGCAGAACACGGTTGCAGTGACCGTGCATCGCTCCGTGATGCATCCGACGTACGACAAGCGCTTCAGAGTCAGCAAGAAGTTCCTTGCCGATACCAATGGCCAAGATCTTGCCGTCGGTGACGAAGTGGTGATCTCGGAGTGTCGCCCCCTCAGCAAGCGAAAGTGTTTCAAGGTCACGGAAATTCTGAAGAAGGCTCCCAGAGTCTCGGAGATGAAAACCGAAGCCGTCGAGCAGACTACGAAGCGCGATCACCGCGATGCAACCTACGAAAAGTCTTCCAAGAAAGTCACCTCCTCCAAAGCCAAATGATTCAGCAGCAGACCGTCCTCAACGTTGCCGACAATACGGGTGCAAAGACCTGCATGTGCATCAAAGTGCTCGGAGGCAGCAAGCGCCGCTATGCCGGCATCGGTGACACCATCGTCGTCGCCATCAAGAGCGCGGCTCCCCGCGGAACCGTTCGTCAGCATGCCGTCGAGCGCGCCGTCATCGTGAGAACGAGAAACGTGCAGCGCAGGAAAGACGGAAGCGCCATTCGCTTCGATGACAATGCCTGCGTGATCATCGATGCCAACAAGGAACCTAAAGGTACTCGTATCTTCGGACCCATCGCCCGCGAACTCCGCGCAAGCGGTTACCAGAAAATTATTTCCCAAGCTCCGGACGTTCTCTAATTTTATGAAGCTCTCCCAAGGCGACTCCGTCGTCGTCATCGCAGGCAAGGACAAGGGCAAGAAGGGCACCGTCATGCGTGTGCTCGAGAGCCAGAACCGCGTCATCGTCAGCGGCGTCAATATCATGACGAAGCACATCAAGCGCACGGCGCAGACGGAAGGCAAGAAGGTGAAACTCGAGGTGTCTATTTCCGCCAGCAATGTGCAGATCGTCGACCCCAAGACCGGTAAGCCCAGTCGCATCGGTTATCGAGTCGACCCCAAGACCGGTTACAAGGTCCGCATCAGCAAGAAGAGCGGCACTCCTCTCACCCGCACGAAGATCGAGCCTGCTGCCAAGGACAAGAAAGAGGTTCCGTCCGGCGATGCCAAGGCAGCCAAAGGAAAGAAGCCGGGATTCTGGAATAAAGTCGGTTTCGGAGCTGATGCCGCAGCGGAAGGAGTGAAAGGTGAAACAGGTCCTGCAAAAAGTGCCATTCCCACCCGTTCCGCCGGTCGCGGTAAATAATTATGAAATTCACACCCCTCCAGAAACGGCTCCAGACGGATATCGCGGAAGCACTCAAGACCGAGCTGAAGGTCAAGAATGTGCATGCCCTCCCGAAGATCACCAAGGTCATCGTCAATACGGGACTCAGCCAGAAGAAATATTCTGCGAAGGACATTCAGCAGTTCATTCTGGAATCTCTCGGAACCATCACGGGTCAGAAGCCTGCCATTCGCCGCGCGAAGAAATCCATCAGCGATTTCAACATTCGCGAGAACATGATCGTCGCCATGATGGTCACGCTCCGCGGCAAGCGTATGTATCACTTCCTCGATCGTTTGATCAACTATGCCCTTCCTCGCATCCGCGACTTCCGCGGTTACCCCGCCAAGCTCGACGGACGAGGGAATTTCTCCATCGGCATCGTCGATCAGTCGATTTTCCCCGAGTTGCCCGCACCCGAAGCCAACAAGATTTTCGGTATGCAGATTCAAATCACCACGAATGCAGGCACCGATGAGCGCGGACTCGCACTCCTGCGCCAGATCGGATTCCCCTTCAGGAAAGCACCCGTCAAGAAAGGTGCCGTTGAAAAGAAGGCCTGATCCTGCAATACTCTTTATCCCTTTCAATTCTTCGCGGGAAGCATCCCGCGCTCATGTATGGCTAGAGACGCACTCATCATCAGCTGGAAAGGCAGGCATGCGAAAGCAGAGCAGGCCAGAGCTGCGGGCAAGAAAGTGAAGTTCCCGACTCGCCTCTACAATCGATGCAAGCTCTGTGGTCGCAAAGGCGGCTACATGCGTTTCTTCGGCATCTGCCGCATCTGCTTCAGGGAACTTGCCGTCAACGGCGACATTCCCGGTCTCAAAAAATCTTCCTGGTAATTCTTCTCTCCCATGTCTCTCACTGACCCCATCGGCGATCTCATCACCCGCATGCGCAATGCACAGCACGGTCGCAGGACCGACTGCCATGCACCGTGGTCCAGGATTAAGCAGGCGATCTGCGATCTCATGAAGCAGAAAGGCTTTCTCGAATCCGTGACGGTCGAAGGAGAAGAGACCAAGAAAGAGTTGGTGGTGACGTTCAAGACGGATCGACCTGCACTCATTCTAAAGCGCATCTCGACTCCCGGAGGACGCAAGTACGTCGGAGCTGGTGGAATTCGTGCCTTGCTTCACGGCAATACCCTCGCCATCGTTTCGACAAGTTCAGGTCTTCTCACCAGCAAAGAAGCGAGAGCCAAGAATGTCGGCGGTGAAGTTCTCTGTACCATTTCCTAATTCTCGCGGCCTGGAAGGCCGCATTGTTTCCCCATCTCATGTCGCGTATTGGAGCAAAAGCCATCGGCATCCCAAGCGGAGTCACTGTTGAAGTGAAGAACCGTGTCGTACATGTGAAAGGCTCCAAGGGAGAGCTTACGTACGCACTTCTCCCCGAGGTCGGAGTCGACATCGATGGAGCGGTTCTCACGGTGAAGCGCATCCTCGATAACGGTGAAGCAAGAGCTCGTCACGGTCTGACGCGCGCTCTCATCGTCAACATGATTTCCGGAGTTTCGAACGGTCATGAGCGCAAAATCGAGATTGTCGGAGTCGGATACAAAGCTCTCATCAAGGGCAAGACGCTCAACTTGAACCTCGGATATTCCCATCCGATCGACTTCGCACTTCCCGAGGGCATCGAGGTGATCCAGGATGAGAAGAACAAGAACATCCTGACGTTCAAAGGAATCGATAAGCAGCTCGTCGGGCAGGTCGCCGCAGACATTCGTTCGCTTCGTCCTCCTGAGCCTTACAAGGGCAAGGGTATCCGTTATTCCGATGAGAAGATCCGCCGCAAGGCAGGCAAGGCAGCTGCCGCAAAAGGTGCCGCATAATCATTGTCTATGAAACCTACTAAGATCCAACTCCGGCAAGCACGCAAGCGCAGAATCAGAGCCAAGGTTACGGGCAGTGCCGTACGTCCGCGTCTCACCGTCTTCTGTTCACTCACACGCGTGTACGCGCAGCTTATCGACGATACGGCAGGCAAGACGATTGCATCCGCTGCGTCGTTGAAGGGCAAGAATGTGAAGGAGGCAACGAAAGTCGGCGAAACGATCGCTGCGAAAGCGAAGGACCTGAAGATCACCACCGTTGTTTTCGACCGCAACGGTCGCAAGTACCATGGACGCATCAAAGCTTTAGCCGAAGCCGCACGCGCTGCGGGACTTACGTTCTGATTCATGCAACTCATTGAACAGCCAATCACCGTTGCCAATCCTAAGCTGACCGATCATCTGTCGGCACATCTCACGGAGGTCGGCCACAATAATCAGGATGCGTTCCCAAATCCATTCTCTGGCCGCTTGGCGGCTTTGCTGACACTTGGTCAGGCGGATGCAACATTTGAAATTCCCGCTGATGCAGCGTCTCCGGATTTCACAGGAAACGTCATCGCCAATTGGAAGGTTGCTGCGCTCAATACCGAAGGTCAAATTTCCGTTCCGCATACTCTTCTCCACTCCTGAATTTCATGGCCAAATCCTCCCGCCCAGACCGCAAAAAGAATGATCGTCGCTCCGACAGGAAGCGCGAGCCCAGCGAGTACGAAGATGTGACGCTCTCGATCGACAGAGTCACTCGTGTCGTGAAGGGAGGTCGTCGCATGCGCTTCCGTGCCGTCGTAGTTCTTGGCAACAGGAAGGGGAAAGTAGGACTCGGAACCGGGAAGGCTGCAGAAGTGCAGACATCCATCCAGAAGGCTCAGCGCGATGCCAAGCGTCACATGATCATCGTTCCGATGAACGGTTCGACGATCCCGCATGAGGTGAACATCAAGCATAAGGCAGCCAAACTCCGTCTCATGCCTGCCAGCAAGGGAACAGGAATCATCGCCGGAGGTCCGCTGCGCGTCGTACTCGATCTCGCAGGCGTGAAGGATGCTCTCGCAAAGCGCTTTGGAACCGGTAACAAGCTCGTCAATGCTCAGGCCGCC
>SXGS01363967.1_pt1 | contig 18568 bp, 15 predicted proteins | sample 3174681 | NCBI WGS metagenome assembly SXGS01 (sample SAMN11356861, study PRJNA531348) | freshwater metagenome | isolation source: freshwater sample F1-80 | place: China: Fuxian Lake, Yuxi | collected 2017-12-25 | reverse complement strand
CCTCATTCCCTATTCCTTCGATGGAACCGCCGCGTTGCAACAAATGCCCGCTGCGGTTGTTTTTGTCCGAACCACCGACCAAATCTCACAGTTGTTGCAAATGGCGAATCGGGACGGGCTCAAGGTCGTCACACGCGGTTCCGGCACCGGTCTAAGCGGGGGAAGCCTTCCGAGTGAGAACTGCGTAGTGATGTGTACCGTCAAGATGGATCGCATCCTAGAGTTGGATCGGGCAAACCTGACTCTTTTAGTGGAACCCGGGGCGACTACGTTGCAGATTTCGGATGCGGCGGTTGCAGCAGGACTATTTTACCCACCAGACCCCGGTTCGATGAAGATTTCCACCATCGGCGGGAATGTGGCTGAAAACTCCGGCGGTTTGCGTGGCTTAAAGTATGGTGTGACTAGGAATTATGTCATGGGCATGGAAGTCGTGCTCCCGGATGGTCAAGTGATGTGGCTTGGTAATAAATGCGTCAAAGACGTCGCTGGCTACTCGCTGAAAGATGTTTTTGTGGGTTCGGAAGGCACCCTTGGCGTCATTACAAAGGTGTTGTTGCGTTTGATCCCCAAACCCAAGGCCAAGAAGACCATGGTCGCCACATTTTCGGCGATGGATCGAGCTGCGGAGGCCGTTTCCGCTATTATCGCGGCGCAGATCATTCCTTGCACCTTAGAGTTTTTGGATCGAACCACGATCCATTGTGTCGAGGATTATGCCAAAATTGGGCTGCCGTTAGATTGCGAGGCATTGCTTCTAATCGAGTCGGATGGTCACCCCGCTGTTGTCGCCGAAGAAGCCGAACAAATGGAGACCATTTGTCGCAAACTCGGAGCCCTCGAAGTCCGTGTCGCTAAAGACGATGAGGAAGCCAATAAATTGGCGAATGCGCGGCGTTCCGCTTTCTCAGCATTGGCACGGGTCGCTCCTACAACCATCTTAGAGGATGCAACTGTTCCTCGGAGTGAGCTCGCGAAAATGATCCGCTTTGTGGAAGTCGTTGCTAAAAAATACAACCTCCGGATCGGGACGTTTGGCCATATGGGTGATGGCAATCTGCACCCCACTTTTCTGACCGACGAACGTAACAAAGACGAGATGCATCGCATCGAGCTTGCTTTTCACGAGATTTTTGATGAAGCCATCCGCCTCGGAGGAACCATCACCGGGGAGCACGGGATTGGGTTGGCAAAGAAATCATTTCTCCCCAAGTTTGCTGGCGACGGAGCCATGCGAGTCATGCGGGAACTACGCAAAGCCCTCGATCCACAGGGGGTTCTCAATCCCGGAAAAATGTTCGATTGAGCCTCGCCAACTCCCGAGGGATAGGTCTATCGTCGGCCTGCCCACATGAAATGACACCATGGATCATCCTACTGTAACTTATGTCGAAGTCTGAGTATCTTTCTGCCCCAGGTAAAACCACGACCACTCCGGCGGGGATCCCTTACATCATCGGCAACGAGCTAGTAGAGCGGTTTTGTTATTACGGTCTGCGTGCAATTCTGGTGGTTTTCATGACCAAGTATTTGCTGGATGCATCCGGCAAACCCGATTACTTCTCCGACGCAAAGGCACGGGAGTATTATCACTGGTTTGTTAGTGCTGTTTATTTCTTCCCTGTGCTCGGTGCAATCCTCGCGGACGCCTTTTTAGGCAAATACCGCACGATCCTGCTGTTATCAATGGTTTATTGTGCAGGCCCCTTATACCTCGCATGGGATCACACTCGGTTTGGGATGATTGTCGGTTTGACACTCATCGCCATCGGTTCAGGAGGGATCAAGCCTTGTGTATCGGCCCATGTAGGCGATCAGTTCGGAGCCTCCAACCAACATTTGTTATCGAGGGTTTTTGGTTGGTTTTATTTTTCGATCAACTTCGGTTCTAGCTTCAGCACACTCCTCATCCCTTGGATGTTGGAACATTGGGGACCCACATGGGCTTTCGGCCTGCCGGGGTTCCTGATGATGTTAGCCACATTTGTGTTTTGGATGGGGCGTCGAGTTTTCATTCATATCCCACCGGGTGGAAGCGCATTTTTGCGTGAGTCGTTCAGCAAAGAGGGGATGGCTTCCGTTGGGAAGTTGGTGATCATCTACTTATTTATCGCTATTTTTTGGTCATTATGGGACCAAACCGCTTCAGCTTGGGTGCTTCAAGCGTCCCATTTAGATCTCAACTTCCTCGGCTGGAAACCGCTCCCCTCGCAGATTCAAGTGCTGAATCCTATTTTTACGCTGAGCTTTATTCCCATTTTCAACTATGCGATCTATCCCGCGATTAACCGAGTGTTCAAGCTCACTCCGTTGCGTAAAATTGGTTTAGGCTTATTTCTTACAGCAACCTGTTTCCTCGTTCCAGCATGGATTGAAACCCAGATCGCTGCCGGAGCTAAACCCTCCCTCGGATGGCAAGTTCTAGCTTTCGCGCTCATCACCGGGGCTGAGGTGATGGTTTCGATCACCGCCTTGGAATTCTCCTACACTCAGGCACCCAAACGCATGAAGAGTGTCGTGATGAGCTTCTACCTGCTCTCAGTGTCATTGGGGAACGTCTTCACGGCTCTGGTGAACCGATACATCCAGAATGCCGATGGCACCTCCAAACTCGCGGGTGCCTCTTATTATAACTTTTTCACGGTACTCATGCTCGTTACAGCAGTCATCTTCGTTTTTGTTGCGATCCGATACAAAGAAAAAACCTACATCCAAGACGAGCGTCCGACGACCGCTTGATCCACTCGGGCTGAGACGGTAGTGAACGGTTTTGGAACCCGGCGAATCCAAAATCTGTACTTGCTGACGATGGTTTCTTTGTTACAGTTCTGATTCGAAATCGCCACCTTAACGGGTGGTCTTTATGTTTTAACCTTCGCTGATGAGGGTTGTGGGTTGCGGAGCTCGATCGACGTGAAAATCTTTGCTGGAACATCGAACCAACGGTTGGCTAATGCGATTAGTCAATCGATCGGTATTGAGCTGGGGAAATGCACGGTCAGCGCATTTCCTGATGGCGAGACCTTCGTCAAAATTGATGAGAACGTCCGGGGTCAGGATGTTTTCATCGTCCAGTCCACAAGCCCACCCACGAACCACCATTTGATGGAGATGTTCATCATGATGGATGCTCTCCGTCGAGCCAGCGCGTTGAGGATTACCGCAGTGTTACCCTTCTACGGGTATGCTCGGCAGGATCGCAAAGACCAGCCTCGAGTTCCAATCACGGCAAAATTGGTCGCAAACCTTCTCGTCGCTGCGGGAGCCAATCGGGTGTTGACGATGGATTTGCATGCCCAGCAAATCCAAGGGTTCTTCGATATCCCGGTCGATCACCTCTATGCGTCGCCGGTGATGTTCGAATACCTGAAGGCGAAGCGTCTGGAGAATTTAGTGGTCGTCAGCCCCGATGTCGGCGGCCTGAAAATGGCGCACGCTTACTCGCAATTTCTTGGGGCCGGGTTGGCCATCGTTGCCAAGCAACGGAAAAGTGCAACCGAGGTCGAATCTGTCACAGTCATCGGGGAGATTCGGGGTAAAACCGTGTTGATGGTCGATGATTTGACAGAAACGGCAGGCACATTGACTGCTGCGGCAGGCTTGTTGCGCGCTGAAGGCGCGGAGCGGATCATCGCCTGTGTGTCGCATGCCATCCTCAATGAGTTGGGGATCGAACGACTCAAAAAATCATGTATTGACGAATTAATCACAACTGATACGGTTCTCCGCCCTGAGATTGACGGGGTGAACATTACGACCTTGTCAGTTGCAGGTTTGTTGGGCGAAGCCATCAAGCGGATTCATAGTAATTCGTCGGTCACTTCGCTGTTTGAATTTAAAGGCGGGCGCACGAGTTGATGGCCCGTAGATAAAGTTTGAGCGGCTCCCAGAAGCCCCTGCTTTCATGTGGAAAGAGAAGGGGAGTTCAGGGCTGACTCGTTGAATTGCAGGTGTTTTTAAGATGAAATCTGTTCCAATGACGGCTTATCCCCGCACGGCGACCCGCCGTGGTGGTGTCAAAGTGTTGCGTGCGTCTGGTCGTGTGCCAGCGGTGATCTACGGTCGCCTCAACTCCCCCGAAAACCTCGAATTGGTCGCCCGCGATCTGGAAACCTTGATCCACGGTGCTGTCTCCGAGAATATCCTTGTGGACCTCACGGTGGTCGGTGATTCCAAAGGCCAACGCCTAGCACTCCTCCAAGAAGTGCAGCATCATCCTCTCGTCGGGAATGTGCTCCACGTAGATCTCCATGAAGTTTCAGAAAACGAGACCGTGACGGTCCTCGTTCCTGTCGAAACGACCGGGGAACCTGTCGGCGTGAAGACCGGTGGCGGAACTCTGGAACACGTTCTTTTCCGCATCAAGGTTCGCACTTTACCTAAGAATTTGCCCGAAGCATTGGTTCTCGATGTGAGCCAGCTCGAGGTCGGTAAATCCATCCATCTGGGCGATATTAAACCCCCAGCAGGTGTGGAGATTATGGGTGACCGGAAGCTCACCGTAGTTTCTGTCGCCGCGCCGTTGACGGAAGCAGCTGAAGCTGCCGCGACCGACGCCGCTGGTGCCACTGCGCAGCCTGAGATGATCAAGGAGAAGAAGGACGCAGCCGCAGCTCCCGCCGCAGGGGATAAAAAAGCAGGTGACAAAAAGCCTGCTGATAAAAAGAAATAACTAGATTTGCGCTGACCACCTTGGTGAAGCCAAGGTGGTCATTAGCTCTTTCGCCTTACCATGGGCCCGGTTCACTTAATTGTTGGGTTGGGAAATCCGGGAACGGAATACGAGAACACTCGGCACAATGCGGGGTTCTTGGTGGTGGAACGGTTGGCCAGTCGTTACCGCTCGAGTTGGAGTCAGGAACGAAAAATGCAGTCACGGTTGGCCAAAGCTGAGGTGGCGGGACGGAAAGTTTGGTTGAGCCAACCGCAGACGTTCATGAATTTGAGCGGGGATGCAGTCGGTCGTCTGGTGGATTTTTACCAGATCGGGACTGAACAGTTGATGATCGTGGTGGATGATGCGGATCTGCCATTGGGTCAGCTCCGGCTCAGGCCGAGTGGGAGCAGTGGGGGACACCATGGGTTGGAGTCCATTGAGAATCGACTGGGTTCGCGGGTTTATGCTCGGCAACGGGTCGGCATTGGCCGGATAGCGACCGGCGAGCGGGAGATTAGAAATTATGTCCTCGGCAAATTTGCTGCGGATGAAAAACGAGTGTTGGAACAGGTGTTGGATCGAGCAGCAGACCAGTTAGAAGATTGGTTGCAGCGTGGAATCCAAGGAGCAATGAATCAATTTAATGGAGCGGTTAGCGCTCCGCTGCCAAAGGATAGCGAGTGAATAAGTACGAAGGATTAATTATATTTAATACGGCCGGGAAGGAAGAGGGGATCAAGGAAATGATCGACAAAGTTTCCGCCGAAATTGCCACCGCTGGTGGCAAAGTCGAGACCGTCCAAAAGATGGAGAAGCGACCGTTTACGCGCATCGCGGACAAACGCCATACTTCAGGGTATTACGCGAACATCATTTTTGAAGCCAACGGAGCGATCCTCGAAGTGCTACGCATTCGTTTGGGTTTGAATCCCGATGTGTTCCGGTTTATGTTCACGGTAGCCGCGGCACCAAAACCTGTCGCTGCTTAACGCATCGATATATGTCCAACTTTAACAAGGTTATTTTGATCGGACGCCTGACGCGAGATCCTGAGCTTCGTTATACCCCGAAGGGGACTGCAGTTGGACGCATATCACTAGCTGTTAACCGGACTTGGCGAGATCAGGAGACGAACACCTCCAAGGAGGAAGTTACTTTTGTCGAGGTTGACGCTTGGGGTAAACAGGCTGAGACGATCGCCCAGTATGTCAAGAAGGGTCGTCCCTTGCTCGTTGAGGGTCGTTTGAAGTTGGATAGTTGGGAAGACAAGAACACCAAGGAAAAGAAAAGCCGTTTAGGGGTAGTTCTTGAGAGCTTTCAGTTTCTTGACGCGGGTCAAGGTCGTGGGGGTGAAGGTGGCGGTGGCGGTGGATTTGATTCTGCCTCAACAAGTTCATCGAGACCTTACTCGACGCCGGGTGCACCTGCCGCACCTTCGAGTGGACGTCCCGGAGCCGAGGCGATGCCTCCCGAGGATGATGATGTGCCGTTTTGATTGCTTATTTTTGACCGTTTTTAATTGAATTAGAGAGAGTTTATCATGCCAAAGACCGAAGTTATTTTAACCCAATATGTCCCTCACCTCGGTGGGGAATCTGACCAAGTGAAGGTCGCCGCAGGTTACGCACGCAATTATCTGCTGCCTCAGGGCTTGGCAGTTACGCTGACCGGTTCCAATAAACGCCGACTCGAGGCACTTAAAAAACGCCGAGCAGAACGCGAAGGTAAGGAACTGAACGCGATGACTGAGCTAGCCGCAGGGTTGTCCAAGCTGACTCTCGTGATCACGGTGAAGACCGGTGATGATGGAAAGATGTTCGGTTCCGTCACCGCAGCCACCATTGCTGAGGGACTCGAGAAGCAATACGAGGCACATTTGGACAAACGGAAGATTCATTTGCTGCAACCGATCAGGACGTTGGGCGAACAAGAGATCGAGCTTCGCTTGTATCATGATATCAATCCGAAGTTGAAAGTGCGTATCGAAAGCAGCACCCCGATCGCTGCGAAACCCGTAGAAGCACCTGCCGCAGTTCGAGTGAACCGTGGTACTCGAAACGAGCCTACCTCAATCCAGGCTGACGGTTCGCGTGGAGAGAAGCGTCCTCGCAAGGCTTAATTTCGAGTTCTTGAGAATTTTTTTATGCAGCGAGGCCAGCCCGAAAGCTGGCCTCGTTTTTGTTGAGTCCGTTCCCCCTTGCAGTCCACCTCCCACCCTGTAACTTTAGAATCTCAGTTATTATGTTTGACCCGATCAAAGCCCAGATTGCGACCTCGAGCGATAAACTGGTTCATTTACGGAGGTTTCTTTGACGTCGCGAATGCGCAACGACGGTTAGCCGAGCTCGAATCGTTAATGGGTGGGGATAGTTTCTGGACGAATCAGAATCAGGCCCAGAAAGCGATCGACGAAGCGGGAGCCCTTCGTAAAAAGATCGAACCCTTATTAGATTCCGAGCGGAAACTGGATGATTTTCGGGTGATGGTCGAGCTAGGTGAAGCGGAGCCAGAGGCTGAGCAGTTGCGGTTGGAGGCTGAAATGCTTCGTGATCTTCATAGTTTTTCAAAATCATTGGATGGCATCGAGCTCAGAGCCTTTCTAAAAGGAGTTCACGATAAACGGAATTGCATCCTGAGCATCAACGCGGGAGCGGGAGGCACGGAGTCCTGTGACTGGGCGAATATGTTATTCCGCATGTATCAGCGTTGGGCTGAGTTGCGTGGATGGGAGGTCGAGGTTAACGACGCGTTACCGGGTGAAACAGCAGGAATCAAGAGTGTGACGATGCTGATCACAGGTGAAAATGCCTATGGGTATTGCAAGGCGGAGCGGGGAGTTCATCGCTTGGTTCGAATTTCTCCGTTTGATTCTAATAAACGCCGACACACGAGTTTTGCCAGCGTCGATGCTATTGCTGAAATCGAGGAGGTGGATGACGATCTCAATATCCCACCCAATGAATTTCAGGTGGATACGTTTCGTTCGGGCGGAAAAGGGGGCCAGAACGTGAACAAGGTCGAGACGGCGGTGCGGATTACGCACGTTCCTACGGGCTTGGTGGTGGCATCCCAGAGTCAGCGATCCCAACACCAAAATCGGGCGGCAGCAATGAAGCTCTTGCTTTCGCGGATCTACGCGCAACGGATCGATGCGCAGAAGGCGGAGATGGAGCGGTTTTACGGGGAGAAGGGGAGCGTGTCATGGGGCAACCAGATTCGAAGCTACGTTTTCCAACCGTATCGAATGGTGAAGGACCTTCGAACGGGTGTGCAGACCAGTGACGTGCAGGGGGTAATGGATGGTGATTTGGACGAATTCATCAATGGTTGGTTACGAGCCGGCGGTCCAATGAAGCGTATGGCCGGTCTGAAGGATGAAGATGATTCGGAATAGGAGTTAACTGAGTGAATATCCTCGATACGATTGTTGCAGAAAAACAGGTGGAGTTGACGAAGTTGACTCCGATGCCTTCGGCTTTAGAGAATTTGCGTTGGGCAGTGAACGCGTTTGGTCCCCGGCGGAGTTTTCTGTCCGCTCTGAAGTATCCGGCGAATGGACGAATCGCGCTGATCGCTGAGGTGAAGAAGGCTTCACCGTCGGCGGGGGTGATCCGTCCTGATTTTGACGCGGTTCGGATCGCTCTTGAATACGAGGCGGCTGGAGCGAGTTGTTTATCGGTTCTGACCGACGAGAAGTTTTTCCAAGGTTCGCTTCGTTATTTGCAAGAAATCCGAAGTGCCGTCCGAATTCCATTGTTGCGTAAGGATTTTATCATTCACGAGCGGCAGATCCTTGAGTCGATCGAATGGGGAGCGGATGCAATTTTATTGATTGTTGGGATATTGACCGATCAACAGCTACGAGATTTTTTGAAACTAGCAGCCGGCTGTGGGTTAGCGGCGTTGGTGGAAGTGCATGACGAGGCCGAGCTGGATCGAGCTTTGGTGGCAAATGCCACATTGATCGGCGTCAATAATCGAGATCTCAAGTCGTTTAAAGTGGATCTAGGAACCACGGAACACCTCGCGGCACGCGTGGCATCGAATCCAGATTGCCTGTTGGTGGCTGAGAGCGGGATTCATACTCCTGCCGATGTGGAGCGGTTGATCAAGGCGGGTGCTGACGCAATGTTGGTGGGGGAATCGCTCATGCGACAGGGGGATGTTGGGAAGAAGGTTCGAGAACTTCTAGGATCCTAATTCGGCTGGGAAGAGGGCGGTTTCGAGGTTGTCGTGGGGCTTGGAAACCATTACATCTTCGTCATGGTTAATGACTCTGATCCCTTCCCATCGGTTCTTTCGAGCCGACGATCTTTTGTTCAATCCGCAGGTGTCGCACTTGGTGTTGCGACAACCCTTCAGTTGCAGGCAGCCACGAAGCGCAAACTCAAAGGATTAGTGGGTGCGAACAACGTCGTGTTGTTTCAGGGGGATTCGATTACTGATGCTGGACGAAACCGGGAGGCTGGGACTCAACCCAATGTTCAGGCGGGTCTAGGTTCCGGATATGCATGGTTAGCAGGAGCGGAAATGTTGGTGGATTATCCCGATGCGAAACTCAAAGTTTTTAATCGTGGCAACAGCGGGAATAAAGTCCATCAATTGGCAGAGCGTTGGCAGACAGATTGTCTCGATCTGAAACCTGATGTGTTGAGCATCCTGATCGGGGTCAACGATTTTTGGCATACCCAGTCGGGTAATTACAAGGGGACGGTGGAGGTTTACGAGAAGGATTACCGAGCATTATTGACACGAACCAAGAAGGCACTACCGAAGGTCAAATTGATCTTGTGCGAACCGTTCGTGCTGAAGTGCGGTGCAGTGAACGATAAGTGGTTCCCTGAGTTCGATCAATACCGAGCAGCGGCGCGCCGAATCTCCGAAGATTTCAAAACAGCCTTTGTGCCTTTTCAGACCATCTTCGATCAAGCAGTGGCTTACGCACCTGCGGCTCATTGGGCAGGGGACGGAGTGCACCCTTCCGCCGCCGGTGCCTCTTTGATGGCACATCACTGGTTGCAGGCTGCGGCAGAAAAACGTTAATTCGACTCCTGATTTCTGCCTGTATGGCCTTCTGGGGTGAGAAAAAGTTGGATCCAAGGCGGCAAGCGTTGAAGGAATGGCACGGGGTGGACAAGGAAGGTTTGGAAAAAAACCGGAAGACCTTGATTCGTTCCATTGAACAGTTGATGCCGAAGGTTCTGACGGATCTGAACTTGGATCGGCGAAGGGACGACACAGAAGTGTTCAAAGCATGGAATCATTTAATGGATCCCAAGCTCTCAGCTCATGCTCAACCGGCGGGGTTGAACAAGGGCACCTTGTTTGTGAACGTAGATAGCAGCGTGTGGCTCAACGAAATTGTTCGGTATCGAAGACGCGAGATTTTGGACAGGTTACAGAATACATTCGGCAAGGACAGAGTTACCAAAATCTCGTTTCGAGTGATGGGTTGAAGTTCCCCACGTTAATTAGATTTTCAGATTTGTCTCACCCCTTATGAATGTGGTGCAACTCAGCACGGATCTTTTTGTTAAGTTGGCAGGATGGGAGGTATTGAAAGAAGCGAAAGGCATTTTGGCGATGGGTCGCGTGCTCTCTTCGCATTGGGAACAACCCATTCTCAAGGGCGTAGTGCAGGAAGGAACGATCTCCTACCGTGCAGGGTTGGTGCTGAAGAGCACGAGTGATGTAGAGAACATGTGTTCCTGCCGCACCTCACAACGGTGGGGGACCATCTGCGCCCATTCAATCGCGGTAGGGTTGCGAGAAATACAAGGTCCGCTTCCTCCTCCGGTTCCACCCAACAGTTCGCAAAACAGGCCTACGAAACCGACCCCTGCCGCGAAACCAAGCCATCGATTGTTGCGAGCTGCGGAGGGAGGTCTAGGAACTCCAGCGGAGTTGGGTTTCCTGTTGCCGCCGAATTTTCCAATCGCGCTCTCCAAGGGTCGAGTGATGTTGGTGGTCGAGGCAAGTTGGAAGCAGGGGCGCACGCCATTGAACGCGCTGCCGCTGGACGTTGCTTTTTCTTGGTCTGCTCAAGACGCTGCCTTGCTGGATCTTTTGGAGGGGTTTTCGGCCACGGAAGTGCCCGCGATGTTGATGCTCTCGACGGCACAGTTCGCGACGATCTTGCCTCTTTTGGTGGGGCATCGGCATTTAACGATCGGCAGAACCCACGCCTTGCAAGTTTTAACGGAGCCTAGGCGAATGACTTTGGAGGCGATGTTGCAACCTGCGGGAGAAATTCGGCTTAGGATTTTGCCCTTGCCCGCCTCTGTTCTGACGTTTGGCAATCCGACCGTGTGGACTTTTTCGGAGGACAGATTCCAAGCTGTAGGTCTGCCAACCGACTTGGTGCCGATCTTGACCCAGTCAGAATTGATCCCTCGTGAGCGAGTCCCTGTGTTTTTATCGAGGCTTTCGAGCCTTCGAGAAACACTGGAAATTCAGGCTAACTTCACCGAGCAAAGTTTCGCCAGTGAGGTGCATCCATTGAAAGTTCGGCTTGCGATGGCGGGTGGTCTGGCTCAATTGAGCGGGAATTTATTCTTCAACTACGGCGATATCGAAATACCAGCCGCCAGTCGTGACCATGGTTTGACCGTGCCGCTCAAGACGTCGCCAACGGCTTATCTTGTCCGAGACATGGCACAAGAGATGACCGTGCGCCAGCGTTTGATGGCTGCTGGGTTTGCTGCGGAGCCAACCTCGGGAGATTACCAGATCAAGGGGCAGGATGCGGTTCTCAATTTCTTTGCCCGACATCACCCGCGTTTGCTTCGGGAATGGACGGTGACCCTTGAGGAGCGGCTTGAGAAAGTCACCATGGCCTCGATGGTTCGGATCGAGCCTCAATTCGAGATCCGGTCCTCAGGGGAACAATGGTTTGATGTTGCCGTGAGTTACGGATCTGCAGGTGGACAACGCTTCAACCCTGCGGAGATTCAACGGTTATTGCGGTCAGGTCAGAGTCATACCCGGTTGCCCAACGGAAAGATTGCTGTATTTGACACCCTCGCTATCGAAGATTTGCAGGAAGTGTTGGTGGACTGCGCTCCTCAGCAACATGTGGGAGGTTACAAGATCCACGCGGCCCAAGCAGGTTTTCTCGAAACCACCCTGCGGCAGCAGCCCACGTGGGCGGTGAATGTGTCTGGCGATTGGCGCGAGCGGGTGCGACGACAGCATGGCGAGGTGGAGATGAAAGCCCCGCCTTTGGGGGATTTAGATCAGGTATTGAGACCCTACCAAAAACAAGGGGTTGCATGGCTGTGGTTTTTGCGGGATCACCGATTGGGTGGAGTGTTAGCCGATGAAATGGGTTTAGGGAAAACGCTCCAAGCTTTGGCTTTTCTCCAATCTACGCTGCCGAATACTCAAGGTCGTCCTTCGCTGGTTGTTTGTCCGACGTCTCTCGTGTTTAACTGGTTGGCTGAGGCGGCTAAGTTCACACCGCAGCTCAAGGTGTTGGCACTCCACGGTTCTAAACGTGAACAATTGTTTGCAGAGATCCCTCAGAATCACCTGATCGTGACCAGCTACGCCCTCATTCGTCGGGATGCGGCTCTTTATGCTGGGATTGAATTCGACACGGTGGTGTTGGATGAAGCCCAGCACATCAAGAACCGCCAAACTCAGAATGCTCAAGCGGTCAAAGCGATCAGGGCATCCCATCGTCTAGTATTGACTGGGACGCCGATGGAAAACTCGGTGTTAGATCTTTGGTCGATTTTTGACTTTTTGATGCCGGGTTATTTGGGGCAAGCGAAGGACTTCAAAGAACGTTACGAGGTTCCGATTACCCGGGAAAAAGATTCGGGTGTCCAGAAGCGGTTGACGCGGAGGGTGCGGCCATTTTTGCTCCGTCGACTGAAACGAGATGTGGTTACCGAATTGCCAGCGAAGCTTGAACAGGTCTCCTATTGCACGCTCTCCCCTGATCAACTTGAACTTTATCAACAATTCCTCGAGGCCGGCCGAAACGAAGTTTCACAAGCACTGGGCCAAGGAGGGTTGCAACAAAGTCGATTTGCAATCCTGAATGTTTTATTGCGTTTGCGACAGGTTTGTTGCGATCCGCGACTACTCAAGCTAGAGACCAACGGAAAGAAGGCTCCGAGTTCGGGGAAGGTGGAGCTTTTCACTGAGTTATTGGAAGAAGTCATCGATGGTGGACACCGGGTGCTGGTGTTTAGTCAGTTTGTGCAGATGTTACATTTGATCCGAGATCACCTAGAAGCTCAGGAGATCGAGTATTGTTATCTGGATGGTTCAACCGTGGATCGCGGTAAAGAGGTGCAACGTTTTCAATCTACCAGCACAATTCCAGTGTTCTTAATCAGTTTGAAGGCGGGCGGTGTTGGGTTGAACCTCACCGGAGCCGATACGGTGATTCATTTTGATCCTTGGTGGAATCCTGCAGTGGAGGATCAAGCGACCGATCGCGCCCATCGGATTGGTCAGAATCGGGTGGTGACGTCCTACAAACTGATCACGCGGGGAACTGTGGAAGAAAAGATTCTCAATCTGCAAAACCGCAAGCGAGAGCTGATCCAAGCCACGATTGAAGGGGAGGAACAACTCGCTCAGACGTTGAGTTGGGAGGAGATCCAAGATTTGCTCTCTTGACCAGCAGTTGTTGAGCTATTGGGGACCCCACTTCGTGTTTTTAAGAAATGCGAGGAGATCAGCGAGTTCCGGAGTTGAGAGTTGCTGATCGAGACCCTGTGGCATCAGGGAAATCGGACCTGGGCGGACGTCTGTGATGTCTGACCGGTTAATGCGCACCTCAGTCTCAGGGCCTGTCACGAGAACCATCATCTCCGGGTTATCCGACTGGACGATCCCTAGGAAATCGTCCCCTTGTTGTGTTGTCACACGCACAGGTTCATAGCTACGCACGAAGCTGGCACTGGGAAAAACGATGGATTCGAGTAGATCCATTTCAGTGCGAATGGTTCCGATGCTCGTGAGGTCTGGGCCGACCTCTCCGCCGAGATATCCGATGGAGTGGCAGGTGGAGCAGGCCGCTTTGGTGCTGTTGAAAATTGCCTGTCCACGACGGACGTCGCCTCCTTTGGTCTGGGATAATAAAGTTTCGAGGCGAGACTTTTGTTGTGAAGCATCCACCGTCAATGATGCAACCAGAGCATCCCGTTGAGTTTGGACTGCGGTGGAGAGTTTGGTGAACCGTGGCTTGAGATGTTCGGGACGAAGGCTGGCGAGACTCTTGGAGCGGCGGAGGGATTCAAGGAGCTGGAGGACGACCGATTCGTTGGTCGAACTGTCGAATGCGCCGAGTAATGTAGTCAGTTCCATCGGGCTGACTTCAGCAATTCTCACTGAGAGGAGTTTGAACTGTTCCTCGGTGAGGCGGGTGCGAATGAGGATTTCGGATGCCATTTTTTTATGCAACACGGCGTGACTCGGTTCCAATTCTGACAAGAGGAAAGCAAAGAGTGCGGGGCTCAGTTCTGGCAGACCTCCAGCGATCGCTGAAAGTGCGCTGAGCCGTGGATTCGGAGCTAGCTGGGTGTTGCGTCCAATATCGAGCAAGGCCGTGTTGAGTGCGGCGTTGGTGCATTTGTGGCCGGTGAGCCAACGGGCTGCTTTGAGAGATGGGGTGAGCAGTTCGGGTGTTTGAGAGCTCAGCAGCGTGGTCACGGCGTGGGTCCAAGCTTCCGGTGCCACCTTTAGATTGGCGAGAGTCATCGAATCGAGCACCAACAAGCGTGGGGCGAGTGGAGCGGTGGAATCAGTCGCGACCTGAGCAATGAGAGTTTGCACCTCGGTTGAAGCGGATAAATCTGCGACAAATCGTGCAAGTTCAGCGCGTGCTTTAGGCGAGCTGTGTGGGGCCATGATTTGTTTTTTGAAGAATTCCGCAAACGAGGATCCCCAATCGGAATGACGGTTTGCCACCCATCGGGCTGTTGATTGAGTGAGTTCAGAAGCGTTGGTCGAGGTTCCTTCGAGGAATGGCAAAACTTCCTGCGGTTGGAGTTTGCCGGAAGCCATTTGGTCGAGTGCGACGAGGCCCGCCTGAGTTTTTGATGGAGTGGTCGGATTCACCAAAGCCACACGTGTTGCGACAGGGTCGTTCAATTCGATCAACGCAAAGATGATGGAGTGTTCTAGCGGCCGATCATGGGGTTGGCTCGCGAGCTGAAGTAACGCTGGGACGACGCTCTTGTCTCCAATTCTGCCGAGGGCTTCTGCAGTCACGCGCTGAATTGCAGGTGCAGCTTGCTGAAGGGTTGAGAGCAGGGCAGGGATGGAAGCAGCATCGCGCCAGAGGCTGACAGAATGAATCGCGCTTGAAGCGACCACGGTCTGCGTATCGTTGATCGCTGAGCGGACAGCTTTTCGGGCTGCGGGTCCATGGATCCGAGTTAGGGCCCAAACCGCTAAGGAACGAGCACTGGGATCGGTCGATGTGTGAAGCATTTTCTCTAAAAATGGAACTGCCGGTGAACCGAGGCGTGCGAGTTCCGAGACGGCGCGATCTGCAATGAAGGGTTGTGGAGAGGCGAGGCGTTCGACCAATTCTTCAGGCCTCGGTGTGGTCCAGTCGAGCTTCAAACCTCTGGGGTCGGGTGAACCTTTGGTGAGTTGTCGGCGCACTCGATAGATCGCTCCGAATACGTCCGGTTTAGCCAATTGCGAGGTCGGGCAACAAATCTTATACCACCCTCCCGTGTCGAGAATGAGCAAGCTGCCGTCGGCATCTTCGAGCACATCCGTCGGGTGGAAATCGGGATCGTCCGAGGTCAGGAAATCGGTTGTTTCGGATTTGAAGGTGCTTCCGTCGGGTTGGAGCGCGTGACGGGTCACTTTGTGCAGATTAAAAAGTGTGGCGAAAAAATTGTCTTTATACTGTTTGCCAAAAACTTCGGATCGATATCGGGTGAGTCCACACGGAGCGGCAGCACCGAATAGACTCATGACTGGCATGAGGTCGCCTGTGGCAGGGTGACCATCGAGCACATCGTTCGGTTTGCCATACAACCCCCCATAGATCGCATGAACAACCGCGTCCCTCTTGTTCGCTTCAGGTCTACGGACGAAGGTGGTTGTGAATAGCCGTTCGCCACCTGCAGTGAACGCGACCTCCACAGGATTATCCATCCCTCCGGTCATCACCGGTTCTAAATCCGTGCCATCAGGTCGTGAGCGAAAAATATGAGCGGCGCGAGTGGACCAGTTGGGTTTTCCTCGGAGGGGATGTTTTTGGGTGGCGAATGCTCCTTTGCACCAATAAAACCAGCCATCGGGACCTAGGTAGGGGCCGTGCAAATCGTTGGCGCATCCGGTGAGAGTTTGACCCTGAAACCACTCGGTCCTTTGGTCGGCAATGCCGTCGTTATTGATATCCGATAGCTTCCAAATGCTGGGTGGAGCTCCTACATAGAGCGATCCCTGATACCACATCACCCCTTCCGGAAACATCATCCGATCAGCGAAAACGGTTTGCTTATCGTAGATCCCATCGCCATGGGTGTCCTCGAGGCGAACGACGCGGTGTGGCCTATCGATGAGTTGTTTGTCCGGCTTGTCGTTGGAACCGGAAGAGTCCGAAACGTAGAGGCGACCTTGCTCATCAAAATCCATTTCGATGGGTCGATTCACAAGCGACGGATCCACCACGCGTTCCACCACAAAGCCGTCAGGGACAGTCAGGGTCTGGCTGCCAAATGTGAAATTAGCAGCGAACACGGAAGCTGGGAGGAGCAGTAGTGCCGATGCGGCCAAGACCAGATGGGTTCGGGGGGACGAAATGATTGTTTTCAAGGATGAGTCAGATTGCAAATTTGTTCCTAGTTCGGCAAGCCCTGAGTGATGCGCTTGGCTTTATGTGGCGATTGGAGTAGGTTGTGGATTGTGAACCTTCGTCATTTGCTATTGGGGATCGTGCTGCTTGCAGGGGGGTGGAGTCTTTGCGCTAAGACGTTCACCGTGGGAACTTACAATGTGGAGTTATACATCGATCGTGGGTTCTCAACGGTTCCGCCCAAGTCAGCTGCTGCAAAAGCAAAGGCGCAGGAAACCATCCTTGCGTTGCAGGCGGATGTGTTGGCTCTGCAGGAATTTGGGACGACAAATCTCCTAGTTGAGTTGCAGGAGACCCTGAGTCAAAGAGGGCTGACCTATCCTTATTGGGAGTGGGTGAATGGGCCGGATACGAATCTGCACCTAGCGTTGCTCAGCAAGTTTCCGATCGTGGCGAGCCGACCCCATGTCTCGGAGGCGTTTCTTTTGGGTGGCCGCCGGATGTTTGTGAGCCGGGGTTTCTTGGAGGTCGATATCCAAGTAGAACCGAGTTACCGCTTCACGCTGTTGGCGGCTCATTTGAAATCGAAGCGGTTTTCCCTCGTGGCGGACGAGGAAGAGATTCGTGATCAGGAGGCGATGATGCTTCGGGCGCATGTGGCACGATTGCTGGCGGAGGACTCCAAGCGTAATCTCGTGGTTCTGGGTGACTTCAACGATCATAAAAGCACGAGGACGTTGCAAACGTTGTTAGGGAGAGGGCGGATGGGGCTCGTGGACACGCGCCCTTCTGAACGGAGGGTGCCTTCGATCACCTCGAACGAGTTGAGCAATGCGACTTGGACGCATTTTTTCTCGCGGGATGATGTCTATAGTCGGCTTGATTATATTTTAATCAGCAGTGGATTCGCGCGGGAGTGGAACCGGGAAGAATCCTACGTGTTGGCTCGGCCCGATTGGATCGAGGCTTCGGATCATCGACCGGTCGTTGTCCAGTTCGATGCCATCGATCGTTGATTGGATCCGGACCTACTCGCTGCTCAGCAGAGAAGACTTGTTCTGGTCACTCCCCAAGCTTCGTGAGGCGAAGGTTTTGAGGGAGATGACAAAGCTGACCGAGAAATCATCTTCGGTTAGGCGGTAGTCTCGGTGCCGAAATGTGAGTGCACCGGTCCAACTGCGAAAGTCGCGATAGATCGTGTAATGCTGATCCTCCATTTTTCCATCGCGAGCTTCAAAATGATGGGACATTCGGAATCCCCAGTTCTCGTTGAATTTGTAGTAGAACGAATCGTAAAAAGTGTTGTTCTCGGAATCTGGACCGAACTTCGGATCGAGCCGGAAATAACGTTGTCCAAGTCGGATGCTCCAGACGTCATTGGGACTGAGGAGGATCGAGTGGTTTGCCGCGCTGAGCTGGTGCTGATGTTCATTATACCGAAGTTCGGAACTGAATGCGATCCACTTGCGGGGAATGAAATCGAGATCGGAATAGATATCGGATAGCCGGGTTTGTTGATCGCTGGGGTCGAGGCGAAAATCAGTCACGAGGGCTGACTGCAACAGGTTGACAACTTGTCCATCGCGTTTGGTCTGGATCCGATTCCGCAGGCCTAGCCGCACCACGTTCTGGCTATCAATGGAATCGATCTGGTTATAATCCGGGTAATCAATCGGCAATAGTCCGAGGCTAGGGAGTTCGGTGTCGAACTGGGGCAAGCGATTTGGGCGGACGTTGGGTTCGGGAACAAAAACGTAATTGATCGAGGGTTCAAAGATGTGGCGAATCCCGTCAACATCGAACAAGGAATTCTTGGCATCACTCCAAACGTGTGAGGCTTTAAATGAGGCTTCTGCACCGGTGTTGAAAACGAATCGGTTTTCGGATTCAAACGTGGAATTCCGACCTTCGGTTTCGCTGTAATGTGTCACACGTCCACCGACTCTCGGAGTCAGGTTGAGCCATCCGAAATAGGTTTGGGGCACCAAAAATTGATGATAACTATCGGCCCTCGCCGCCGCATAGTTGGTGTTGATGGCGGTGCCTTGGCGAAACCTCAGGTAGGCGACGGAGCTATCGCTATCGTAATACAGTGGGGTCTCACCGAGTTGTTGGCGTGCCCCAGCCAGTCGAAT
>SXGS01601000.1_pt1 | contig 18570 bp, 15 predicted proteins | sample 3174681 | NCBI WGS metagenome assembly SXGS01 (sample SAMN11356861, study PRJNA531348) | freshwater metagenome | isolation source: freshwater sample F1-80 | place: China: Fuxian Lake, Yuxi | collected 2017-12-25 | reverse complement strand
TCGTCGACAAGCGCGTCTGGCCGGCAATCGACGTCAACGCCTCCGGCACCCGCAAAGAAGAGCTGCTAGCGACGCCAGACGAGCTGCGCATGACCTACATCCTGCGCAAAGTCTTGAGCGACATGAACCCGGTCGAGGCAATGGAGTTGCTTGTCAATCGCATGGCCCGCACCAAGAGCAACGGGGATTTCTTGAAGACGCTGAATTTGGCATGAGGAAGTACTGAGTGCTGAGTGCTGAGTACTGAGTCAATGCCTGAACTCAGCACCCAGCACTCAGCACTCAACACTTCGTACTTGGAGTGCGCATGGCATCCTACGAAGGTGGCCTAGTGCCGCCGACCGGCCGCTTCGCCATCGTGGCTTCGAAATTCAACATCGAAATCGTCGAGCGTTTGGTCGCTGGCGCAAAGGATGCGCTGCTCAAGAAGAAGGTGGCAGAAGACGCGATCGATCTCGCATGGGTCCCCGGCGCCTTCGAGTTACCGCTCGTCGCGCAAAAGCTCGCGGCATCGAAACGCTATCTCGCGGTTATCTGCCTGGGCGCCGTCATTCGCGGCGACACGGATCATTACGACTACGTCTGCAAAGCCGCGGCCGACGGCATCCTGCAAGCCGGCCTTACGACAGGCATTCCCATTCTCTTTGGAGTCCTCACCTGCGAAACCGATGAGCAAGCGAACGATCGCGCCGGCGGCAAAGCGGGCAACAAGGGTGCGGATGTCGCGTCGGCCGCCATCGAGATGGTTACGCTGCTCCAGCAATTGCCCTGACACGCCAATTCCCCTCGTCCTCGCTGGGTTTCCTCGCTAAAATGTCCATGTAGCCCATCGGGAAGGATCACGTATGACTCGTCGATCGCGAGGCCGGGAGGTCGCTCTGCAACTGCTCTATCAACGCGAGCAGAACACGAAGATCGACCGCGCCGCCCTCGAATCGTTCACCAACGAACGCCTCAAGGACGAACCCATCCGCAAATTCTGCCTGTTTCTCCTCGACGGCGTGGTCGCAAACCTGCCGGCCATCGACGTCCAGATCGCCGCTGCTGCCGAGAACTGGCGCATCGCGCGCATGCCGACTGTGGATCGCAACATTCTTCGGATCGGCGCATTTGAACTGTTGTTCATGAAGGACACGCCGGCCGCGGTCGCGTTCGATGAAGCGATCGAACTGGCGCGCCGCTATGGCACGGTGGATTCGTCGGCGTTCGTCAACGGCGTGCTCGATCGCTTGCGCCGTGAATCCGAGCCAAAGAAGGACGAAACCGCGTAACCGCACCATGCCCAACGGACAACCCTTCACTCAGCTTTGCGAACAGCTCGCTCGACCACGCCACTTCGGCCGAGTCGATCTGCATATGCACACGACGTTCAGCGACGGCGCCTACGAGCCAGCTGAACTCGTCGATCTCGCGCGGCGCAGCGGCCTATCGGCAATCGCCATCACCGATCATGACACGCTCGGCGCCATCGCGCCGGCGCGCCAGCTTGCGGGAGATTCCCTGACGATCGTCAGCGGCGTCGAGATCACGACCGAATTTTGCGGACACGAACTGCATCTGCTCGGCTATTTCTTCGATCCGGACAACTCGGCTCTTGGCGCCGCGCTCGAGCGTCTAAGCAACGAACGGCTTGGACGTTTTCACGAGATGATCGGGAGATTGGACACGCTCGGCGTCCATATCGAAGAGGAGCACGTCGCACAATTGCAGGCGACGACCACGCTCGGCCGACGCCATCTCGCTGAGTTAATCGTGAAGGCGAAGAAAGCGGCGACGGTGCGCGAGGCCTTCCAGCGCTACCTCGGCGATCGCGGCCGGGCGACCGTACCGAAGACGCGGCTGCCCGTTGCCGAAGCGATTGCGTTAGTGCGCGGCGCGGCTGGCGTTGCTTCGTGGGCGCATCCGCTTTATGATTGCACCATCGAGTCAATGCGCGAACTGAAAGACCTCGGCCTCGGTGCGGTCGAAGCCGAGTATCCGTCGTTTCGCGCGAGTAAGACGAAAGCACTGCGGCAATGGGCGACGGAGCTAGGCCTCGCGATCACTGGCGGCAGCGATTGCCATGGACCCGATCAGCCGCATCGTGCCCTCGGCGTGTGCAGTATCTCGCATGATGAACTGCAAATTTTACGTGAGATGATTTGACACCAGCAAAGGCCAACTATGGGATTCTTCGACAAGGTCAGACAGGCGCTGGCGAAAACGCGCGGCCTCTTCAGCGGCATCGCCCAGCTTTTCAGCTTCCAGGGCAAGGTCGATCAGAAATTCCTCGAAGAGCTCGAAAAGCGCCTCTATCTCGCCGACGTCGGCACCTACGCGACGCAAGAAATTGTCAGCCGCGTCCGGCAAGCGTATCAAGACAAGGAAGTCACCGGTGAAATGGTCGCGTTCGTGAAGGCCCAGCTCAAGGAGATGCTGACCGCGCCGAGTCAGGGCATCGCGTTCGCTCCATCCGGCCCGACGGTCATCATGATTGCCGGCGTCAACGGCGCAGGAAAAACCACGTCGATCGCCAAGCTCGCCAAGCATTGTCAGAATCAGAATAAGAAGGTGATGGTCGCCGCGTGCGATACGTTCCGCGCCGCCGCCGTTGAGCAACTCACGATCTGGAGTCAACGGCTCGGCTGCGAAATCGTCAAGAACGCGCAAGGCAGCGATCCGGCCGCTGTCGCACATGACGCCTGCGAAAAAGCGAAAGCCCGCGCCTTCGATGTGCTGATCGTCGATACCGCCGGCCGGCTACACACGCAAACGCACCTGATGAAGGAGCTTGACAAGATTCGCCGTATCGTCGCCAAGCAGATCGCCGGCGCCCCGCATGAGGTCTTGCTCGTCCTCGATGCGACCAGCGGCCAAAACGCGATTACGCAAGCCGAGATGTTCAAGAAAACCATCGATTGCACCGGCATCATCCTGGCCAAGCTCGACGGCACCGCGAAAGGCGGTGCCATCTTCGGCGTCAAACAAAAGCTCAGCATGCCCGTCAAGTTCGTCGGCCTGGGCGAGCAGCTCGACGATCTGGAAATCTTCGATCCCGAAGAATACGTGGAACGGCTGTTTGAGGATTGAATAAGATGAATCTACACCGCTTGCGACTTAGCGCTCGCGCGGCGCCGCGCAAGCGCTAAGTCGCAAGCGGCAATTCAGGAGCGCGTCACGATCATGCTTGCTCGCAAGTATCTCTTCCCGCACGTCATCGAAATGAACTATCAGGCCGCGCGTCGCCTCGGCGTTAACGTCTATCTCATCGACGGCGGCAGCGAATGGCTGCTCATCGACGTCGGTTATCTCGACCACACCGACGAGATGATCGATTTGATTCGCGGCATGGATTTCAACCTCTCCGCCTGCAAGATGCTGATCGCCACGCACGCCGACGCCGACCATATCCAGGGCATCGCCCACGCGCGTGACTTACTGAAGACGAAGGTCGCCGCCCATCCGCTGACAGTAGAACCACTGGAGACGGGCGATGAGATCATGACCTATGCCACGATCAAGGCTCAAGATTTCTCGATCCCGATGCCTCGCTGCAAGGTCGATATCCTGCTCAACGAAGGGGACACGATCGACGTCGGCGAGTTGCAATTGAAGGTTTGGCACACGCCGGGCCACACCGCAGGGCAGCTCGCGTTCAAACTGGGCAACCTGCTCTTTTCGGGCGACAACATCTACAAGGATAGTTGCGTCGGCGTCATCGACGCGCATCACGGCTCCAACCTGCCCGAGTTTATCAAATCGCTCAAACGCATCGTCAAGGACGACGCCGAGTTCCTGCTGCCCAGCCACGGGCCCGTGTTCCGCCGCGACAATCGCATCCTGCAAAAGGCGATCGACCGCTTGACGGAGTACCAGTACATGGCCGACTTCGGCACCTGCGCGATCGCCTGGCCGTTGCTGGACGAGTGGGAGAGGGAAGTCTCGGCGGGGAAGATGCCGGACTTTTCGAAGAAAAAAGAACGATGAAGAAACAGAAGTTTCCCAAAGGCTGGAATGAGAAGCGTGTCAAGCATTTGATCGCCCGGCTCGATGCGCGAACCGATGAAGAATGGATGACGGATGACGAATTTGCTGGTACAGAGGAACGAGTTCTTGTTATGCCTCACCATGCAATCAGTGATGCACTCCACAAGATCTTCGAGGGAATCGACGACCTCAAGGCTGCATTTGGAAAGCGCTCATTTACGATCGACGGCCGTTTGGTCGGCGATGTCGGCGAGGTCATCGCAGCGATCGAATACGATATCCAACTCCATGATTCCATTCAACCATGCCATGACGGAGCGACATCTGACGGGCGCAAAGTGCAAATCAAGGCCACCTTCAAGGATTGCTTGACGTTCCGGACTGTGCCGGAATATTATCTTGGCTTGAAGCTCCATCGCAACGGAAGCTATGAAGAGGTATTCAACGGTCCTGGCAAGGTGATCTACGACTACTACGTGAAGCGAAAGGGGATCGGAAAGAGTTTGCTGTCATTCCCAATTTCCGTCCTTCGCTGTCTATCGGACGTGATCCAAGAGAAAGAACGAATTCCAAGGCGTCAAGTATGAAGCAATTTACCGCTTGCGCATTTTCGCACGCATCGGTTTTGCCTTCTTCTTGTGCTTGGCAGCCTTGAACTTGCCGTTTGTCGGGCCCCTGCCGGATGGCTCGGGTGGGATCCCGTCGGCAGCCTCATTGCATGGAACTTGGACGTCGACGAATTCCACGAACTTGCCAGGCCTCAGCACGATAACATCGTCATGGGTGACCTTCATGATATGCCTCGTAAACTCGAATCGGTTGGCGAGCGATAACCAAATCGGAAAGCACCAACTCCACCCAGTATAATCCAGGACGTGGAAAAACGCAATTCTCGATTCGGCAGTTGAAGCCGAACGCCTCGTCGGCTTCACCGGTGAAGCGAATCGTGCGTCGTCGGCGCGAAACGGTAATGATCTCGCGCGGACGGTCCTGAACGATGCGAAAGAAAAACGTCGTCGTTCCGCGGCCTCCCATGAAGACCACAAAGATAGCCAAACCCACGTTCCTGCACGGGAAAGGTGGGGTTTGGCGAGATCTATGCGACCATTTCACACCGATCGCATCAAAGACTTGAAGGTTGTCTTCATGGGCGCGCACGCGATCGCACACGATAAGGTGCAGAACGGACGGCATGCTCTCCATGTGCGCCCCTTTATTTCCGGCGCATCTTGATTCGCACTGGCTTTGCCTTGCGAGTTGATTTCGCTGCCACCTTTGCCGTCGCTGTTTTTGGTTTGTGATTCGCTTTCGCCAGACGCTTCGGCGAACGCGCCTTGGTGCGTCGCACCGGTTTCATACGGGACGTCGTCTTTGCCTTCAGCTCTGGCGTCGGCGTCTCCACCTTTGGCTCCGGCGGGCGGCCAGCGATCAGCCCCGCGACGAAGTTGACCGCGTTGCCCTGCTCGCGTGCCACGGCGGCCAGCACGTCGAAACGCTTCGTCTTTTGCACTAGCTCGACCAAGTTTGGACATGAGAGCCGCACGTCTCCCAAGGGCGCGATGTACTTGCTCACGACATCGAGGGCCTCCGACTCGCGGCCCAGACGCATCAGCAGGTTGACGAAGATCTCGGTCGAAAACGTGCCCGCCGTCGCCGGATCGTTGGCTGTAACTTTGGCGCGGAAATGAGCGATGCCGCCTTCGACATCCTCGCCCGTAAAGATCGCGAGATACTTGTCATAGTCGGCATACTGATCCTCGAACGGCGGCTCCGACTGATAGCGAAAACGCGGCGACAGCTTCATGCCGTAGGCGCACATGTCGCGCGTCATGGCAAGTTCATCGCACTTGTCGAGCTGCGTCGCCATCTGCACGACCGAGTTGAGGTGCGACAGGTCGATGTGATAGAAGTCGTCACTGAACAGAAAATCGCGGCCTTCGATGAGTTCGCGCACCGTTGTGCCGGTCGGACGAATACCCTGCACGCGCTCGATCTCCGCGCGCAGACGTTCCATCAGCTCGCCGTGCAGGGCGCGGATCAGCTTTTTCGAGCACTCCGCGCGCACCTCGGCTGAGAACGGCAATTCGCCGCCGCCCATGACGGTGATGGCGCTGCACAGACCGAAGCGATTGATGACCCAGTCGAAGCCCTTGACGGGCAGCACCCCTTGATGGAAGGCGATGTCGATGATCGCTTGCGCGTCCATCGAGTCGTCGAGCTTGAGCATGTCGAGCGCGTCGGCGACCGGCTTGGTTTCGCCGAGCATACGAAAATAACCCCAGGCTTGCGGGATCTGCCCTTCGTCAAGGTAGAGTTGGCCGACGGCGCGCGCCGCCGCTGCGATGCCGTCCTCGAAGGCGCGCTGGACGCCTTCGGGCAGATCTTGGTTTGAACCCGTGGCGATCGGCGAGACGCCCAGCTCGTAGCGCTTCTTCATCAGCAACGTGTAAAAGAGCGGGGCGTATTCCTTGCGCGCCTTCAGCTCGGCGGCAAGCGTGTCGATGGCCGCGGCGGGGCCGGCGGCGTCCATGGTTTGTTGCAGTTGATCGAAGAGGGTCGCGTCCATCGGCGGGAATCTTTCTGAAGGTGGAACACGGCTGGGTTTTGGCAAAGGTCAGTCTATGGTGTGCGGCGATGGGTTCAATGCGGAAGGTCCAGGTTGAGCGGGTGAGGCGTGCGCTCCAGGCAACTCGTTACCCTGGCGGTAGACGGACCAAGCCTTGCAATGCCGTGTCAATCATGTCACGCTTTGCAAGATCGCTCAGCCAATCAACCGGGATTCCGGACTCGCCCCAACATGCGCCCGCGAGCTGACCGCAGACGGCGCCGGTGGTGTCGGCATCGTCGCCGAGGTTGACGGCACGCAGCACGGCTTGACGAAAATCGACCGCGTCATGAAACGCCCATAGCGCCGCCTCGAGGCTCTTGACGACATAACCGGAGCCGCGAATGCTCGCGCCGGTTGCGTCGCGAAAGCTGCCGCGCGCGACGGCGTCAATGGTCGGGTGCAGCGGATGAATGGCACGCAGGCGCTGGAGCATCGGCCATTCCGCGCCAAGCACTTCCGCACGCGGCAGACCATGCATCAGACCGCAGAGGACAAGGCCGAAGTAGGCGCACGCGGACTGGCAGACCGGGCTTCCATGCGTGGGAAGACTCGACTCGATGCAGCGTGCCGCCAGTTCGTCGAGCCGATCAGGAAAAAGACCGGCATAGCGAATCGGCACCGGCGCAAGGCGCATGATCGAACCGTTGCCCGCGGCATCCTCGGCGCGATTTCCCGACGTAAGCCCATCACCCGTTTGCTGAAATCGACTGAGCGAGCCACGGGTGGTCAGACCGATGTCGAAACATCGGCCATTGACCGAATACATGCCATTCTGCCACCACTGAACGTAGCGGCGCGCCTGATCGTTCAAGTCCCAGCCGACGCTGGCGATGCTGTCGGCAAGCGCCAGGGCCATGCTCGTGTCATCGGTCCATTCGCCGGCCTTGATGCCATGCGGTCCGCCGCCGCGATAGCCGGTGACTTCGCGAAAGCTGCCGGGCGACATGAACTCGACCGCGGCGCCGAGAGCATCGCCGATCGCCAGGCCTATGAGCGCGCCGCGCTGACGGTCGCGAAGATTCATAGGGGTTTCCTCTGACGTGGAAGTCGAATAGCCGTTTCAGCTTTCGTGATTCGCAATGTTTAGCAAACTCGTCGCGCGTGCCGTTACTCCAGCGTCGAATTGAAACGTAGCTTGCCATTTAGCGCCGAAGCATTGCCACCGGAACGCTGGACGAAATCGATGGCCAGGCGAACGATGCGATCACCGTCGAGTTCAAGTTCCCAGACGACGAACTCGCCGGCACTCATGTTACTGGCACGTCCCTTGCCCGAAAAACTGAGGCCCGGCGAGAGGCCGCTGAAACCGAAACGCTTGGCATCAACATATTCGCCGACCTGAAGGAACTGACCGGTGGGAGCGCCGATGTCGAGCCGCCAGCCGTCCACGGAAACGTGAATGCCGCGCGCCGTTTTCTTGGGATCAAACTGGGCGCCCGCGTAGTCATAGGTCTTGCCCTGGCCGATGTAGTCGCCGGGGCTGCTGACGATTTTCAGATATGCGGTGGGGTTCTGGCTCTTGGCCGGCTTGGTGAAGCCCGCCTTGCCGGGCGGGGGTGGGGGCTTGGGATCGACTTTCGTGTTATCGATCGGTTTGCCCTTGGCGGCGTCGAGTTCCTGCACGGTCAGCACGAAGGCGCCGGTGCTGTTCGCCGTCAGGGACCTGGCGATAACGCGATATTGTCCGGAGCGAGCGGCGCGATAGATGATGCGCGCGTTCAAGCCGCCGCCGCTGTCGTCGTCGGACGCGACCTGTTTGCCCGTGGGGTCTTCCAGGCGCAGGAACGTGTCGAAGGCCGTGCTATCCATGGAGATGACGTAAGAGCGTCCAATCTGCAGGGGAACGTTAAAGACTTTCATGCGCGCGGGAACACCCGCCGCAGCGGAATCGATGGGGTCGGTCAGGGCCAGCGCGGAATTTTCCTGAAGTACGAATTTGCCTTGGGCGGGGCTGGGGACCGGCTGGGTGGGGCCAGGGCCAGGAACAGGGCCAGGACCGGGGACGATTGGTTTGGCGAACGCGACATTGCGCGGATTGCCGGGCACGCGATCCAGATCGATCTCCTGGGAGACACTATCGCGGAACGTACCAAGGCCTGGCACGGTCTCCTCCGATTCGGCGAAGATCTTGATCTTGGCCGATGAGACGAAACCGCCCTCGACGTCGAAGCCGATCTTGCCGGTGACGTCGCCGAGCGTCCTGTTCGCGACTTTCTTGCGTGTCTGGAACGTGCCGACGACGGTGAGGACGGCTTCTTCGCGGCCATTGCGGACGCGGACGCCTTCGTAGGTGCAATTCATCTTCAAGTCGTAGATGGTGGCGATGGGGGGCATCACCTTCGGCTGCGGCGGCAGCACCGGCAGCGGCGGCCCCTTTGTCTTCCCCTTGACGGGCGGGAGCTGGATCGGGGGCGGGCTAGCGTTGCCGATCCGCATCATCATCGTGGACTGCGATGGAAATTCTTCCTTCGGCTGGACGTTGCGGTTGGGCATCTTGAACTGAGTCGCCTCGAACGGATTATTGATCATGCCGTTGAACACTTCGACGATGGGCTTCAGGAAGATTTTCGAATGATTGGGATTCATGCTGACCTTGCGGTAGCCGGCGGTCGTGTTGCTGTCGTCGATGACGAAGGTCGGCGGCATCCCGCGGGAGATGGCGAGAGCGTCCAGCTCATCGCGGTCGAACTTGATGTTCTTGCCGTTGACATCGACGCGCACATTCACCGCGCCGATCGCGGTCTTGATGACGGCGCTTTTCTTGCCGTCTTTCGCCTCGGGTTCCACCACCTCAAGCAATTCCACGGTCGTATGTTCGACGGTCCTGCGTTCCTTCTTGCCGAGAGTTTCGGTAATGGTAAAGCGACTGTCAATTTTGGCGGTGCGTTCCTTGTGCTTGTCGAGGTTCACGGTAAGATCGGCGGGCTTGCGTTCCAGGACAGCAAAGTCGGCGGCCGCCGGATATGCGGATCCCCAATGGGTGCCGTTGGCAGACGTGAGGACGGGCTGCACCCAGTATACATGTCCGCCCGGCAGTTTCGGCAGCGGCACGTCGAGCACGCCCACGCCGTTGGCGTACTTCACCACGTGATCTTGCCGTGGCCCCTCGCCCGGCAACGCCGACGGTTTCTGCTCCGTCGTCGGCCGCGGCTCGCCGGCAGGAGCGGTCCATACTTCCACGCGCATGGCGCGGATCTTGTTGAGCGGATCCAAACAGGTCAGCCGAACGGGCATGTGCGTCTGACCCTGCTGCAGGTAAGCCTCGCCATATTGCTGATCGGCGACGCGGCCGTCCATCACCCGGCGGACTTTTTCCGCTGGGACGGCAAAGCTGATCTGTGCGCCTGTGATGATCGAAACCGACACGCCTACCAATTGGCCGCGCGTGTTGACCACCGGCCCGCCAGAAGTCCCCGGATTCATGCCGCCGTTAACCTGAATCTTTTCGAGCCCGCCCGTCTTGTCGGGCCGCAGGCTGGCGATGGCCTGCTCGCTAATGGTAATGTTCTTGCCGAGTTGCTCGCCGAAAGGGAAACCGAAGATGTAGACCTTCTGCAACTCCGTCGGCGCAGCGCGTGAAAAGGCGAGCGGCGTTGGTAGTTTGCCGTTATCGGGGACGCGCACGACGGCCAGATCGCTGACACGATCAACGCCCAGAACCTCACCGACCATTTTGGTCTCCGTGGGCAGGCCGCTATCCTGGACGACATCGACTTGCTTGGGAGCCTTGCTGGTCGCGAGCATCATGCCGAGCACGTGGGCGTTGGTGACGATGATGCCGGGCTCCACTGCGAAGAAACCGCTCCCCTCGGCCTGAGTCCCGCCTGGCATGGTCACGTGCAGATAGACCGTGGCCTGTTTCACTTTGGTCACCAGCTCCGGCGCCAACTGCGCCGGCAGCGCCTTGCCGGCGTCCGGGTCGGGCTGCTCCTTGGGGGCGTCGTCTTTTTTGGTGTTGTCGTCGCCTTTCTTGGCGTTATCGTCGTTGGTTTTTTTGTCGGCGTCCTTCCTCACCTCCGCCTGGACCACGTCCTGCGCTTTCGTGGGCCTGGAGCGCAACATGAAATAGCCGCCCACACCGCCGACGCCGACGAGGCAGAACAGCAGCACGATCGCGATACCGCCAACCAGCAACACCATCGACGCCCCACCCTTCGCGGGTTGGGCCTTCTTCTTGGGAACCGGGCGATCATCCTCGTCGTCGTCGTCATCACGCTGATTGCGCGAACGGCTCGCTTTCACCTTGAGCTTCGGCTGTGCCTGGACGGCGTTTTCCGCCGCAAGCTTCGTCTTCTTCTTGGGCTTTTCCTCATCTGCGTTGCCCGGGGCAAGCGTAGTCTTCTTGGCGCGGGGTGCGGCCGGCACGGCAATCGGCTTTTTGCACTTGCGGCAACGCACCCTCTGGCCCCTTAGGTCGTCCCCAACGGTGTAGGCGGCGTCACAGGAGGGGCAAATGATGTGCATGGCCATGCGAAACCCTCGACAACGCGAATCGAAAGACGGGCCGAAATCCTCCTTGACACGAAGGATGCGGCCTCTGGAATGTCTGGCATGATAAAGATGGTAAACATCTCAATGGCGAGTTGCAAGCGAAAACTGGGAACTCATCATGTTATGTTGATGCGATTTAGGGCGCCGTCCTCTCCAGCAGCCAATCTTCCAGGATGATGTGGTCGATGAACGGCGCCCGGAACAGCACCGCCGATGAAGGCAACAACCGCGTCAGCCATGGGCGACGCACCAACCGCGCAATCGTGCGTCGACCGAGGCTGCCGAGACCGCGGCCATTCGCCTGCGAGAGAATGTTGTTGCTCAATCGCCGGAAGATCGCCGGCAGCAGGTTCGGGTTCGGCCCCACGTGTACCACCGTCTCGATGCTTTCCGCCAGCACACGGTATACCACGTCCCACAGGCGCTGCGGATGATCGACCCAGCGATGAATCAATTCGCGGCTATTAAATTCCTGATAGCTGAGGTCGCCGGTGACCATCGACAGAATCGGCGGCGACGGCGCCCGGAACCCGCCGGGCGTCGTTTGCAGCGCCAGGGCCGTGCGATTGGGGATGTTGCGTTGCCACATGATCGGCGTGTGCAGCGGCGGAAAACGATGCTTGTGCGGGCGGACGCCGACCGCGCCGTGAAATACATCGTGAACACGAGCCGTGAGACCATGCAGCACGCCGTTCTGGCCCATCAAGAGCAAGCTATTGGGAGCGAGGTAGCTGGAAATCGCGACGACGCCATGTCCTTCCTGGCTGACTTCCAGACAGAGCCGGCACACGACATCAAAATCCAGTACCGGGCCGCGCGAAATCAGCACGGCCAGCGTGACTTCATTGGCCAGCGCAGCGCAATCGTCGGCCATCGCCAGCGGCACACGCAACAGGTCGTGCATCGTGTACACGCCGGCGGCCATCAGGGCCGTGCATTCGCCCAGGCTGTAGCCAAACGCGAACTGTGCCTGCGGCAACGTGATGCCGAAGAATTCTTGCAAGATTCGGACCTGGGCCATTTCGACGGCAACGATCAGCGCCACGTCTTCCGCATATTCGCGTAGGCCCGTGGTCTCTCGTCCCGCGCGGACGCGTGCCACGAGGTCCACCGACCGCTTGACGACGTCGGCGCACAATTGCCCTGCCTCGCGCAGACGCGCTTCAACGACTGGGCCGTAGACCGGATGGGCGAGCAATTCAGGCGTTCGACCCAGGTTGGTCACGTTGTAGCCACGAAAGGCGAACGCCGTCCGCGGCAAGCGAGGATGGAGATCGTTCTTGAGGCCAGCCATCTTTTCCGTTTCCGTGTAAGCGCCGAACGAGCGGCGTACCGGGGCACCGGGTGTGCCTATACCATCATACCGCACAATGGCGGGCACACGGCTGCCTTTTCAGATGGCCGCGCCGAAAACTCCCAGCGTTTAGGCGTGCCGCGATACCGGCACAGTGCTCTTCCAGGAAACACTTCGTAAGATTGGCTCCGCACAAGATCAATCACCGGGCATGGGCCGAAGATATGGATACCGAGTGTTTGCAGTTTTGCTTGACCGAGAACGAACGCCGGCAAGTTCAAAAGGACGGCTATCTCGTGGTTCCGGACGCGCTCGACCGGGCCATGCTTGACCGCCTCAGCGCGGCAGTGGATTGCGTCAATGCCCGTGAACGCACGGCAAGCTTTGGGCGCGATCGGCTGCTTTCCTTTGCCAACATCCTTCCCGAGAACGGGGCGTTTCTGGAGTTGATCGATTGGCCGCGGGTTTTCCCCAAGGTCTGGGGCATCCTGGGCTGGAATATTTACGTCTACCACACCCACCTCGACGTGTCGCCGCAGTTGGAGAAGGCGCCAACCAATCCGGTCGCATGGCATCAGGACAGCATGCGCGTCAACGAAGAGATCGAAGTGCATCCTCGGCCGCGGTTGTCGCTCAAGATCGGCTATTACTTGACGGATGTCAGCGGCGCGGATTGGGGCAATACGTTGCTGCTTCCTGGATCACATGAGCGCGACGAACTGGATTGCCCCAACGACGGCGTGACAAACCCGGCCGGCGCCGTGCCTCTACGGGTGCCGGCCGGCGCCGCGCTTATCTTGGATCGGCGTTTGTGGCATTCGCGCAGCCCGAATTTTGGGCCGCACACGCGCAAAGTGATCTGGATCGGTTACGCCTATCGCTGGCTTCGCCCCAAGGATGAGATGACCGTGGGCGATCTCAGCGTAGGCGCCGACGCGATTCGCCGGCAATTGCTCGGCCACGCCTCGAGTGCCAACAGCGCTTATGATCCTGAAGTGGGGGACGTGCCGCTGCGCAGCTGGCTGCAAGAACATTTCCCGACCGACGCCCGTGGGTCGCCGCACCATCAGAACGCCCAGGCTCGTCCCCCGCTCTATGGCATCCGCGGCAAGAACACGGGCCGACGCTGATCGTGGTTCGCTTCAGCTCTGAAAGCTTGGAATCGCCACGTAACGGATAGAGCGCGGCACGCTGCGCAAAACAAAGCCGCGCCAAATTGCTTCGGCGCGGCCTGTTCACTCACGCGGGGCAAGCCCCGCGGCTAAACGGTCACTTCTTCTCCGTCTTTGCCGGCGCCGTGAACAGCCGATCGATGTCGGCGTCGCTCATGGTTTCCAGGCCGGCGCCGCGGTCGATGATGAGGGCCTTACCGCTCGGCGTGACCCAGACGACGTAGTTGCCGAGCTGGAAGACGTCCTTCATTTCCGGCCGGCGTTCGAGCATGCGGAAGTAGGCCTTGGACTGCGACTTGATGATGACGGTCTCCATCTTGGATGTGAACGCGTCGTCTATCCAGATGCCGCCGACGTCGACGACGTTGCGGTTCTGCACGAAGCGGTTGGCGGTTTTCGCCTGCTGGTTCGTGAAGCGCAGTTCGTTGTTTTGCACGGCCCAATCGACGCCGAGCTTGCCTTGCTGCACTTCGATAAGTGCCTTGCGATTGATGGCGTCAAAGCTCTGCAGGAGCGCCTTCCTCTGATCGAGAGCGTCCTGTGCCTTGGCCGCGTTGTCCTTGGTAGCTTTTTCCACGTCTTTGTCTTTGCCGTCTCCTGTGTACTTGTACTTCGATTCTTCCTTGAGCTTGTCGTCTACTTGTTTGGTGCGTCCCTCGACGACAATGCTGACGTCGGGGTCGGAGCCGGCCGTCGTGCCGCCCGAGGTGTTGCCCACTTTGCTCTTGTTCAGGTCCTTCAAGAAGCCTTCGACCGTCGCGGGCGGCGCGATTGGCGCGGGGTTGACGCTCGTTGTCCCCGTCGGATCCTTCGGATCCGCCTTGTCATTCTTCTTGCCCTTGTCTCCGCCGCCGAGGGGCAGCAGCGCCTGCGGGACCGGGGCGTCCTGTTTCGGATCGGGACCAAAGCTCACATCGGGTTTGTTCGGAGTCACCGGCGCCTTGGCAACCGGCGTGACCGGGGCGTCCGGCACCAGCAGGTAGCTCGTGTACGGCGTCGTGATGCCGTAGCGCTTCGCCAGGGCGATGACCTCTTCCTTGACTTCCTTCGTTTCGCCCTGGACGCGAATCTGGTCGAGTAAGTAGCCGACCTTGCGGCGCGCCCACAGGTCCTCGACGAAGCTCTTGTCAGCGCCGGACTTCTCGGCAAACTTGAGTTCGTAAACGAACTCCTTCGTCACCTTGCCGACCTGGCCGGTTAGCTTGACGATCTCGGTTCCCTTGCCGGTGTAACGGCCCATGACGACGAGCTGCGTGCCATGGAATAGGTCGGGCAGTTGCGGCGGGTAAACCTCGCTGATCTGGACGTTGTCGCCGACGCTCAGCTTGAGATTCGTCAGGACCGGGTTGGAAATTTTCGCATAGAGGCTGGAGACTTTCGCCTCGATGTCTTCCGATTCGCGGACGTAGGTGCTGATCGCCTTGGTGTTGTCGGCCAGAGCGTCGAGCAGCACGGTATTGACGTCGTCGCCGACGCCGAACGAGAAGATGCGCGTGTTGCCGGTGTTGAGCTTCTTGACGTTGGCGAGAATCTTGATGGGATCCCGCTCGCCCCAGGTTGGCTGCCCGTCGGTGAAGAAGACCATCGTGTAAGTTCGGCCTTCGTCGTTGGGCCGCATCAGGAGTGCTTCGCGCAGGGAGTCGTCGATGGCGGTCCCGCCGGTCGCTTCGAGATCATCGACCCAGCGGCGTGCGGCTTCGAGGTTCGGCGCCGTCGCGAGCTGCATATTGTTGGTGTACTTGTTGACCGTCGAGGCGAAGTTGATCAGCGTGAATCGGTCGTTGGCGTCGAGGTTCTTGAGGCAATATTTGAGGGCGTTCTTCGCCTGGATGAGTCGTTTGCCGCGCATGCTGCCGGAGGTGTCGATGACGTAGACGAAATCGCGCGGCACCTGCTGCGACTTGGACAACTCGGCACGCGGCGACAGGAGCATCATGAAATAGCCAGGGCGATCCGCGACTGGACGATGGACGACCGCGGTGAGGCCGATGTCCTTCGAGCCGGCTTGATAGTAGAGCTGGAAGTCGCGATCGAGCGTCGCCTGGTTCTTCTCGAAGCCGATGACTGCTTCGTTGTCGTTGGGCCGGGCGATGGTGATCGCATGGCTCGGCGAATAAACGTTGGTCAACGCGTGCTGCGATTTCACGGTAACCGACAGCGAAAACTTGTCGAGCAGCTTGGCGGCTCGGCCGTCGGCCTTCATCGGGTAGACGTATTCGGTCAGCCCATTGTCCGCGAGGGCGACGCTGGTGTAAGTGACGCTGATGCGCTGATCGCCGTTGGCGGGGACCGGAAAAACGCGGACCTTGATCAGTGCCTGATTGATGTATTCAAGCAGGCCGGGATCCTGGGTGCGGGCGACGATCTCGGTGTAGATCTTGCGGGCCATTTCGGCTTCGACGACTTCGCCTGGTTCTTCCTTGCCGTTGACCCACATGCTGAACTTGCGAACGCTGGCGCCTTTGGGGACGGGGAAAAGATAGGTCGCTTCGAGCTGCCGGGCCGTGTGATTGCGGAACGTTTGTTCAATCCGCGTGACGGCCGCCTGATCGTCGATCGTGACAGTGACCTTGTGATCGAGCAGAGCCAAAGGCGGCAGGGCCTTCTCGGTCGGAATCAGCATGCCCGTGGCCTTCGCCGAACCGCCCACCACGAGCACCACGGCAAGCGCAACCAGAATTCGACGCATGACAGTCCCCTTTTCATTTGTGAAATGAATGATGGTTCAACCATAAGACGATTCAACCGGCCCGATGGTTGGAATCATTTTCCATGGTTGTTCCGCTTTCGCCCCGTGGCGATCTCCTACCCGGCGTGGTGTGGTTTCGAGCTTAGTTGAGCGGCTGTATGAAATGTACCAGTTCACGACGCGGAGCGTCGTGCCACAATATGGTGAGACGCTCCGCGTCGCATCGGCTACGGGTATCTTTCCAACCTCTCGCCGCCGCAACACGGCGATCACTCGGACAAGATTTTTTTGGCGGGTCCGGTCATCCGGTCACGCTTGTATGGGTAGAAGGCCAAAACTCCCAGACTACGAGGTGTCCATGTGGCGAAGTCTGCTCACTCTGGCTCTGCTGGCGGCCGCTGCGACCTTCGTGATGAACCCGATCCGGTCGGAGGAGACGACGCTTATCGGCAAGCCGGCGCACGACTTCCGCCTGCTTGACGTCGTCACCGGCAAGGACGTTGGCCTCTCCGGCCTCAAGGACAAGGTCGTGGTCGTCATCTTCTACAGCCACACCTGCACCTTCTGCCGTAACTACGAAGCGCGGTTCCGTCAGCTCGCGGCCGACTACGCCGGTAAGAACGTGCAAGTACTTGCTATCGATAGCACTGGGCGCACCGCCGAGGAAGCGGCTGCGGCATGGAAGGCGAAGAACATGGGCTTCCCGCTGCTACGAGACGACCGCGCCCGCACGGCGGCGGCGCTGGGAGCAACCGCCATGACCACGGTGTGCATCGTCGATGTCCGCGGCAACCTGCGCTACCTCGGCGCCTTCGACGACAGCGAGTCCGGCACGGAGATCCGCAGCCGGTTCGTCGCCGACGCCTTGGCGGCACTGCTGACGGGGAAGGCCGTCCGGCATGAGCAAACCGATGTGTACGGCTGCATGATCCCGCTGCCGCAATGACAACAGATCATAGACCTCGCGCTCTTTGTTAGGCATCCATCTCGTGGTGCGTGATGCCTACGGTTGCGAACTCTTTACTCGAAACCCGGCCGCGTAGCCGCGACAAGGACGGCACGCGGTGGTGACCAAGGAGTTGACATGAACACGAAAACGCGAAATCTCTGGATTGTGGCCCTCGTCTTTCTCGTCGGCGCGAATGGAATTGCGAACGCGGCCCATGCCGTCCGCCCTGATTCCGTTCCGCTGACGGACGTGACCGCGCCGTGGCTGGACATGCTCAAGTCGAAGGACGCGGCCATGCGGAACGCGGCGGGGACGATCCTGGTGGACATCGTCCGCAAGCACCCGGCCGCCGCCGGCGATCTGGTCAAGTGCATGGCAGCGGAAGAAAACGGCGACGTGTTGGCGGAGCATGAGCGGCGACTGGTGGCGCTGGCCAAGGAATCGCCGGCCACCGTGTCGGCCTTCATTCGGCTAATCAAGGACAAGGGTACGAACTACCGGGCGCGCAACTTCGGCGTGAAGGTGCTGTCGCAGGTCGGTCCTGTTGTCGGGACTTCGGAATTCGTTGACGCGATGGCCGAGACCTACTGCCCCGTCCCTGGTGCGTTCCTGCGGATCATGCGCGCACTGGGCAAAGACGCAGCTCCCATCCTGACGACAGGCTTCCGCCACCCGAACGCAAACGTTCGCAAATGGTCAACCATCGGTCTGCGCACGATTGGCCGCACCGAGCCGACTATCCAGAAGCTCTTCGAGGGATTGCAGGCCGAGCCCCCGACCATTATTGGCCGGTCCCAGGAATAATACGACGAATCCTACTAGCGGCCGAATCCGACGCCCTACCGGTACTCGGCTTGATGTGCGTGTGAGACTGCGCAAAGCGAAACGGCAGGGGCGCAGGCGCATCAGTTCTTCTGCTGTAGCCAGGTGCGTTCGATGAACGTGGTATCGACGCGGCCTTCGATGAAAGCGGAGTTCTGCATGATTTCGCGGTGAATCGGGATGGTCGTTTTGATGCCTTCGACGATGAATTCGTTCAAGGCTCGCCGCATGCAGGCGATCGCTTGCAGGCGCGTCGGTTGATGGACGAGCAGCTTGGCGACCATCGAATCGTAGTTGTGCGGCACGCGGTAGCCCTGGCAAGCGTGCGTGTCGAGGCGAACGCCGGGGCCGCCCGGAGGCTGCCAGCGCGTGATCGTGCCGGCGGTGGCGCGGAAGTTGTTCGCGGGATCCTCGGCGTTGATGCGGCATTCGAGCGCATGGCCGTGATGCTTGATGTCCTTCTGCTTGAACGGCAGCTTCTCGCCGGCCGCGATGCGAATTTGCTGCTGGACGAGATCGATGCCAGTCACGAGTTCCGTGAATTGTTGCTCGACCTGGATGCGCGCGTTGACTTCGATG
>SXGS01713072.1_pt1 | contig 18580 bp, 13 predicted proteins | sample 3174681 | NCBI WGS metagenome assembly SXGS01 (sample SAMN11356861, study PRJNA531348) | freshwater metagenome | isolation source: freshwater sample F1-80 | place: China: Fuxian Lake, Yuxi | collected 2017-12-25 | reverse complement strand
GCTTAAAGGTCATGGATCTTCTGCGCGAGGTCGCGCTCGCCCCCGACCGGGGCGTCGTCGTCGTCACGCACGACAACCGTATCTTCCAATACGCCGATCGCACCGCCTTCATGCTCGACGGACACGTCGTGCGCGTCGAGCGGGGATCGGCCGGGGCACATCCGTGAAACTCCGCAATCTCGTACTGCCCGCGCTTTCGGTCGCGGGCATGGCGTTCGCCGTGGTCACCGTCCGCGAAACCACCAAGCCGAGACCGGAGCCGCCGCTCGCGGTGACGCCTGCAAGAAGCCCGTTCGCGCGGACTTTGGCGGGCGCCGGCATCATCGAACCGTCTTCGTTATTCGTCGACGTCGCCTCGCCGCGCGCGGGCCTCGCCGTCGAAGTGCTGATCGCACCGGGAACGAAGGTGAAAGCCGGCGACGTGCTCTTCCGCGTCGATCCGCGCTCGGCCGAAGCGGCGGTCGCCGTCCGCGAGGCGGAGCTGCTCGTCAAGAAGGCCGAGTTGGAATCCCGTCGCGCCGACGTCGCGAAGGCCGAAGCGGCGGTGGCCGAGGCGGCCGCCAGACTTTCCCGGCTGGCGGCGTTCCCGCGTCCGGAGGAATTGCCGCCGCTCGCGGCGAAGCTCGCCGAGGCGGAGCGCGGCGTCGCCGACGACGAGGATCGCCTGCAGCGGGCCGAAGCGCTCGTGAAGACCGCGGCCGTAATGGAGCGCGACGTCGTGGCGGTCCGGAACGCGCTCGGCGCCCGCAAGGCGGCGCGCGACAAGGCGGCGGCCGATCTCGCGTTGCTGCGAGCCGGGACGTGGGCTCCCGATCTTGCGGTCGCGGATGCGGTGGTCAAGGCGTCGACGGCGGCGGCGAGCGCGACCGCCGCCGGAGTCGCGGCGGCGGAGGCGGGCGTGAAGTCGGCCGAAGCGGCGGTCGGCGCGGCCCGAACGGAGCTCGACCTCTTGACCGTGCGCGCCCCGATCGATGCGACCGTGCTCCTCTGCGATCTCAGAGCCGGCGAATACGTCGGGGCGGAGCGCGCCGGAACCGCGGCGCCGGTCGTGCTCGGCGCCTTGGACCCGCTCCACATCCGCGTCGACCTCGATGAGAACGACGCCGGCCTCTATCGCCCGGGCGTCCCCGCCAAAGCGTTCGTCCGCGGTCGCGGCGGCGCGGAGAAGGCGGTGCCGCTTTCGTTCGTGCGCGTCGAGCCCTACGTCGTCCCGAAGAAGGCGCTGACCGGTTCGGTCCAAGAGCGCGTCGACGTCCGCGTCCTGCAGCTCATCTATCGCGTAGACGCCCCGCCCGAAGGCCTCACGCTCTATTGCGGCCAGCAGGTCGACGTCTACCTCGACGACCCGACGTCTCCGTAGCCCCGATCGCTGCGGCCGTCGGCGCATTGCCGGGCGGCGGGTAAGCTCCGGGACGAAATCGGAGCCTACCGTCCATGGCGTCGTCCCTCGGCCGCATCGTCGCGTTGTTTCTGGCGTCCGTGACGCCTTTGCTCGCTCAGGAGTCGCGTCCTTCGGTGCGCCTGTTCACGGCGACGGCGCCGGAAGGCCTGCTGCTCGACCGGGATCAGGACGGACGGCCGGACGGATCGGTCCCGCTTCGGCTCGTGCTGGACGGCGCCGATTCCGTCGCTGCCGCAGCCGCGGCGGCTGAGTTCGCGGCCCGGCTCGGCCTCGAAGTCTGCGCCGCGGAAGGGTCGCCGGTCGTCGTCATGGCGACGACCGGAGCGGCCTTGAGCGGCGACGGTCCGACCGCGGAGATCGTGTTCGCGATCGGCGGTTCGGGTCTACAGGCCCGGCCGGACGCGAGGGCGGTCGTGGTCGGTAGGGACGCCGCCGATCTGCTGCGACGCGCGCGCCTGTTCGCCGCGTACTGGCCGGAAGAACCCTCCGAAGCCGCGACCGCATCGCGGCCCGCTGCGCCGCGCAAGGGTAAGGACCGTCGCTTCGGACTCGACAAGCTGTTCGAGCCGGGCGGCTTGGCGACCGACGAGGACGGCGATCTCGTCCCGGACGGGACGGATGCGACGCTCGTCGCTTCAGGCGAACCGGGATCCGCACAAGCCGCGGTCGACGTCGCGTTTCGGATCGGACTCGAATGCGCGGGACTCCGCTTTCCGCTGGCGCAGACTCCCGCGGAATATCCCGCTACGGCCGTCGCCGGGCCGGTCGTCCTCGTCGGCGGAATGCAGCCGCTCGTTGCGGATCTGATCGCCCGCAGGCTGCTCGGCCCGCCGCCGCCCGCGGGGGAGGGCGAAGTCGTCGTGATCGACGCCGCGTTCGGCAAGCACGCGGCGATCGTCGTGCGCGGCGGCGACGCCGAGGGTTTGGCGCGCGCGGGCCGGCTCTTCTTCGCACGCCTTCCGCATTTGTCGGACGATCGTTTGGACGTCCCGGACCTAAGCGATCTCGCGACCGAAGCGCGCCGTCTCGTCGCGGGCGTCTCGATCGAAGGCCAACGGGCCCGCATCGTGCGCGAACTCGGCATTTTCGCGGACGAAGCGGCCGGGATCGGCGCCTGCGACGGTCTCCGCGTCCTTTTCGACGCCGTCCCGGGCGGGAAGACCCGCGAGCGGCTCGCCGACCGCTATGGGAAGTCGCCGGGAGCCGTGCGGATCCGCGGCGGCGCCGAGAAGTTCGACGTTGAAATGGTCGAAGCCGCTCACACGGTTCCGGGTCCGCTCGAATCCTTTGAGTTCACCCCGGAGCCGGAGACGACGCGCGCGCTCGCACGAGTGAAGGACGCGCTGGCGGACGTCCGCGACGGCGCGCGGGTCGAAATCGAGGTGCGCGTCTCCGAGCCGCCGGGCGAGCGCTCAGGCCTGGCCGGCCGGTTGCGCGATCTCGTCCCCGAGTCGTCGCGCAAAGACGCGAAGATCGTCGTCCGCTCGGCATGGAAACCGGCCTACTTCCATCTCGTCGAGGAACTGCTTCCGCGTTGGAAGGACCGCGGCGTCGTCAAGGCCGAATTGGCGGCCCGACGCCACGAAATCGAGGGACCGGGCGGCGCGCTCTCGACGCTCGAAGCTCCGACGCGGCTCCTGCAAGAGCTCTATCCCGCCGACGACGTCGTCGCCCGCACGCTGGATCTGAAAGTCGGTGCGGACGTGACGCTGAAACTCTTGCCGCGCGCCGCGGCCGCGGACTACGTCTTCACGACGGTCGGCCGGGACGGTCGCGAGGTCGTCGAGACATTCGACGTCGCGTTCCATGAACGTCCTTTCAACGCCGTCGTGGCGGAGGTCGAGCGCGTCGCCCTGTGGAGCGGACTCGTCCGCGTGGTCGTCGACGGCAAGACGGTCGTCCGCGACCGGCAGACGACGGATCTCGAAGAGCTGTGGACGTCCTATCAGGAGAACGTGCTGCCGCGCATCCGCGATCTGATCCTGCAAGGGACCGACGGACGCCCCGAGCCGCGCCATGCTCCGTGGTTCGTTTCGCTGCGCGCCTACGGCACCGTCTCCGAGCCGGACGAAGAACTGCCGTTCGGCCTCGGCCGGACGTCGGCCGTCGACATGCTGCACGAGGAGATCTATTTCCATACGCTCGGTTTCGTGCAGTCCTTGGGCGGGATCTACGCCGAGAAGCCGTTCGAGTTCGCGGGACGCATCGTGCCCCGCATGAACGCCGGCCCGGGTGCTCCGCCGCGATTGGCGATCGATCTTTCCCCGCGCGTCTCGCACGCTCCCGCGATCGAAGCCTTGCGCCGCACCGCGGACGGCGCCGGATTCGACCGGATCGCGCGGCGCGAACTCCGACCGGTCGACGTCAAAGACCCGCGCGTGACCGCCGTCCGGACCGATGCGACCGGCGCGCTCACGGTCGCGGTCGCCTTTCGTTGCGACGTCGCGGACGACGATCGCCCGGCCTGGCTCGCTCGTCAACGGCCCGAGGACGCGGATACGAAAGTCCTCGCGGTCGACCAAGGAGCCGCCCTCGTCGAAGAGGCGGCGTTGATCCGCGGGCTCGGCGGCAAGCGCTCGGAGTGGTTCGCCTATCCGGACGTCGCGCGCATCGATTTCGTCTTTGCGGGCGGCGGTCGCACGCGCGTCGCGACGCTCTCGCTCGACCGCGGGGACTATGCGCCGCGGACTCCCGACCCGAAGGACGCGCCGTTGTCGATCCTGCCGGACGACCGTCCGCTGCGTCCGGAGGAGGCGGGCGGCGTCCTCGCCGTTCTCGTCGAGCGGAATCCCGCCGCGGGTATGCGGGTGCGCGCCGCCGGGCGCACGACGGCGGGCCGAGAATTGTGGACCCTCGAGTCCGGGCCGTTCCCGACGGACGTCGACGCGGCGTCGCCTCATTTTTCGCGGCGGAAGCTCGCCGCGTGGAAGCCCGTCTATGCGGTGTCGGCGCGCGAACATGCGAACGAAGTGTCGTCCACTACGCACGTCCTTCAATGGCTCCGCGACGTGCTGGAGAAAGAGCCTGCGATTCTCCGCGACGTGCGCATCGTCGTGAACCCGGTTTGGAACGCCGACGGCGCCGATCTCGCGATGGACCTCGCCGAGGAGCGTCCCGCCGATCTCTTGCATGCGGGCTACCTCGGATCGCTCGGCGAGAATCTGACGGTCGGCCAGGACGACCGTGATCCGCTTTACACGGAAGCGAAGCTTCGGCTCCGGCTCTTCGGCGATCATTTGCCGGACGTGTTTTTCAATCCGCACGGCTATCCCATGCATGAATGGGTGCAGCCGTTCTCCGGCTACGCGGCTTGGGTGAAGAAGCGGGATCCGAAGACCCGCGATTGGTGGATCCCGCGCGGCGCGTTCATCCAGACGTTCCAATACGTCGACGACGAAGCCGAACCGGCGTACGCGACGATTGCGGAGGACGTCCGCCGACGGCTCGGTCGCGCGATCGACGCCGATCCCGCGGCACGGGCGCTCAATGAGGAGCAGTACGCCCGCTACGAGCGTTGGAGCCGTTTCCTGCCCGCCGATCTTCGTCTGCCGCGCGTCGAGAACACGGCCGTCTACGGTCCGATCCGCGGCGTCGAGACGAAGAAGGACGCCGTGCAGTTCGTGCAGCGTCATCCGAAGACGTGCCTGGCGAACGTGATCCTCGAAGTCCCCGACGAGACGGCGAGCGGCGAGCATTTGCGCACGGTTTCGGCCGCGGGACGCGCCGTGTCGAAGGCGCTCGTGCAGTTCCTCCGAGAGCGCGCCGCACATCCTCCGGAGAAAGTCACGCCCTATCAGGACGGCGCGCTGCGCGTCCGCGCCCGGAAGCGCCTCGGCTGACCGACGGGGTCGTCGCCGCTCCGGCGGCTACGATCGATCCCGCATGGCCTACGAGCTCATCTATCTCCCGGGGCGGTTCTCCGACGGCGTCGCCGGATTCGTCGGACCGCTGGTCGGCGGTCGGACGGCGGTGCGGCTCCGTTCCATGTGTCCGGCCATCGGACCCGGCGCGGATGCGCGGCGAACCGACCCTCCCGAAGCCGCGGCGGCGTGGCTCGTCGACGTGGGTGAGGGCGAACTCCGCACTTGCATCGCGTCCTTCGACGCCTTCGGACGTCGGGCGAACGGTTCGGTTTCGTCGCGCGGCGTGCGCGGCGGGCGCGCACTCGTCCACTTCGGGATCCCCGGAGACGGTCCGCTGCAGCCGTCCGACGCCGAGACGGCGTTGCTCGCCGTCTCCTGCGGGGCGCTCGCTAAGGAGTCGCAGGGCGCCGTGTTGATCGGCTACGACCTCGGCGACCCGGCCGAATACGGCGTCGAAGGCTCGGTCGCCGAGCAAGTACGGGCGGCGACGGCGGGCCTCGGCGGGAAGATCCTGCTTGTCGTGGCGGCCGCCGACACGGCGTCGGCGTTGGGCGAACTCGACGGCTTCTATGCGAAGCCGTTCTCGAACTTGACCGAGTATCGGCGCACCACCGCCCTTTGAGCCGCGCGGACGGCGTCGCGGTCAGGGCCGGACGTGGATCGCGCTCGCGACGACCGTGAGATTGCCGGCCGAGTCGCGCTCGGCGCGCCCGCGGACGACTACCGTCTTCAAGTGATCCAATCCGTGGAAACCGCGGGCGCTCGAAGCGAGCACGCGGTCTCCGTCGCGGAACTCGATGGTCGCGGCGCCGGCGATGATCGCCGCCTTGTCTTCGCAGCAGAAATCCCACGGGTACTTGCAGCCGTCGTCGACGCCGTGCTCGCCGCAGGCCTTGAGGCTCGGGTCTACGATCAGGAACGAGGCGCGCGTGTCGGAGAAGACCTTGCGCTCGCCGCCGACGCGACCGACCAGGACGACGTCCTCGCCTTGCTTCGCGGACGCCTTCACGGCGGCGACGGGTTTCGCGCCCGCGGGCTCCACTGCGGCCCAGAATCCCTCCGGCAGCGCCGCCTTCGCGGCGACGGGTGCGGGATCACCGGCGGAGCCGCCGCATCCGGCGAGGGCGAAGACTAGGGCGCATGCGACGGCGGCGGACGTGCGATTCTTAATGGAAGACATGACGTGGCTCCGGTGGTCCGGGCGGACCGAAGGGATGGTAGAGGATACGTTCACGGCTGTTTGAGTCCGACTGCGACGGGAATGCGCGCGGCGCGCCATGCGGCGGGCACGGCGCCGAAGACGCCCGTCAAGAGCGCGGCCGCCGCGCCGGAAGCCAAAGCGACCGGGTCCGGATCGAGCGCGAACGCGCCCATGGCGATGCCCACGACGGCGCCGTCGAGCACAAGGCGCGCGGCGAGGACGCCGACCAACCCGCCCGCGGCGGCCAAAACGACGGATTCGGTCGCGATGGAGATCGAGAGCGCGAAGGGCCCGTAGCCGATGGCGCGCAGGACGGAGAGTTCGCGGACGCGGTCGAACACCGAGGTCGAGAGCGTTCCGGCGCCGCAAGCTAGCGCCGTCGCCGCGATCATGGCGGCCATGAGCCACGCGAGGTTTCCGATCGGCGCCAGATGCTCCGCCGCTTCGCGGTAATAGAGCGAGGCCGGGATCGCGACCAATTCGAGATCGAGCCTGCGCTTGGCGAAGAGCTCGAGCTCCTCGAGATCGTCCGGCGTCTTGAAGCGCGCGAAGACGACCGAGAGATCGTCGCGCTTGGTCAGGCCTTTGAGCTCTTCGACCGGCGCCCAGATCTCGCTTTCGAGCGTGGTCCCCGGCGCCGCGAACTCGGCCGCGACGACGAACGTCGCGCCTTCGAACCGGACTTTCCGACCGAGTTCGAAAGCCTCAGGCGGCGCTCCGGCCTTCGCGGCGGCGAGCCGGCCGACGGCGACTTCTCCCGTTCGGGGAACCCGGCCCCGGACGATCGTCGCCGCCTCGTGGACGAGGAACGCGCGATCGGTCACGCCGCGGACGAAAGCCTGCAGGGGAGCCGCGGCGTCGTTCTCTCCGTCGCCGCCGAGGCGAAGGTACGTGCCGAAATGCAACTCGCCGGAGACGGCCGGGGTTCCGCCGATCTCTTTGAGTCCGCGGACGTCCGCCGCGACGAGGCCGGGCAGCGCCGCGACGACCGTCGACCGCAGGACATCGCGCTCGGAGACGGACGAAAGCAACACCGCCAGATCGGGCGTGGCGGCTCCGGCGAAGCCCGCCTCAAGGCCGCGCACGAAGGCCGTCGTACCGGCGACAAGTCCTGCGGTCAGCGCGATCGAGAAGGCCGTCAGGAGCGAACGGACGGGACGCCGCGCCAGATTGCGCATCGCGTAGTCGAAGGGAAGGAGCCGCATGTCAGCGCTCCCTCAGCGCTTGAACGACCGAGAGCCGCGCCGAGCGCCATGCCGGAACGATCCCCCCGAGGAGCCCCGCTATGACGGCCGCCAGGACGCCGCGGAGCGCCGGTCCGAAGTCCGCCGCGAACGCGACAGGCACGCCTTCGGCGCCGAACGTCAGATGCGTGAAGCGCACGACGATCACCGCCGCCAGCACGCCGACGCCGCCGCCGATACGGCCGAGCGTCGCCGCCTCGCCGAGCACGAGCCCGAAGACGTGACGCTCGCCGTAGCCGAGCGTGCGAAGGACCGCGAACTCGCGGACGCGTTCGGCGGCCGACATGGCGACGGTGTTGGCGACTAGCGCCAAGACCACCGCCGCGCAGACGATCGCCAAGGCGCCGGTGAAGCGCAGGATCTCGCGGAGGTCTTTGACGGCGGCTTCGAGGAAAGCGACCTTCGGCCGCGTGTCGACCGGAGGATCCGACGAAGCGAACAGCTCGTCGATCGCACGGGCGACGGCGGGGGCGGCCGCCGCGTCGGCGACCTTGACTTCGAACTGCGTCACGGTTCCCAAGCGGTCGACCGGGCCGGCCCGTTGCAAGTACGCGAGATGCGTCAGCACGATGCCTTCTTCGACGGATTCGCCCGACGAGAAGATCCCGGCGACCTTCACGTCGATCGCTCCGAAACGGAACTGATCGCCGGGGGACAAGCCCTTCCGCGCTGCGAAGGAGCGGCCGAGCAGCGCGGAGTCCTTCTCGCGACGGAAGCGTTCGACGTCGCCCGCCACGATCTTGATGTCGCGCGACGCGAACAGCCGGTCGACCGGCGCGCCTTGGAAGGTGACGAGATCGAGGCTCGCCCGACAATTATTGAGGAACACCTTGACCGGCAAGGTCGATACGACGCCGGGGACCTTCGCGATGCGGTCCTGATAGAACTCCGGCAGAAACGAAGTCTGCGGGCAGTAGCGGTTCTTGCGATAGACGACCAACGTCCGCGCCGCCTCGGAACCGCTCATGGCGCGGGAGACGCCTTCCGACATCGAGCCTGCGAGCATGAGTAAGGCGAGCGCGGAAGCGGTACCGCCTAAGGCGAGCGTCGTGCGACCCGGTCGACGAAGGAAGCCGCGGCGAAAAAGCCGAAAGAGGATCACGACGCGACCTCGGGACGGAGCGTCCCTTTGTCCAGATGCATGCGCCGCGTGCCGAACGCCGCCGCGCGCGGATCGTGCGTGACCATGACGATCGTCTTCTTCCGCTCTGCGTGGAGCCGTGCGAGCAGCTTGAGCACGCCGTCCGCGGATTCGTGATCTAAGTTGCCGGTCGGCTCGTCGGCCAAGATGAGCGGCGGATCGGCCACGATGGCCCGCGCCACTGCGACGCGTTGTTCCTGCCCGCCCGAAAGTTGGCGCGGGTAGTGATCCGCGCGGTCGACGAGGCCGACCGCCTCGAGCGCGAGCGCCGTGCGGGCATGCCGCTCCGCGCGCGAAAGCTTGAACAAACCGAGCGGCAGCTCGACGTTCTCATAGGCCGTAAGGACGGGGACCAGATTCGCCTGTTGGAAGACGTAGCCCGCGGTCTCGGCCCGCCACGCGTTCAGGTCGCCGCCCTGGCCGAGGTCGCGTCCGCCCACGACGACGGATCCGGAATCGGCGCGGTCGATTCCCGCGAGGAGGTTCAGCAGCGTCGTCTTCCCCGACCCGGACGGTCCGAGCAATACGAGGAACTCGCCCTGCTCGACGCTGAGCGACGCGCGGTCGAGCGGCGAGAATGCGCGGTCTCCCTTGTGATAGGTCTTAGTCACGTCGCGGAGTTCGAGGAACGCCATGTCAGGATCCCTTCACGCGGACGGCCGCGCCTTCCGTGAGCGTCGCCGACCCCGCGTCGAGGACTTTGGCCGAGAGGTCGATTCCTGAGGTGATTTCGATGAACGCGCCGTCCGAAGCGCCCGTCGTGACCGGCGTGCGCCGCGCCTTCTTTGCGAGCGGATCGAGCGTCCAAACGGCCTGATCGGCCACGAGTCTCGCGGGCAGATAGAGGCGATCGCCGCCGCCGTCGCCCGAGGCCCGACGCGACGCGGCGCCCGGCAGCGGACCGAACCGCGCTTGGCAAAGGACGTCCGGGCGCAAAGACTCGTCCGGATCGAGGATCCGGACGTGCGCCTGCACCGTGACCTTCTGGATGTCGGCCTTCGACGTGATGCGTACGACCTCGCCTTGATAAGTGCGCAAACCTGAAGACTCGGTCGAGACGACCACGCGCTGTCCGACGCCGAGGCGCGCGGCATCGGACTGCGGGACGTCGACGCGCACTCGGATCGAGGACGGGTCGTACACGGTGACGACCGTCGGATCGTCGATCGTGACGGCCGACCCCGGCGCGACGCGGCGTTCGAGCACTCTGCCGTCGACCGGTGCGCGGATGATCGTTCGTTCGAGGGCTAGCGCCGCTTCGTCGCGCACGATGCGCGCCGCGGACTCGGCCGCGGCGGCGACCCTCTCTGCGGCCGCCGCAAGATCGCGGGACCGGCGGTCGTCGACCCGCGTTTCAAGCTCCGTGGATGCGCGGTGCGCGCGTGCGGCGGCGGATTCGTAGTCGGCGACGGCGCGCGCCGCCTCGGAGTCGAGGCCGGCCGCCGCGGCGAGCGCTTCGTCGAGCGACGCCCGGGCGCGGGCGACCGCCTGCGGCGGCGTCGAGCCCGCGGCAAGAAGCTTCTCTTGCAGGGCGAGTTCCGCCCGCGCGACCGAGACGCGCGCGTCGCCTGCATCGCGGACGGAGGCCCGGGCGCGCGACTCGGCGGCCCGGCCCGCGCTCTCGGCCTCCGCCGATCGGGCGGTCTCGGTCACCGCGAGCGCCAGCCTGAACGCTTCGGCTGCGGATCGGGCTTCGATGCCGGCGCGCTCGTGGTCGGCGATCGCGCGGTCGTGTTCGGCCTCCGCGCGCGCAAGCGCCAGTTTCGTCGCGGCGTCGTCCAAGCGCACGACGGCGTCGCCGCGGCGAACGACGTCCGACTCGCGCACGGCGATGTCCTTCACGATGCCCGTCGTCAAAGCGGAGACGTGGATCGGATACGGATCCGGTTCCGCCCAGCCTGCGGCTTGGAGGATCACGGCGTCCCCGGCGGCGGAAGGACCGTCGACGCTCCGACGAACGACGGGCCGGACGACTTCGACCTCCGCGGCGCCGCGCCACGCGTCCCGCGACGCCGACGCGAAAACGGCAAGGAAGCCTGCGATCAACGCGAGCGGTAAGAGGACGCGCCAAGGCGTTCGGCGCGGCGGCGGGAGAACGTTTGCGGGGCGCGCGAATGCGGCGAGATCGACGTCCGGCTTGAGGGCGCTCATGAGAGCGCTCCGGAAAAAACGAGAGCGGGCATAGGACTATCTCCGCGACGAACGGAACGAAGCACGGCGGACGCCGCTTCGGGCGCGTCCACAGCAGTCGCGGGACGGTCTAAACGAGGAGAGGCTGATTCCGCGGCGGCGGTCGGGGCGACGGCGGTCCGGTCGGCCGAGCGACCATCCCTACGGACGAGCCGGACGCCACGGCCGGCGACCGGGTCGTGATCGCAGGCGGCGGCGACCAATCGGTCATCGCGGGGGCGATCGACGGAGCGGCTTCGGCGGTGCCGAAGCGTACGCAGCAATCCTCGCATCGGGGCGCCGCGGCTTTCGGCCGACGGTCGAGGTCGTCATTCCTGCAACACGGGCATTCCCGGATCGCGACCTCGTGTTCCGGCGACAACGAAGCCGCGACTCCGCGCCGAAGACAGATCATCCCTGCGAGCTCCGGCGGAAGCAGGAGCGCCGGAGCGAGCGCCAGCAAGAGGAGGAGGGAAGTCGCGCGAAGCATGGTTTCGAAGGCGTCGTCGAAACGCCGTCGCTATGAGTTTAGGCCTTCATCGACGGAAATGAAAGCGCCGAGCACCCGGCCGAGGTCGAACCGATTCCCGGCCGCCTAGTGACCGACCTCGGCTGCGGCGGCGCGAAACAGGCGGACGGCGATGCGGGCGCGCAAATCCGGCGCGGGGTTGCGGAAGGCGACGGCGAAGCGGCGCTCTCCGTCGTCCGCGGCGGGCGGGTCGACGACCACGCAACGCACCGCTTCGGCTTCGCCGCCGTCTTCGAAAGACGACCAAAGCTCGATCTCGGCTCCGACGTTCGCGGGCGGCGCGCCTCTGCCGACCGCTCCCTCTAATCCGCAAGCGATCAGCCTGAAGGGGATCTCGTCGCCGTTGGCGAGCGTCGCTTGCCCCACGATTTCGCAGGGACGGCGAAGTCCGGGCGTTAATTCGACGCCGGGCGCGCTCGCCGCAAGGCGGAGGGGACCCGCAACGCCGGCGCGCTCGGCCGCCGGAGCTACGGCGTGGACTCCCGCGCCGCCGCGGCGATCGAAGACGACGAGCAAAGCATCCTTGCCGATCGACTCTCGAGACACCGGGATCTCGGTCTCGAACGTCGCGCCTCGGCGGTCGACGGCCGTCACGACGCCGGGTACGCGCAGCATCCCGCCGTCGTCCTGACGCAATACAAGGACCGCGGTCGAACCGGCCTTGACGCGCTCCAGCAAGCAGGCGGCGGCCGCGCCCGAGGCCCGATGCGTTTCCGCCAGAGCCCATGCCTCGATCTTGCGGTCGATCGCGTCGGCTTCCGAGGTGGAGACGAGCGCCACCTCGGACGACGGCGTATCGACGACTGTGGGCGAGATCCCCGTGCGCAGCGCTTCCGAGCGGGCCGCACCGCTCATCTTGGAGCGGAGCAGCCGGCGGATCAAATAGATCGATCCCACGACGATCGTCGTCAGCAAGAGCGCGATGCCGGCGTCGACCAGCATGTCGCCGCCGCCGTTCTCCTGCTTCCGTTGCAAGGTACCGGTCACCCCGTCGAGACGACGCTTGGCCGCCTCGCCTCCTTGCGGGGGCGTCGCTGTCGTGATCATGACGCGGTCTCCTTGCGGATTATTGTCCGAGTCGCGTCAGTTCGGCCAGCACTTCGTTGCTGGTCGAAATGATACGGGCGTTCGCTTGGAAGCCTCGTTGCGCCTCGATCAGGCGGACGAACTCCTCGGCGACGTCGACGTTCGAACCTTCGAGCGAACCCGACACCACCGAACCCGCGCGACCCGCTCCGGCGGCCGCGAACTGCGGTTGACCGGAATTGCTGGTGGCCCGGTAGAACCCGGTTCCCGCTCGTTCGAGGCCCGCCGGATTCGTGAAGAGCGCGACTTGCATCTTCGCGATCGCCTGCGAAAGCCCGTTCGTGTAGTCGCCGCGGACCGTGCCGTCCGGTTCGACCGAGAACGACGCGAGCGTTCCCGCCGCATAGCCGTCCTGCGTGGCCGAGATGGTCGGCCCGTCGCCGAGTTGCGTGAGCTGCTCGCCCGAGAGCGGATCGTCGAACACGAGGTTGAGCGTCTGCGGCGCGGCGTTGCCGCTGTTCCACGTGACGTCGATCGAGCGCACGACCGAACTCGGCAGCTTGCCGTCCGTGCCGAAGACGAGGGTCGGGAGCGAGAACGACTGCAGCGTGCCGTCGTTCCCCGGGAACTCGACCTGGACGGACCAATCCCCGGTGATCTGGCGTTCGAACTTGACGGCGAGCGAGTGCTCGACGCCGAGCGAATCGAAGACCGTCAAAGACGCCGTCTCGACGTCGGCGTCCTTGCCGACGACGTCGACTTGGAACTCGACCGCCGAGAAGTTGGAGGCGCCGCCGCCCGCGACCGTGTCGTCGGAGAAGCTCAAGCTGAGCGCGGAGTCGCCCGGATTCGCCGCAGTGAGATGCGCGAGGCCGTTTTGGTCGATCGTCATCGCGGCGTCCGGCGCGTAAAGGTTGTTCGTGAACGTCATCAGATCGCCGAGCGTCGTGCCGTCCGTGCCGTAGATGAAGCTGGCGTCGATCGTCGTGCCGTCCGGCTTCGAGCCGCGGATGCGGATGCTGTCGCCTGCGACGTAGTCCTTGGTGTTGAACTTCATGTCGTTGAGCGCCGAGGTCGCCGTCGCGGCGGTTTCGGTGCCGGTATCCGCGCCGTTGATGCCGAGCAGCGCCGCCGCCGGCCCTGAGATCGTGATCGTCGCGTCGTCGCCGGAGGCCTTCGTCGCGATCGAGAGCGTCGAGGTGGGCGGCGTTCCGACCTCCGTGGCCACGATGCCTCCGAGGTTCGTCGGCGTGGCGTTGAGCGCGGTCACGATTTCAGCCACGGTCAACGCCGAAAGCGACGCGCCGGCCGGAAGGTTGGCGGCGGGGTCGAGGGTCACCGTGCGGGTCGTCCCGCTGACGTTGATGGTCAGCACGTTGTTGCCCGCGCCCGAGAGGTCGAACGGCCCGCTCAACGCGCTCGTGAGCTGCGCCGGATAGGCTTCCAAGTAGTTGTCGTCGGACGTCCATTGCTCGATCGTCGGTCCCTCGACTTTACCGGGGAGGTTGCCGCGGATCGCGATGGAGCCCGACTGCTGGGGCGGCAGCACGCCCGACAGCGGAAGCTGAATGTCGCCGCCCGTGTCGGACCGGACACGGTAGCCCGTGCGGAGATCGACCAGCTTCTGATCGCCGTCGATGCCGAACGCCCCGACGCGCGAGAAGAAGTTGTTGGTGCCGTCCGTGGCGACGAAGAAGCCTTCGCCTTGGATCGCCAGATCGAGCGTGCGGCCCGTTGCGACGAGCCGGCCTTGAGAGAAGTTCTGGTCGATGCTCGCGACCGACACGCCGCGTCCGAGCTGTACGGGATTGACGCCGCCCAAGGTGGAGGTCGGCGCCGAGCCGCGGCGCAGAGTCTGGCTCAGTACGTCGCCGAACGTCACGCGGCTCGACTTATATCCCGGCGTGTTCGAGTTGGCGAGATTGTTGCCGATGACGTCGAGGTACTGCTGATTGGCGCGCAGTCCGCTCAAACCGGAGAAGAGGGCTAACGACATGATGGATCCTTGACGTGCGGGGAATCAGAAGTTGAGGACGGCGCCGGCGTTTTGCAGCAGTCCGCCGACGGCGACGCTCGCGCCGGGTGCGGGAAGGGCGACGACCGTCCCGTCGGGGGCGACGATCGCCGGCGGCGACGTCGCGGCCGGCGAGGAGGGCGTCGTCGCAGGCGACGGCGTTACGCCGTTCGCCGGGGGTTGACCGAAGCCGTGGCGGCGGACCGAGTCGAGCAGGCCGATCGGGACGCTGTAGTCGCCGACGTGCGCCGAGGTCACGCCGTTTTCGACCGTGATCTGGTCGACGATGCCCGACTTGAGGACGCCGGTGTACGGGTCGTGCCACGCGACTTCGGCGCCGACGAGCGACGCGGCTTGAGAAAGTCCGGACAGCACGAGCTGCGACTCCTGCGTCGCCGCGAGCCGTTGCAGCGTGTCGTTGCTCTCGAGCTGGCCTTCGAGCGTCTGGAACTGCGCGAGTTGCGCCACGAACTCGGAGTTCTGTTGCGGCTCGAGCGGGTCTTGGTTCTGCAGCTGCGCGGTGAGGAGCCGGAGGAAGGTGTCCTGCGAGACGTCGACCCCCTCCGATTGGCCGAGGCCGGAGTTCCTCTGTTGCGAAGCCGCCGCCCCCGCGTTCCGGAGGTTGTTGACGGCGTTGACGTCGAAATCGGGCATGTGAGGTTCCTTAGGCGTAGAGATCGAGGACGGAGGTCGAGGCGCGGACGCTGCGGGGGACGGCCCGCATTGCGGCGACGGCGGGTCGGGCGACGGAGCCCGCTCCCGTTTCGGCGCGTTCCGGCGCCGCGTCCGGACGTTCACGTCCGGAGAACGACCCGGAGCGGACGTCGAGGCCGAGCAGCGGCACGCCTTGCTCGACGAAAAAGCGTTCGAGGGCCGCGCGATCGCGGCGGAAGAAGTCGGCGGTTCCGGGGTTCTCCGCAGTGACCCGCGCGACGACGGCTTCGCCGCGTTGGATCAACCGGACATCGAGCCGGCCGAGTTCCGGCGGATCGAGGCGGATGACGATCTCGCGCTTCCCGGCCTGCATTTCGCCGCGGAGCGACTCCAGCGTGCGGGCGAGATCGACGGCCGGGGCGGGCGCCGGATCGGCGGCGGCCGCGCGTGCGGCGTCGCGGACCTCCGGCGCTACGGTCGGCATCGCCTCCGGGCCGCGAAACGGCGCGGCGTGATCGACGGAAGCCGCGACGGGCTTCGCCGTCTCGGTCTCGGCCGGGAGTCCTTCGGGATCGGCGTCGTTCGCGAGTTCGCCGCCCGCGCCGCCGCCTGTGAAGGCGGCCGCTTCGACGACGGTCCCTTCGACCACGGTCGCCGCCTCGGGAGCCGGCTCCTCGATCTGCGGCTCCGGCGTTTTTGCGAGCGGCGCGGTCCCATCGGTCGCGCGGATTAAGTTCGCGGCTTCCTTACGGGCCTCCGGCGCGGGGGCGTCTTGTACGCCGACTTCAGCGACGACCGCCGGCCTTGCGGTCTCCGTCGGGATCGTCGCGGCTTCCGGTGTTCCGACGTTCCGGTCCGTTGGCGACGACGACGCCTGCGACGGTTGTGATTTCAGCGATGCCTGCGATGCCTGCGATGCCTGCGATGCCTGCGATGCCTGCGATGACTGCGATGACTGCAATGCCGGCGATGCCTGCGTCAGCGGCGCAGCGGGGATCGCTGCGGCGGAAGAGAACGGCGTCAGGTGCACGGGGGTTGCCGAGCGTTCGGGATCGACGGCGTTCGCCTGCGGGGTGCTTGCCGGCGTTGCGTCGGCCTTGGTTTCGGCGGTCACCGCATCGACCGAAGTCAGAGAGGCGGATGTCGCCGCGGTCGTAGCCGAGATCGGCAGGCTCCGTCGGAGGACTACGGCGCTATCGAGGTGCGACCCGGCCGCGGCGGCGACCGTCGGCGCCGGGGATTCCGAGCCCGAGCCCGAGCCCGATTCCGACGGAATCACGGACGAAGCGGTCGTGAGCGGCGCTGCGAACGTCGTCGCTTGCGAGGGCGAGAACCCCGGGGGCGGCGTCGCGGCGTCGGCGGCCGCTTCGGCGCTGCGACGGGCCGCATCTTCCGAGACGGCGTCTTCGGCGTCGTCCTCGTCGGCCGGTTTCTTCCTGTCCTCGATCGGCCGGGGGAGTTCGTCCTTAGCTTCGGCGCCTTCCGCCGACTCTGCGCGAGCCGTCGTTTCGGAGCGGTCGGCCGAGAGCAGTTCCGATTGGAACGAGTCCGCGCTTTCGTCGTCGGCGGGACGGCCGACGGAGTCTCGACGCCGTTCGCCGACGGTCGGGGAGTGCAGTGCGGAGGAGGGGGATGCGAGGATCGCAGACAGGGCCATGCCGACGCCGTTTATGCATCCCGCGTGCCAAGGGGCGCTCTTCGGACGCCGGACGGTGCGCCTCGCTCGCCCTGTTCCGCGGTCTTGGGTTGGGCGGAGAACGGCTGATTTGCCGGGGTTTTCGCCGATCCGATCGGATTTTCGGCCGGTCGCTAAGGCCGCGGCGGCGAGATCCGAGAATGACCCGGGAAGAACGAACGGCGCGCGAAAGGAACCGGTATTGACCGGAAAGCCTTTCAGTGCGACCGGGGGGGCGGACGAAAAAGATTCCGGGGCGAAAGATTAGCCCCGCGGACCTCAAGTCCGCCCGGAGCGATCCGACAAGAACGGGGAGCGTCGTCTTAGGTCCGGGCCCGACGGCTCGGATAGAGACACCGAGGAGAGCGATCATGGATCTCAAGAAGATCGGTTCGGCCGCAGCCCGCGGAATCGAAGGCGCCGAGGCGTCGAAGGCGGCTCGCATCGAGCGGGACGCCGCGAAGGCCAAGTCCGCTTCGACCGCGGACGTCGTCCAGACGTCGAACGCCGCCGATACGGTCGGTCGCTTGGTCAATAAGGCCAAGAGCTACGAGGACGTCCGAGCGTCGGTGGTCGAGGGGTATCGCAAGCTCCTCGGCAAAGGAATGCTCGACTCGCGGGCCGCGGCCGAAAAGGCCGCCTCCGCGATCGCGGGCTAAGGAGCGGCGACCCTCGGTCCGGACATTCGGGCCGAGGTCGGCCGGAAGTCGCGGTCGAAGGCCGGTAGCATCCGGGCCTTATGACGCGCGGCATTACCGCCGACTACTGTGTGACCGCGGCCGGGGTCGTCCACGCACCCGGCTGGCTCGTCGTGGACGACGACGGACGGATCGCCGCGCTCGGGCGCGGTGATCGTCCGCAGGGACCGCGTTGGTCCTCGGCTCCGCGCGGCGCTGCGATCATGCCGGCGTTCGTGAACGCGCATGCTCATCTCGCACTCGGCGGCGCCCGCGGCGTCGCGGACGACCGCCCCTTCTTGGATTGGATCCACCGCGGGCTGCTTCCGGAACTCCAAGCGCGGTCGACCGACGAGTCCTTCTTTCGCGACGGCGCCCGCGATTCCGTCCGTCTGCTCCTATCCGGCGGAGTCGCGACGGTCGGCGAGAACTTCTTTCGAACGGACGGCGTCGACGCTCTCCGCGCGGCCGGTCTCCGCGGCGTCTTCTTCCAAGAGATCTTCGGTTCCGCTTCGCCGGACGAAGACGCCCACCTCGCGGAGATCGAACGCCTCTGCGACGGTCTTCCGGCGAGCCTCGGCGACGTTCCCTTCGGCTACTCGCCCCACACGCCTTGGACCTGTCCTCGACGCGCGTTCGCAAAGACGGCGGAGCGCGCCCGCGTCGAAGGTCGAAGGCTCTCGTTCCACCTTGCGGAGAGCGTCGAGGAGCACCTCATGTTCGCGGAGCGGTCGGGGCCGCTCTACGAAGCTTTCGAGCGACAGGGTCGGTCGGCGCGCTATGAGTTCGGCCTGACGCCGACGGCGTATCTGGAGACGATCGGCGCTTTGGGTCCGCATGCGATCGCGGCGCACGGCGTGCAGTTGACTTCGGACGACGTCTTGCTTCTCGCGCGCACCGGGACCTCGCTCGTCCATTGCCCGCTTTCGAACGCGAAGCTGGCGGAAGGCATCGCACCCGTCGCCGCGCTGATCGCCGCCGGCGT
>SXGS01309595.1_pt1 | contig 18584 bp, 10 predicted proteins | sample 3174681 | NCBI WGS metagenome assembly SXGS01 (sample SAMN11356861, study PRJNA531348) | freshwater metagenome | isolation source: freshwater sample F1-80 | place: China: Fuxian Lake, Yuxi | collected 2017-12-25 | reverse complement strand
CGGCGTGCGGCTCCTCGCACCCGAGATGGCCGCCCTGGAAACGCAGATCGAGCGTCTCCCGGCACTGGGGAAGTGGTTCGTGACCATCCCGGGAGTGGTCCCCGCCTGACGGGAGGATTAATTCTGCGCGGTTCCCTTAGATCGAAATGGAGGTGATCGGGCATCCATCGCGGCTGAGCCGGGTCCTGCTGCGGGGCAGGCGGAACGTCGGCGAATAGGGATCGGAGTTCCCGCGTCCAACCGGCGCCGCTAAAGTCTCGCCGGATGTGATTGCCGTACGTCATGACGTCGAGCCACGCCCGGCCGCCGGGAACCTTAGCCATCGGACGGGGATCGCGAAACACAAGGGCCACGCTACCGGCGCCGGCAGCGACCAGCAAGCAGAGGGAGAGGGCCACCCAGAGGCGAGAGGTCTGCTTCACGGCGGTGCTGCCTGCTTCTGCCGCGGCGCCCTGAGAGCGTGGCCGTCCCGGCCGCCACCATCCGTTCGCGCGGGCGAGGTCGGACTGCCGGCATCTTGCCGGCGTTCCCGGGTGTACTCGTTTGCGCGGGGGCCGGACACTTGCTGCGCCCAGCGGTATCCGGCTTGCCTCGGGTACGGGGGCTTCACCGTGCGCCTCGTGGGACCACTGGCTGCGCCCGCGCCCAGGGGGCACCCGGGACCCGGCGTGGTTCGGGTACGGTGACTGTCCGCTCGTGCGGGCGGCCTGGATCCGTCCTCTTCAGCTCCAGACACTGTGGGGCGCCGGAGGGGCGCAAGCGGTAGTAGACGCCGGGGCGCAGGCCGGTGACCGTCTGGTGCCGTCCGTTCGGCCAGCGCACCGTGAGGCGCAGTGGTCCGGGGCCGGGTCCCAGTCCGAACAACAGGCGGCGGTCTCCCTGCGCGGCGAAACCGTTGGCGGTCTGCACCTCCCGCAGTTGACCCTGGCCTCCCTCCCCGGAGTCCAGCACCACCCGCGCCCCCACCGCGTCGCGAGCAACCCGGGTCCCGTCGCCTTCGAGGAGGAATCCGATCCACTTCGGTCCCGCCTTCTCCGTGCCCCGGACCTCGGGCCCCGCGGCATTGGCGTAGAGGGATGGGGAAGCGAACGGGTGGGTGACCACTGCGTCCAGATCGCCGTCGTTGTCGAGGTCGGCGAGGGCGATGCCGCGGGAGTTCGTCTGCTCCGTCCAGCCGACGGCGGCGGCGGCGTCCACAAACCGGGGCCGGGCGTGCGGGCCGCGGTTCAGATACACACGATTCGCCTCGCGACCCAGGATGCACCGACCGCGGAGGTCCCCCCAGCGGTCGGCGTAGGTATGGACCTCCGGACCGGACCGCATCAGTTTCTCGTTGACGTACCAGTAGGAGGGGCAGTGGGCCCGAACACGGTCGAGGGTGTCGTCCACCATGCCGTTGGCCTGCACCAGGTCCAGATCGCCGTCCAGATCGAGGTCGCCGGCAGCGGCTCCCCAGCCGAAGCGCCGTTCGTTGAGCACGCCCAGAGAGCTGGCCTCGTCGCGAAACCGCGGGAAGAACGGATCGGCGCCGGGGTGGGTGGTCCAGAGCAGACTTCCCTCGGCCTGCAGCGGCGCATGTACGTTCGAGACGTACACGTCCAGCCGGCCATCCCCGTTGACGTCGGCGAGTGTGGCGTTCATCCCCTTGTAGGTATCGTGGCCGATTTCGCCCGGCAGGCCACCGCGCACCCGGGCCCAGGCTCGGCCCCGGCGATTCAGATAGAGGTCATCCGGCCCGAAATCGTTGGCCACATAGAGGTCGGGCCAGCCATCCTGGTTGAGGTCCCCCGTGCCGGCTGCCAGCGACCAGTGGGTCTCCGGCATGTTCCAGGCGCGCGCATCCTGACGGACGAACGTGCGGCGCCCCGGTCCGTGTCCTGTCCGCTTCCCGTTCCCATTTCCTGTCTCCCCTCGGTCCACTCTCCCCCGGCCGGCCTGAAGGTAAAGCACGTTTTCGCCGCCATTGGTGGCGTCATACCAGCTATGGTGCATAAAGTGGAACATGCGCCGATCCCCTGGATACGCCGGGGCCGGCAGAGCGAACGGGTTGAGCGGCGTGGGGGCGGGATAGTCGGGCAGGAGCGGCGCCATCGCATTGGCGACGAACAGGTCGAGCCGGCCGTCCCGGTTGACGTCCAGGAACTGCGCCGCCAGACTTACGGAGTGCCCCCCTATGCCCGACTCAGCGGTCACGTCCGCAAAGGTGGCCCGGCCCGTCTCGTGCAGCCGGTTGAGCAGCAGCCGGCACGGTCCGTATCCGGTCGAGAAGAAGAGGTCCTGATCGCCGTCGTTGTCATAGTCCACGAAAAGTGGGCCGGTGAGCAGGCCGAACCGGGCCGGGTCCCGGACCACCGGGTCCAGCGCGGGCAGGGGGATCCGCGCGAAGCGGAGTGCGCCGCGTCCGAGGTACAGGGCGACGCGATCTTCAGGCGCCATCAGCGGGTGCGTGAAGCAGAGGTCCGGTAGTCCGTCATTGTCCAGGTCTCCCACCGCCACCGCGTCGCCGACGGAAAGCATCCACTTGCTGATGTGGCGGAGTCGGTGGTCCACTTCGTCGAGCGTGCGTCCCGGCCGGACCGCAAGGCCGCTGCGGCCCGCCGGCACGGACACAAACCGGAAGCCGGGGTCGTCGCGCGATGTCCCGGGAACGGCATTCGGCAAGGCCGACCCGACGGTTGTCGCCGCGACCAGCACGCCGCCTGCCAGGACCACCAACTGAGCGCGCCGGTCTGCCTTGTGTGAAGGGGACGCTGTGGAGGGAGCGGTCGCGGAAGCAATTTGTGTTTCGCTGCGAGAGGCGCGCACTGCATTGCTTCCGGATCGCTCCGCTGTCCGTTTCCGGCGGATGTCTCCAATCTCCCGGCCCGCGTGTCGGAACAGCGTTACCAGAAACGCGGCGTAGTAGAGAGTGTACAGGCTCTGGAGGGCGTGCAGCGCCAGGTCTACCGCGACGATCGCGAGCGCGGTCCGTACCTGGTCTCGCCGGTTCACAGGCGAGGTGGCGGGGTCCGGGAGCATATAGAACGCAAACAAGAGGAGGGACGGCGAGGTGAGCGCGCCGAGAAAGAGCGTCTGCGGCGGGAGGTGCCACCGCATGACCCAGGCCCGCAGGGCGACCTGCACGACATAGGCAGCGAGAAACGTCCCGATGAGCGGACCCCGTGCGATCCGAAACACAAAGAGGCAGAGCGCAGCCATCGCGAGAAACACCGAGGCCGCGAGCGGTCCTCCCCATTGGTAGGCGGGCGCGGGTGTGATCAGATCCCCGGCAATCAGCAGCGTGACGGCAATTCCGAAGAGAGACGGGTTGAATATGTGGCGCCCGTTGCTGCGCAGGACGTATTTGGAACCGATCGCCAGGTAGACCGGCAGCAGGAAGAGGAGTGATCCGTGGGCGTAGTTCAACAGCAGTGACAGGGAAAGCCCGGTAATCACGGCACTCAGCGGGAAGCGCACCGGATCTGGAGTCCCGCAACTCCGATCGCGAAATCCCCGCACGAAGCGGGCCAGACACACGTCCAGCAGGCAGCAGGCCCCGACCGTAAGCAGAATCTGCACCGGGCTGCGGTTGAACCCAAGGTAGGTGCAGCCGATCCCCGCGTACAACGCCAGGAGGAAGGCGAACGGCCGGCGTGGGTCCCCCGGAGCGCGGGCCGCGGCTGCGGGTGTCACCCCGGCCGGGCCCCCGCCGCGCTTCCGGATTCGCTCCCCGGTCGCGCCTTGAGGAAGAACGTAGGTACGCGGCCACGGCCCTTCAGATCAATCTCGCCCCGCTCCTCAAACTCAAAGTGGTCCCCCAGCAATGCCCGCGTGGCGCCGGTGACGTGGATGCGTCCCGGCGTCCCGTGGGATTCCAGCCGGCTTGCCAGGTTTACCGTGTCACCCCAGAGATCATAGATGAACTTCCGCCGTCCGATGACGCCGGCAACCACCGGGCCGCTATGGATCCCAATCCGCACCTCCAGACACACGCCCCGCTCCCGAGACAGGCTTTCGACGGCGGCCAGCATGGCCACCGCTACTTCCGCCACGGCACGCGCGTGGTTGGGTCGCGGTTCGGGAAGCCCTCCGACGAGCATGTACGCGTCCCCGATCGTCTTGATCTTCTCCAGCGAGTAGGCATCCACCAGATCGTCGAACCGGGAAAAGATGTCATTCAGCAAGTCTACGAGCGCTTCGGGCGAAACGCGAGAGGAGAGCTGGGTGAACCCGACGATGTCGGCAAAGAGCACGGTGACCTCCCCGAAGCTGTCGGCGACGCGCTCTCGCTGCCCTTCCCCTCCCTTCAACCGGTCTGCAATGGATGCCGGAAGAATGTTCAGCAACAGTTCCTCCGACCGATCCCGGTCCTCGCCCAACAGTTGGGCCAGCAGAAAGTCTCGCCGGGCGCTCCGCTCGTTGAAGTAGCTGGTGAGCATCCCGACAATGGTGAAAGCCCCGAGCACCGCCAGGGCGTTCACCCGCGTCTCGTTGGGAAGTGGGAGGCGCAACTCAACGCACGCGACATGCACAGCCAGCAGGGTCCAGCCGACCGTTACCGAGGGGACAAAGCGCAGTCGGGCAAGGCCGTACGCCGCCGTGAGATACAGGCAGAATCGCGAGTTCAATAGATGGAGTCTGGTGGGGTCATCCAGGCGTAATTCCGGCGGCAGCGACTCCGGAGGGAGGAACGCATAGAGAAGGATAAAGCCGAGTGAGTTGGTGAGCAGACCGCCGCCGATGCAGTACTGGATGATCCTGGGGAATCCCCTCCAGAATGTGAGCCCGAACAGCAGCAGCATCACCGGGCACACGAACCCGTATTGCCACCAGAGCAGCGGATCCGGACGGGGCGTCAGCCCGAACAGCAATGTTCCGAACGCCGCTACGACTCCGAAGCCCACAAGCAACACGACCCGCACGAACGGGACCGCCTGCTGATTGTACTGTGCGGCAAACTTTCGCTCGAGGGGGGCCGGAAAGCGGAGTGTCCGTACCCACCGGGCTCGTTCCGCGTCCGCGCGCTCGGAGGCGACGCCCGCAGCCCCCGCCGGATCTGCATCATCGCCTCGTTTGCTCGCTGAAAAAATCATGGCTGAGGCTTGCGCGGCAGCATCTCCGGCTGGGACGCCAGGTTGTACGCCCAGACGGCCAGCACCATCGCGCCCTGAAGCAGATCATCCTTCCAGGCCTTGTCGAAGGTGTCGGACTGGCTGTGATGGGTGCGATCGTACTCGGCCCGCTCCTGCCCACAGGCGAACGCGGGGACACCGGCGGCCGCAAAGGAGAGGTGGTCCGTGCCGCCGAGGCGATTGGTGCGGATCCCCTCGAACCCGACGCGCCGGAGCGGCGCCGTCAGCAATTCCATGACCGGGCCGCATTCGTAGTTGCCCTGAAGGCCGATGTAGTTCACCTTGCCGGTGCCGTAGTCGTGAACCAGCACGCCGGATACCTTCGCCATTTCGGCCTGGTGTCGTTTCACATACTCGCGGGATCCCACCAGCCCCTGTTCTTCACCGTTGAAGAGGAGGAAGCGAATGGTGCGGCGGGGCTTCAGCCCCAGTGCCTGGAGGGCACGGGCCGCCTCGAGCACGACCATCGAGCCGGTGCCGTTGTCGGTCGTGCCGGTCCCGAGATCCCAGGAGTCCAGGTGAGCACCCAGGATTACAGCTTCTTCGGCCGGGTCCCCGCTGGGCGCAGTGCCGGGGAGTTCGGCCACTGTGTTGTGGACGGTGACCGGCCCATCGCTGAACCGGTTCGTGAGCTCCACCTCGGCGGTCACCGGGCCGCGCTTCAGCAGGCGCCAGAGGAGAGCGTAGCTCTCATGGGTAACGAAGGCAGCCGGGAGTACGCCGGGTGTGAACGGGCCGGCGGCGCTCCGGGAGGTCATGTTCAGCAGGCCGTGGGTGAGTCCTGAGTCGTGGAAGACGCAGGCGGCCCCTTCGGCTTTCAGGAGTTCGGTCAGGCGCTGCCGAAACCCGAAGCCGGCGCCTCCGGGGCGTCGTCCGCCGCGGGGCGCCTGGCCCTCCGGCGGGAGCGGCGTGGGGTAGCCCTCCAGGCGCGGCGGGCTGGGGGGATCCACAGGGGTGGGCGGCGCGACCAGCACGATCGCGTTCTTCAGGCGGCCCCGGTACCGGGCGAACTCCTCCTCGGTGTTTGCTTCCACATGGAGCACCGGTCCCCGGACTTTGCCGGAGGTGCCGGGGCTCCACCCCGCCGCAGCGAGGGTCAGGCGGTGGGGCGCCGGCTCCAGGATGCGTGCCGACGCCTCGCCCCGTGTCCACGCCCGCGCGATCTCAAACGGCTCCAGGCGGGCGCTCAGTCCGTACTCCGCAAATTTCTGTCGCGTCCACTCGCTGGCACGCGCCATTTGCGGCGATCCGGTCAGGCGCGGGCCGATCATGTCGGAGAGGTATTCGAGATTCTCCATGATCCTGGCATTGGCACGGATCTCCGCCATGATTCGGTTGTCCGCATCCTGGAGATCACGCGGCAGTTGCTGGCTCCGCTGCTGCGCCCGGGCCAGCGGCGCGAGTGCGAGAGCGGGCAGCAGGAGAGGGATGAGAAGCACAAGGCGGCGGTTCATCGGGGGAGGCTCCATCGGGTTGCGCCAGGCAGCATCGTACTATGTTTCCGCGCCCGAATGGGAGCGCCCTCCCCGCGCGCCGACGAAATGATTGAGGGGTCGGGAGACAGAGAGGGAAGGATGACCAGCGTAGCAGCGCAAACGGGGGCAAGCCCCTTTGCGCGTGTGCGGCCGGTGGGAGTGGAAGCCGTGCGGCTGGAGGACCGGTTCTGGGCCCCGCGACGGCAAAGAAACCGGGACATCACCCTGCCTTCGCAGCACCGTCGGTGCGAGGAGACCGGACGGTTGGACAACTTCCGCCGGGCGTCCGGGAGTGTGCCGGGGCCCTTCCAGGGACGGTACTACAACGACTCGGATGTGTACAAGTGGATGGAAGCATGCGCGTTCACTCTGGCGGACGGTCCCCACGCGCCCACCGAAGCCCTGTTGGACGGGGTGATCCAGGATGTTGCGGCGGCCCAGGGGCCCGATGGGTACCTCAATACCTATTTCACGTTTGATCGGGTCCCGGAACGCTGGTCCAACCTCCGCGATCTGCACGAACTCTACTGTGCGGGGCACTTGATGCAGGCTGCGGTGGCGCATCACCGGAGCACGGGCCGCACCGATCTGCTCGCGGTGGCACGTCGCCTGGCGGATTGCATCTGTGGCGTGTTCTGTTCGGCGGACGCCGGAGGCCGCGACGGCGCGTGCGGGCATCCGGAGATCGAGACCGCGCTGATCGAGCTCTATCGGGAAACCGGTGAGCGGCGTTACCTGGACCAGGCTCGCCGGTTTCTGGAGAGTCGCGGTCACCACCTGCTTGGCGGCAGCCCTTACCATCAGGACCACGTGCCCTTCCGGGAGTTGGAAGCGGTGACGGGCCACGCCGTACGAATGCTCTACCTGGCATGCGGCGCCGCAGACCTCTCTGCGGAGACGGGTGATGCCGGCTACCGCGAGACCTTGTTCCGCCTCTGGGACAACCTGGTGACGCGGCGGGTCTATCTCACCGGCGGGGTCGGCGCCCGCTACGACGGTGAGTCCTTCGGGGCGGATTACGAGCTGCCGAACCGCCGGGCGTATGCGGAGACGTGCGCCGCCATCGGGGTGGTGATGTGGGCGCACCGCATGCTGCTGCTGACGGGGGACGGGCGCTTTGCCGACCAGATGGAGACCACGCTCTACAACGCGGTCCTCGCAGGGGCCTCACTCGACGGGGAGCGCTACTTCTACCAGTGCCCATTGGAAGACGACGGCACGCACCGCCGTCAGCCCTGGTTCGCCTGCGCCTGCTGTCCTCCCAACGTTGCACGCCTGCTCGCCTCCCTCCCAGGGTACTTCGCGTCCGTCGGAGGTGACGGGCTCTGGCTCCACCTCTATGCCACCGGGCAGACCACCGCCGTGTTGCCGGGTGGCGCGGCGGTGGCCGTACGGCAGGAAACGGACTATCCCTGGCAGGGCGATATTCTTTTGAGAGTGGAGCCGGAAGTCCCCGCGGAGTTCGTCCTGCACCTGCGCGTGCCTGGGTGGTGTGAGCGTCCCACACTGCGGATCAACGATTCGGTCTGGGATGCCATGGTGGTCGAGCAGGGCTATCTCGCAATTCGCCGGCTCTGGAATCCCGGCGACACCGTGTCGCTGACGCTGCCGATGCCGGTTGAGCGCATCGGGTGTCGAGTGCCGTGGCGGAGAATCGCGGGCGCTGCGCGCTGCAGCGCGGGCCGATCGTGTATTGTCTGGAGGCCGCCGACTGCGGGGGGCGGGACCCGCGGGAATTGGGCCTCCCCCGAGACGCCGAGTTGAAACCGGTCTGGCTTGCGGACCTCGGGGAAGGCATGATGGCGCTGCAAGGGGAAGCCCTCTGGTTGCCGCCTTCGGGAGCCTGGTCACGGCGTCTCTATCGTCCCGACCGGGGCCGGCTCGATCCGCCCTCCCCGCCCCAGCCGGTCCGCTTCACCGCCGTTCCCCACTTTGCCTGGGGCAATCGCGAGCCGGGTCCGATGACGGTATGGGTGCGACACGGGTAGAGCGTGAGGCCCCGGCAGGCAACGTGCCGGCTCTGGGCCGAGGAGTGAGTGACCCGGAGTGAGAAACGAGTGCCGACACTCACTCCTCGGGTCCGGGAATGAAGAACGAGTGGAGAGAAGAGAGGGAAGAGTGCAGCGCGGGCGGCCACTCACTCCTCACTCTTCTTCACTCACTCCTCGGCCCACAGCCGGGTTACTTCCGGCACATATCGTACAGCGCCTTGATATAGCCGATGCTGTAGGCCCAGCCTGTCGTGCGGTCGCCGACCATCGTGGGGACGTGGTCGGCGATCAGGATGCCGCGAAAGTCCACGTCTACCAGTGCCCGCATCACTTTACGCATATCCGCGTAGCCGTCGTCCACGTACGTTTCTACGAAGTCCGGCACCGGGCCGGTCACGTTGCGGAAATGGATCTTCCAGAGTTTCCCCATTTTTCCGAACGCCCGGATGGCCTGCACCACGTCCTTCCCCATGTGGCTGCCTCCCTCCATCCACGTGCCGCAACAGAGGCAGACGCCGACGTTCGGACTGGCGGCAATCTTCAGCGCGCGCTCATAGCCGGCAAAGTTGCCGAAGATGCAACGCGGCACGCCCGCCAGTTCCGGTACCGGCGGATCATCGGGATGAATCCCGATACGCACCCCCACTTCCTCGGCCACCGGCACCACCTTGCGGATGAAGTAGGTGTAGTTCTCCCAGAGTTCGTCCGGAGTATACCGTCTGCCGTGGCTCAGCGGCGCCTCATAGATCTTCCCATCCCAGAACCCACGAGCGCTGGGCAAGTGGAACGCGCGCGCCGGGGCTCCTCCGCGGGTGGTCTCCCGGGCGGAACTCCAGATCCCGTTGCCCATGTGGGCATAGGTCGTGTAGAAGATCCCTGCCCGGGCCAGGTTACGCAGATACTGCAGGTACTCGGCAATCTTCTCCTCTCTGCCCGGCAGGTTCAGCGTGACCTCCGGCATGTTATGGACGCGCGAGTTTCCGATATTGGCGACCTTGAGGCCGGCTGCTTCGACCCGGCGGCGCATGTCGGAGAACACTTCGTACGTGCCGCCCCGCGTGGGAATGCTCACGTAACCGACCCCGAGCTGTCTTGCAAACGTCAGGTCGTTCGGGGCGAACGCTCCTGGAATTTGCAGCGAAATCTTGATCCCGGGGGCCAGTGGCTCAAGCCGGCTCTGACCGGCAGCCGCCGGGATGGCGTTGACTCCCGGCGCAAGCACGGCTCCGACCGCCGCTCCCAGCAACTCGCGGCGCGAAATCTGCGGTGACGAACGTGTCATGTCCTCATCCTCGGATGCGTTGTTCTCGTCGGTGTCCTCGTCCTGGAACGAAGTCGGCTGTCGTCCTGCCACCGGCAATGACTGCCGGATCTGCCCCAGCCGGCTTCTCTGGGTGGGTTAGCCGCGCGGCGTGATTCTCCTTCCCACGGGGCAACCTTGGGGTGGGGCAACCACGGGGGGGGGGGGCAACCACGGGGGGGGGCAACCACGGGGGGGGCAACCACGGGGGGTTGCCCCTACGCCGTATGCACAATGGCGGTCCGGGGGTAACCACCGGGGGCAACCACGGGCGATGGTTCAGGTCACTGGGAGGCATCGTGGGGGAGAGCGGTGTAACTACCTCGTAGACCATCCGATAGCCTGTCACTGCGGGAGGAGACCATGCACGATGATACCAGGCCGCACATCCGGACCGGGAAGCTCTCCCGGCGCGACCTTGTGCCTGCGGTGGCGGCGCTCGCAGCCGTATCCGGGCTCCAGGCCGCGGAGGCGGAGGACGCGCCGCTCCCCCCGGGGCTGGCGGCTTCCGTGCGCGACCTTGAGCCGTACTTTTTTCCGCAGGGGCGCTTTCAGGACGTCTCCCGCGGGAATCCTGTGCCGCATAGCCTGTCCGAAGCGCGTCGCGGGGAGGTGGGTCTGACCCGGGACACATGGAAGCTGGACGTGGTATCCGACCCGGAACAGCCCGCCCGGCTGGAACGAGAACTCTCCCGGAAGGACGGGACCGCACTCGACTTTGCCGGGTTGATGCGGCTGGTGGAGAAGCACGCCGTCCGGTTCCCGAAGGTGATGACCTGCCTGAACATCGGCTGCCCCCTCGGCATGGGCATCTGGGAAGGGGTGCCGCTGCGGGAGGTGCTCTGGCTCACCCGGCCGCGCGAGAATCTCCGGCGGGTGTTCTATTACGGTTACCACAACGATGATCCGAAGCAGCTCTTTCGCAGTTCGCTGCCGGTGGGTCGCGTGTTGGAGGACCCGTTCGGCCTGCCGCCGGTCATCGTCTGCTACAAGTTGAACGGTGAGTGGTTGGACCCGAAGCGGGGTGGTCCCGTGCGCATTGTGGTGCCCGAAGCCTACGGTTTCAAGAACGTGAAGTGGCTGTCACACGTGGTGCTGACCAACCTGGCCTATGCGAACGACACCTACATCGGAGGCAACAACGATGTGGACAGTCCGCTGAAGACGTTCTGCGCGGTGCTCCAGGCGCCGGGGGGCGTGAAGCCCGGCGCGGCGATCCCGGTAACGGGCTGGGCGCAGGTGGGCATCGCCGGGCTGTCAAAGGTGCAGACCTGGGTCCAGCCCGCGGGGGCGATGTGGCCCGCCGACGATCCGTACTACACGCGTGCTCCGTGGGCGGATGCCCGCATTCTCCCGCCGCCGTCCGATTGGGGCGGCGAGTTTGCCGGGGGGAGAGTGCCCCCACAGACGCAGGGATTCGATCCCGGCACGGGCCGTCCGCTCACCTGGCCGATGCGGCTTTCCAAGGCACACTGGGCGGCACTGCTGCCGGGCCTCTCGGCGGGCAACTATGTCCTCCGGTGCCGCACGGTGGATGCGAACGGTCAGGCGCAGCCGATGCCGCGGCCGTTCCGCAAGTCCGGGTTCGTGGAGATCCAGGCGACCGCCTTCTCGGTCGGATAGGCGCAGGTGGGCGAGCCCCGTCACCGTCCGGGGGTCAGGAGGAGCACCCGGTCTCCCCGAACGTGTCGTGTGGTGTGCGTGCCGAGCCCGGCGGCAGAGTGAGCACGATGTCGCACCGTCCCACCGTGTCCAGCTCGAAATGCGCGGAAGCCGCGTGGCCGGAGGTGTAGCCGAACCCCACGGCGATCTCCTGTGCGCCCAGGAGCGCGGCGGCCTCTCCTGTGCGGCCTGCCGTGTACGCGGCGACCCGGATACCGATCCCCGGGCAGTTGAGCCTGCGACCCCGGGCAGTGCCGGTGGGTAGATGAGTTGCGCCCGTCCAGGGTGGGCTGTGCCGACCGCTGCGGCTGCTGCCAGTACTATTCATCGGTCAAGAACCGGCGGGCCGTGTGCGCTCACAATGTCCCCCCGGGCCGTGACGGCAAGTGCGATGGCGATGATCGCCCGCAAGGTGTCGCAGTGCTTGAAGACGGAGCGGGGGGCGCACGCGTTCAGCGCGTGCGCGAGCGTGTTCGGGAGCCTGGCGCTGTGGGGCATAGAGGCGGTGGGCGGGGTTTTGGGCGTGTTACGCACGGGTCGGCTGCCGGAAGCGCCCCCCTGACCGGGGGTCCGAGACGGGTCGGGCCCCCGGATCCCGCCTGGCCGGACGAACCCAAATCGCATCCTTTCCGGCTTCGGGCGGGCTTCCCGCAGTGAGCGGGCTTGCGTCGCCGGGGGTAAGCGGGAGTAGAGATGCCTCCCACGCCTGCCGTCTTCCTCTCCACGTTTGGACGGACGCCGGCTTGAAAACGCGTGCGGCCGCAGATGCGGTGCGAACCCATCGGAGGATCGCCGCAGCACCCTGGGATGCTGCGGCGATGCGGGGTGTTGTCTACGCGAGCCGCCCGGAATGGCGCCGGCGGAGCCAGGGGCGCTCGGCCGGCCGAGTGGGGCGTTCGGCGGTGGAGCGGGCCGCCAGGCGATTGGTCCCCGCACGCGAACCCGCAGGAGCGGGAGCCGGCTTCGCCTCTGCCGACCGTTGATCCTTCAGGTCGTCAATCGGGATCAGCCGGTTGGCGATGCGGGCGGAGATGATGCCGGTGGCCGGGTTGAGGATCTGTTTGATCATCTCCAGGTCTACGGCATAGGTGAGTTCACTCACCTTTCCCTTCCCCTCCACTTTTCGCTGGACGTGCAGGAGTTCGCAGACGGACTCGTGATCGTCCACGCGCTTGGCGCGCAGGGTATAGAAGTCTACGCTGAGGCCCACTTCCTTGCGCGGCAGCGGACGGCCGTTCATGTACAGGTCGAACAGCGTTTCGTTCTCCCCGACCCGTCCCTGCTGCACCCCATCGGCGCGTCCCAGGTTGACGCGGATCTCCCCGTTGGCGTAGTTGATGCCCGTCACGCGGCCCGCGTAGTCCACGCGGGTCGAGATCTGGTCGCTCAACTGGTTGTACAGCGCCTGCTCCACCAGCTTCGGAGCATTCGCGATGATCTGCTTCAGCGAGTCGTTCGCCCTCCGGTTTTTCAAGATGAGGTCAATGAACCCGAGCCCGCCAGGAAGATAGGTCTTCATCTCCGCTTCCCAGTTGGCCCCTTCCGTTTCGGCAATCCGCTCGTTGCGCACCAGGTCCTTGCCGGCGATCCGGTCCGTAAGGGTGTAGAACAGCTCGCCGGTGCAGCGGTAATCGCGCGGGATCCCCTTGTCCACGTTTCGCTGCGCCTCCTCGAAGCGAGCCAGCCGCGCCGTGAGGACGTAGTCGGCCGCATCTTCGCTGGAGACCAGGCGAACGACACCGCTGCGCATTAGGTACTTCTCTAGCGCCTCACGGTCACGGATCAGGCGCTTCTCCCGCACATCGTCCCGTAGGTCCATCCGGAACTCTTTGACGTAGAGGTCCACTGCCTCCCGGCGGACGAATGCGGTGGTACCAGAGTTCAGCAGGTCCTTCGGACGCCGGATCTCGATCGTCTGCACGGCGCCGCCCTGCATCCGGTAGGTCACGCCGCCATCGAGATAGGAGAGGGTCCCGGGCGCGCCTGCATCGGGGTCGCCGAGCAATTCCCGTACTTTCGCCTCCGGATCGCCGACCGTCACGCCGGCAACCGATCCGGTGGAGGCTTTGGTCACCCGCACGGCCTCAATGACGGAAACAGCAGGCGGCGGATCGTCCTTGTCGCGCTGCTTCTGCCCGTCCAGCACGCGGCGCCCTACCGTATCGGGCACGCCGCGCAGTTGCAGTTCGAGGCCGAGGGCATCGGCGCGGAACGTCCTGCTGCCGTCCGGGTTCATCCCGGGGGCAGGCGCAGCGGGAGCGTCCTTGTCTTTGTCGCGGCCCTTCTTCTTCTCGGGCGGGGCCGGGTTCGCAAACTCAGCCAGGCCACTCAGGGAGGGATGCAGTCGGGCGGCGTCAGCGGCGTGGCCGGTGACCTCAAGGCCCTCGAGCGCGGGCAGCCCCCGGACGGAGATCAGGCGCAGCGGCGGCACCTCTACCGTCTGCTTCTCGTACGGATTCGCCCGCTCTACCTGCGTCACCTGCTCAAAAACGCCGCCCGCCGTCGTCCTGCTGACCCGGATCGGGAACGGCTTGCCTTCCTGGAATACATCCACCGGGAGGTGCAGATGCATCAGGTTCCCTTCCCGCCGGCCCTTGGCATCTTCGAGAATCTCGTCCAGGTTCACCTTCGCCAGGAGCGCCGGATCGGACTCGATGCGGGGCATGTGAATACGAGCGTCATCCGTCCCCTCGGGCAGTTTCAGATCGAGGTCTACCACACTGCGCTCGATCTCCAGGGGCGCCAGGTCCTGCACATACTGCACCTGCACCACCCTCGGCTCCCCATTCGGCTCAACGGGCTTCACGGGCTTGTCCGGCATCGGTGACATAGGCGGCTTGCTGATGAGATCGCGGATCTGGGCCAGGCGGTTCTTCACACCCAGATCCCTGGGGTTGGCTGCGAAACCACGACTCAGGAAGCCAAGCGCGCCAGGCAAGTCGCCCAGTTGAACTTTCGCCTCGGCCGCATACAGGTAGGCCGCAGCAGCAGCCGGCGCTTTGGCGATGGCCTGCTCCGCCAGACGGATCGCATCCAGAAAATGCGGTTCGGCGACCATCTGGATCGCTTTGGGACTCTCCGCGAGAGTCCTGCCGCCCAGCACTGCGCTCCCCGCGTCATAGGCAAGCTTTGCCTTCCGGGCCAGATCCAGAGCCTGTGCCTGCGCGGCCTGGGCCGGGTTGGCTCGCACAGGCGGTCTCCTGCGCGGCGCAACGGCCAGCGCCGCGATGGCGGCACGAAGGGAGGTGCCGGCAATCTGCACGCCGGTGGGGCGTGGCGCGATGAGCGCGAACTTCGGGTTGCCGGAGAAGTCATTGAGCACGACCGAGGCTTTTTTCGGCTCCTTGTAGCGCCATTCCGGCACTTCTTCCGCCTCGCCGGACAGCTTGAACTCGATGCGCGCCGGAACTTCCTTCAGTCCGGCGAGCGTGACCCGGCCCTGAGGGTCGGTCGTCTGCGCCGGGAGCTCCTTCGCATCTTCCCCGTTGACCTGAATGACCGGGATCACCTTGATGTCGCTGACCGGCCGGTCTCCCTGCCGCACAAAGCGCGCTCGAATGGTCTGCACCGGGTCGAGACGCACCGTGGCTTCCTTCGGCAGGCGCACCTCGTTCTTGGCCAGTTCCTGCACCATCGGGTCCTGCTGGATGCGCACAATCGCCTGCTGCGGACGGGGGAGCGCCGCAAGCTGCCGCTGTGCGTCCGTCGTGCCTTCCGTGCGCCGTTCCACGTACACCACGCGCGTACGCTCGCGCTGTTTTCGGATCGCGGGGCCGCGCCGGACGACGCGCCTCACCCGGGGCAAACTCGGCGCACCCTGAATGTCACCGAAGGTCAGAACGCTACCCTGGGACACGGCACACCACTGCCACGGACAGAGTAGAACGAGCAGCAGCGCGAGGTGGCGCGCCCAGCACAATCGCATTTGTCGCATACTGATCTCTGCTTTCTCCCGTCGAACCTATCGTTGGGACAACCGTTTCTTCGCATCTTCCTGTTCTAGTCGCAGATCTCCGCTATGCGGAAACCGCTGTAGACCCATCTCCGCGGCGGCGAGGGCCTCGCGGTAGCGGTCCTGGTAGCGACGCACCCGCGCCAGATAGACATACGCCGGTTCCAGGAAGGGCGGGGCGGGCCCGGAGGACTTGCACGCCTCAATCGCTTCCTTTGCCTTCTGCTCGATCTCCACCGCCACGAGTTTTTGGCGGCGCACGAAGCGAGTTCGATCCTCCGGAGCGAGGGTGCGATACTTTTTCGCCATCTCAACCATGTCTTCATCCAACTGTTCCGCCTTGGGGACGAACGCTTCCACGAGCGCGCGGCTTTTTTCTAGTGCCGGATCGGCACCAACGGGCGGCGGCGCATTCGCCGGCGCGTTGGGAGGAGGAGTCACCGGCCCGTTCGAGGCGGGTCTGTTGCCGGCCGCGTTACCGCGGCCAGCGTTGAGCAGCATCACGCCGCCCCCACCCAGCACCAGGACAGCCGCGGCGGCGGCGGTGCCGATCAGGATCCGCCGGTCGGGCGTCACACCGGCACGGCCTCGTGCTGGGGTTGTCGTGCCTGCCCCGGCAGCGGCTGCGGGGTCCAGGGCCATCTTCACTGCCGCCACAAACTGGGGTGTTCCGGGAAAGCGGAGGGAGGGATCCTTGTTGAGCGCCTGGAGCAAAACCCCCTCCAAAGCGGGGCCCAGAATGCTGCGGTAGTCGGCCACCGGTGGGGGCTGCTGCAGGTGCTGATACATCAGCGCGTTCGTTCCGGGACCCTCGAAGGGCATCTTGCCGGTCAGCATCTCGAACAGCATCACGGCTAGCGCGTAGACATCGGTGGCGGCGCTCACTTCCCGCCCCGTCCATTGCTCGGGCGCCATGTAGAACGCCGTGCCGAGAGCCTGATTTCCGGTCAGGTTGGTATCTTCGGCCCCACGGGCGATCCCGAAGTCCATCAACAGCACGGTCCCGTCCGGCTGGCACATGATGTTTTCCGGCTTTACATCCCGGTGATAGATCTTGCGCCGGTGTGCCGCATCAAGGGCTGCTCCCACCTGCTGCACAATCGCGAGAATTCGGCGGCGGTGCAGTGGTTCCTTCCGCAGAACCTTCCGGAGGGTATCGCCTTCCACCAATTGCATCGCGATGTAGTGGTACTCGCCGGCGATGCTTGTATCATAAATCCGGACGACGTTCGGATGCTCAAGCTGCGCCGCCAGGCGAGCCTCGCGTTCGAAGCGCCGGACGAGCACCTCATCGCGGTGCTCCAACGGCAGCACCTTGAGCGCGACCGGGCGATTCACCGAGAGTTGGACCGCCCGGTACACGGCGCCCATCCCGCCCTTGCCCAACTCCCCTTCGATGCGGTATCCCGGAATCTCCACCCAAACGCTCTCTTTCTCCGGGACTGCCGCCGGCAACTCCCTCCCCGGCCTAGTATTACAACGTCGATTTATTTACAGACGTTGGCATGCAGAGGAGGGGCGCGCGGAGGGGCGAGAGAGCGGTCGGCGCTGGCCCTGGCCTGCGCCTCCGCAGCCCGCGCCCGCCGCTGTAGGTGGCTCAGGCGGGCCGCCCGATTGGCCCGTTGGGTCCGCACGACCCAGGCGAACAGTTGGGTCAGGGTGCGGCGCGGCGCGGCCAAGCACTCCGCGACCACCCGGTGCACCTGGGGTAGGGTGAAGTCCGGCAGCTTTTTTTCCCCATTCCTGCTGCAGGTGCAGCAGGAAGGCACAGGCCAACAGCACCATCGTCAGGTGGTGGTGCCACCCCGGCCAGCCCCGTACCTCGTACTCGTCCAGGGCCACCCGGCTCTTGCCGTCCTCAAAGGCCGTCTCAATGGGCCACCGGCTCATCGCCACCCGGGCCAGCGTGGCCGGCGGGGTGTCCGGCGGAGCGTGGGCGTAGAAGGTGCGCGGTTCCGTGCCATCCAGGTTCCGCTTGTGGACCAACCAGAGGAGCTCCCCCGGCTGGCGGTCCCGCGTCTCCCGCACCGCCTCGCAGGCAAACTCGTAGCACCGCGGGCCTTGCGCGCCCTCGCCTACCGTGTACGCTTGCCAAGCCGTCGGGGGGAGGGCGGCGGCGCGCTCGCGGGCCGTCTGGCGTTCCGCCGGGACGGGTTGCGGCTGTGGCCGCCGCCCCCGGCCCCGGTACGGGGCGGTAACCGAGGTAGGGTGGACCGGCCAGGTGGGCGTGTGCCCCGGGATTTCGAGCACATAGTGCCACCCTCCGGCCGCCACACCGGCCCGGAAGGCCGGATCCTGGCCGTAGGCATCGTCCCCGGTGACCCAGTCGGCCTGCAAGTGGCCCCACGCCCGGGCTTGCTGCAGCAGGGCCAGCGCCAGCGCCGGCTTGCTGCGATGCACCCGGCAGTCCGGCGGGATCTGGGCGGCCGCACAGCGGTCGGGCGCCTGGGTCCACCCTTCGGGCAGATAGAGGCGCTTGTCCACCAACGCCCGGCCGCCGGGGCCGAGGTGGGCCAGGAAGACCCCCACCTGGCAGCCCGCCACCTTGCCCAGGGCCCCACAGTATTGCCGCGCCACCCCCACCGAGTGCTGGCCCTGCTTGGGCAGGCCCGTCTCATCCACCGCCCACACCGCCTCGGGGTGGTTGAGCTGTGGGGCCAGATAGCGGTGCAGGCGTTCCAGCACGGCTTGGTCGCACCACCGGGCGTCCGTGAGGAAGCGCTGCAAGGCGCGGGGGGAAGCGGTGGTGGCCTCGGCGAGGTTCTCCGCGTTCCCGCGTTCCCCCCGCAGCGCCAACAGGCCCCGGAGATAGTCCTGGCTGCGTTTTTGGCAGGGCCGCCGGCCGAACGCCGGGGCGAACTCGGCGTGAAAGGCGGCCAAAGCCGGTTCCACCGACTGAAACTCGCTGCCGTCCATTAGCTCCCCTCCGCGCGACTCTAGTCTGCATCACTATTATTACCTCAACCGACGTTGTAATACTAGTAGTCTGGCAACACAGATTTGAGTGGTTCCAGGGCGACCACAGGGTGCCCACCAAACAGGTCAAATCTACATTGACAGACTACTCGCAGCCTGTCAGAAAGTGCTCATCGG
>SXGS01284798.1_pt1 | contig 18587 bp, 15 predicted proteins | sample 3174681 | NCBI WGS metagenome assembly SXGS01 (sample SAMN11356861, study PRJNA531348) | freshwater metagenome | isolation source: freshwater sample F1-80 | place: China: Fuxian Lake, Yuxi | collected 2017-12-25 | reverse complement strand
GACGAGCGACGCGACCTCGAAGTCGAGCGCGCAGGCGCCATCGACCGTCGCGACGCACGCCGCCGTGCACGACACCGCGTCGCGACGCTCGCCGACGAAGCCGAGCACGCTCACTCCCCGCGCGCTCACGTTGTGCGCGCTGCCGGTGAACGCTTGGCGAAACGGCGTGCCTTCGCCCTCGATGGGCCCGGGCATCATGGCGTCGAGCGAGCCCGCGACACGCACCCGCGCGACGGCGCCCGCGAGCACCGTGTCCTCGAGACCGGGCAGCCACGGCGTGGTCGGCGCGACGACGCACACCGCCTCGAGCGCAGAGTCGGTCGTCCGCCAGGCCTGCGCGAGGACCACGCGCGCGCCCGGCACCATCGAGACGTCGACGTGCGACGGCTCGCTCACCGTCGCGCCGAGCGGCACCACGAGGTCGAGCGCGAAGGCCGGCACACCGTTGGATTCGAGCCGCACCGGACTTGGCGAAGCCGCGAGGAGGCTCCCGCTATGCATCCGCGTCGCGCCGCGACGTCGCGGGCGAAGAGGTCCCGAGCGCGTCGAGCGCACGCACGAGCTCCTCGCGCACATCGAGCAGCCCCGTGCGAAGCATGCGGATCTCGCTCAGCGACGGGTCGGACTCGTCGAGCGGCTCGATGCCATCCGTGCGCAGGCGTCGCTTCGCGCCCACGATGGTGTAGCCGTGGCCGTAGAGCAGCTCGCGCACCTTGAGGAGGGTGTCGACATCGCGACGCGAATAAACGCGCTGCCCGGTGCGCGACTTCTCGGGCCTCACGGACCGAAACTCGGTCTCCCAGTAGCGCAGCACGTGCGGCTCCACGCCGACGATGCCGGCGACCTCGCCGATGCGAAAAAATAGCTTGTCCGGCAGCCGCTGCGACAACGCTTCACCCACGCGAACTCAACGGAACGATCCCGCCCTGAGCCGCGCCCGACTCAGTCCTTGGCCTGCGCGTCGTGCGACGCCGCCGAACGCGCGACCGCGGCGCGATCGCGATTGAGCACCTGCTTGAGCAAGTGACTCGGCTTGAAGGTCAGGACGCGGCGCGACGCGATGACGATGGGATCGCCCGTCTGCGGATTGCGTCCCTGGCGCTGCCGCTTGTCGCGGAGAATGAAGTTGCCGAACCCGGAGATCTTGACGGTCTCTCCGCGCCCGAGCGTCTCCTTCACGAGCTCGAAGATGAGGTCGACGAGGTACGCCGCCTCCTTCTTCGAGAAGCCCCCGAGACGATCGTACACGGCCTGCACGAGCTCGTACTTCGTCGTCCGCCTCGTTTTCTCGGCGTTGTCCATCACCCTCTCCGAAGGCGGGTACGATGCCAGGGAACTCCAATAAACTCCAGACCTTCGTCACGCGGGGAGGGCCGGCCCCCCAGACTCGGCCCCCGCGCCGCGTAGCTCGCGCGGCGGAGCTCAGTGGCGCGAGCCGTGACCGCTGCTGCTCTCCGTGGCTACGCCGCAAGCTCGGTCGCGACCGCCGCATCCGCCGCGTCGGTCGTCGGCGACGCCATCGCGGCGAGCTCCGGCACAGGGGTCGCCTTCGTGGTCCGCGCGACCTGCTCGGCGACGACGAGATACGCAATGTAGAGGTAGCCCGCCGTGAACAGCCCCACGAACGGCGTTACGAACCAATGCCCGTTCACGACGCTGAGCACGACACTCGACGCGGAGACGCCGCCGAGCGCGAGCTCCGCCCAAGGCATCGGCGTGCGGGCATGGTAGCGGCCGCGGCTGTTGCCGGCCTTCGGCGTGCGAACGAACTCGCCGCCGCCCGTGGTGAGGCCGGCGTCCACCGCCGTCGTCAGATGCGGCGCGAGCCCGGCACCGAGCGCGACGAGCGCCGGCAAGAGCTTGATCGCGCCCAGGCGCGAGCGCCCCTGCGCCGACTCGGCCACCATGTAGAACGAGGCGAGGGAGCTCATGGGCGCCATGCACATCGGCAAGTCGAAGAGCAGCATCGTCTTCCAGTCGCTCGCGTCCACGAGCAAAAGCACTGGAAGCAAGAGGAGCGAGAGCACCACCATCAACGGATAGGTGAAGTGCGGCGTCAGGTGGAAGAACGCCTCGATGCGCTGGCCGACCGAGAGGCCGCTCTCTTTCGCGAGCACGCGCCGCAGGAGCTTGCGCGCCGTCTGCACGGTGCCCTTCGCCCAGCGGAACTGTTGGGCGCGAAGCGCAGCGATCTCTTCCGGAAGCTCGGCCGGCGAGACCACGTCGGGTCGGTAGATGAAGCGCCAGCCGCTCAGCTGCGCGCGGTAGGAGAGGTCGAGATCTTCGGTGAGCGTGTCGTGCTGCCATCCGCCTGCGTCGGCGATGGCGGCCTTGCGCCACATGCCGCCCGTGCCCGAGAAGTTGAAGAGCAGCCCGCCGCCCGAGCGCGCGCGGTTCTCGACGAGGTGGTGGCCGTCGAGCATGAGCGCCTGGATCCGCGTGAGGATCGACGCGTCGCGATTCAGGTGGGCCCAGCGTGCCTGGACCATCGCCACCTTCGGATCGCGGAAATGCCCGACGATCGCGCGGCAGAAGTCGCCACGGGGGACGAAATCCGCGTCGAAGATGGCGACGAGCTCGCCCTTGGCCGTCTTGAGCCCGTTGTCGAGGGCGCCGGCCTTGTAGCCGACGCGATCGACGCGGTGCACGTACTCGGCGGAGTGCCCGCGCTTCTTCAGCAGCTCGACGTGCGCGCGCGCGATGGCTCGCGTCTCGTCGGTCGAGTCGTCGAGCACCTGGATGTGCAGCTTCTCGCGCGGGTAGTCCATCTGCGCCACCGACTCGAGCAAGCGAGCGACGACGGTCGACTCGTTGAAGATCGGTAGCTGAATCGTGACCATCGGCAGGTCGCGGTCCGCCACGTATACGCCCGCGTGCTCGGCGACACGCTCGAGCTGCCGACGATGACGCCAGCACAGCAAGACGAGGTGAGCGCGGTGCAGGCCGTAGGTGCTCAGGACGAGAAGCACGAAGAAGTAAGCGATCGATAGCGCGAGCGTCATGGGGATCTCTCGGTCGGCGAGCTCTGGCTCGCCACACTGGGCGCCGTCTTAACACCCGGCCCTTGGGCAATTGTCATCGGCTTGTATTTCTTTGCACCTCGCTGTCAGGCGCGGGTCTATAACTGCGAGATGTTTCGTAAATTTGGCGTTGTTCCGCGCGCAGGGTCCGCCAGTTTTCGCGTGCCGCGCGCCGTCCTGCTCGCGTCGCTCTGGTCGGCGACGGCGATGTCCGCGTGCGTCTTCGACCGAGCCCCGAAGGACCTCGGCAGGACCCCGCCGGGGACGGGCGCGCGCGTCCGCTACGACCTCGCCAACAAACCGCTGCCGGCGATCCCGCTCCCGAACGACACGGCGACGTGGCCGGATCCGACGAGTCGCACCGGCGTGCGCGTCAACGCCAGCTTGGTCGCGCCGACGACGATCGAGCAGCAGGCGCGCGAGCGCTTCAGCAAGATGGAGGGCTGGGGCACCTTCTCGCCGCTGTCGGTCTCGTTCGACGTCGAGGCGGCGCCGGGGGCGACGAGCATGCCGACCGCTGCGGCGCTCGACCTCGGCAACGTCGCGACGCGCCATCGCGGCGACGACTACGACTTCGCGAACGACGCCGTCTACCTCGTGAATCTCAAGACCGGCGTGCCGATGGTGCTCGACCTCGGCGACGGCAGCTTCGACTACACGCTGAAGAAGCTCGACTCCTACTGGGCCAACGACACCCGCGACAGCGAGCGCAACCTGCTCTTCGAGACGATCGATGAGACGAACGGCGGAGCGGTCACCGAGTACGCGCCCGAGCACGACACCGACTTCGACGGGCTGCTCGATGTGCCGAACCTCGATAACCCGAAGGCGTGCCCGAGCCCCGACGCGATCTGCGACGACCGTGAGAGCGGCGACGTCTACGACACCACCGAGTGCAAAGAGAAGCGCCGCGAGCGGGATCGCTGCATCGCCGACCACTTGCTCACCTTCTACGAGCGCCAGACCGACACGCTGATCATGCGGCCGCTCTTGCCGCTCGACGAAATGACGCGCTACGCCGTCGTCGTCACCGACCGACTCGTCGATCGCGAGGGCAAGCCAGTCCGCTCCCCGTTCGAGCACGTCTTTCACCCGACGCAGCGCCACAGCGCCGAGCTCGTCGAGACGGTGCTCAACAACGGCGCGCTCGCGAGCTACTTCGGGGATCTGTCGGGGACGGGCCTCGAGCACGTCGCGTTCCTCTGGTCGTTCACGACCCAGCCGACGGTCGACGACATGAAGCGCCTGCGCGACGGGCTCTTCGGCGAGGGGCCGTTCGCGCGCTGGGCCGACGCCTACCCGGCCGAGCTCGAGGTGCAGCGCGCCGTCGGGCTCGTCGACGGGCTCGCGAGCGGCGCCGAGGACGCACCCGGGTGGCAAACGAGCGAGCTCGGCAAGAAGGCCGGCTGCGCCGAGAAGGCCGAGAACCTCTTCGTCGTGGAGTACGACGCGATCAAGAACGAGCTCGAGGCGCTCTTGACCGAGGGCTTCGGCCTGGGCGCGGGCCCTGGCACGAGCCTGCTCATGCGACGCTTCGACGCGATCAGCCACATGGTGATCGCCACGTTCAAGTCACCCTACCTGCTCGAGGGCGGACCGAGCTCCACCGATCCGAACGCCGCGTTCGACGTGAACTACGTCACGGGCGAGGGCACCGAGTCGAGCGACACGGTGCAGGTGTGGATGATCGTGCCGAAGGAGACGGCCCAGCACCAGCAGCCGTTCGATGTGAACATCTACGGCCACGGCTACACCGGCAATTTCCTGGAGATGATCTTCTACGCCGGCAACCTCGCCGAGCACGGCGTCGCCACCGTCGGGATCAACGCGATGGGCCATGGGCTCGTGCTCGACAGCGCCACGCGCACCGCGGCGGGCGCGGCGCTCGGCGGCGCGTGCTTCAAGCCGTTCGCGGACGCGCTGCAGCTCGCCCGAACGCGCGACCTCAACCGCGACGGCGAACAGGACTCGGGCGGCGACTTCTGGTCGAGCTACCTCTTTCACACGCGCGACGGCGTGCGGCAGTCGATCCTCGATCATCTGCAGCTGGTGCGCATCATGCGAGCCTTCGGGGGAGACGGCGGGATGCGCTGCCGTGACGACGGCAACAAGGGCAAGAGCGTGGCGGCGTGCGACGCGAACGGCGACGGAACTCCCGCAATTTTCGGTGATTTCGACGATGACGGCCGTCCCGACCTCGGCGGTCCGGACTCGACCTACGGCACGTGGGGCGAGTCGCTCGGGGGGATCCTGAGCGCGATCCACGGCGCCATCGACGCCTACGTCACGAGCGCGGTGCCGGGCTCGGGCGGCGGCGGCCTCACGGACGTCGGCGTGCGCTCGTTCCAAGGGGGCGTCGTCGAGGCGGTGCTGCTCCGGATCTGGGGCCCCTTGCTCGTCACCGTGCCCGCGACCGCGCGCAAGCCATGCACCCCGACGAGCACCGACGGCGACCGCTGCACCGTGTGCGGCGAGAGTCAGCTCAGCCTGCGCTACATCCTGCCCGACGTGAACGGCACGGGCGAGGTCGAGGCCGCGTGCCTCGAGCCGTCCGACGTCGCCGACACGACGGTGCTCGTCCGCAACCTCGACAACGGCGAGGTCCGCTGCGCGAGCGTCGACGACAAGAGCCGCTTCCGCGTGGGCTTGCCGTCGACGACGGGAGATCGCGTGCACGTGACGTTCTGGCAGGGCAAGCACAAGGTCAAGAGCTACGACGGGTGCGAGCTCCTCCCCGACACCAAGCTCGTCACGACGGTCGCGGCATGGGGCAAGGGACGCGTCGCTGAAGGCACCGCGAACGGCGCGGGCAGCGCGACCTGCGAGCATGCGACCTGCTCGGTGTTTCAGGGGCGCTTCTTCGGCGAGGGCAAGCCGCTCACGTCACCGGGCGACGGCTACGGCATCATCCGACAGACGCCCGCGCTCCGCAGATTTCTTGGGCTGGCGCAGGCTGCGCTCGAGCCGGGCGATCCGATAAGCTTCGCGCCGTACTACGCGCTAAAATCGATGACTGACCCGTTCGGTGAGCCGATCGCGCCGCACGCCGTGCTCACGCTGAACACCATCGGCGACATGAACGTTCCGTTGAACGCGGGGATCGCGTTCGCGCGCGCCACCGGTGCCCTACCGTTCTTGCGGCCCGATCAGGCGGCGCTCTACCCCGAGTACCTCGACTACGTTACGCCCGAGCCGCTGTACGTCGCGCTCGGCGGTCGCACGCCGAACCGCGATTTGATCGAGAACCACGTCGTCGAGGGGATCGCCAAGCTCGCGCGCCACCCGGCGAGCGCCGAGTGCGCCGCGAGCCAGAACGCGGCGACCGCGGACGCGACCTACCTCGACAAGGGCGGCGCCGCGCGCGCGTGCTTCCCGACCGGATGCACCGAGGCGACCGAGGGGAGCGGCACGCCACTCTGCTACTCGGGCACGCACTGCGATTTCATGGCGTCGCGCTGCGTCGCGAACGCGCTCGGCCAGGACAAGTGCGACGAGGCGCTCTACGACGCCGACGATCTCGACGAGGGCAAGCACCGCTATTTCGAGCACGCGGCGCCCGTTCCGCACCGGCTCGCGCGACTCACAGGCTCGGCCGCGACGCTCCCCCTCGACGAGGTGTGGGGCCCGCGCCTCCGTGGCGTGCCCTACTCCGCCGACGCGACGGCGTACGCTCCGAAGGCAGCGCCCGCGGGCCGGCTCACCGCGCTGCTCGACGCGTACACGGTCCCCGAGGGCGAGCACTGCTTCGTCAACGGTGAGCCGTGCCAGGGCTTCGACCACGGCACGTACCTCACGAACCTCGTCGCGCGCTTCTTTCAGTCCGACGGCACGGACCTCTACTACCTCTCGCACCCGACCACGCACCACTGCCTCGCGGCCGAGACGCCGAGCTGCGACTACGCCGCGGCCAAGTGACGCACGCGCTACAAAACGGGCGTAAAAAGCGAGCGACTAGAGCTTCCCCTTGCCGCCGAACAGCCGATCGCGCGCATACGCGAGCTGGCTCTTCGCGACCTCTTTCGCCGCGTCGAGCGCGTCTCCCTGCCGCGCTGAGCTGCGCGAAAAGAGTCGGCCCGACTCGTAGAGCACGCGGCACTCGCCTCGCTTGAGCTTGCCGCTCGAGGTCTTCGGCAGGACGCCCACGTCGAGCGCCACGACCTCGTCGACGGAGAGCCCCGTCGCGATGCGCACCGCGCGCTGAACCGCGGCGCTGATGCCGTCGCGCTCCGAGGCGCCCGTCACGCTGGTCTCGAAGCAGAGCACGATGCGCTCGCGATCGTTGAGCGGCTTCAGCGTGCCGAAGGCGATGACGCTGCCCTTGCGGACGCTCGCGACCGAGCCTGCCTCCCACTCCAGATCCTGGGGGTAGTAGTTGCGGCCGTTGACGATGATGAGCTCCTTCGAGCGGCCGCAGACGTGGACCTCGCCGCCCGCCAGGTAGCCGAGGTCACCCGTCTTGAGCCAGCCGCCCGCGAATGCCTGCTGCGAGAGCTCGGGCTCGTTGAAGTAGCCGCTCGTCACGCTCGGGCCGCGCAGGCGGATCTCACCGACCACGCGCTCACCGAGCGGACGCGCGCTCGACTCGTCGTCGAGTGCGAAAATGGCGAGGTCGTGGTCCTCGAAGCTCGGCCCGCACGAGACGACCTCCACCGTGTGCGACGCCTGAGCCGTCCTCGGCGGCGGCTCGGCGATGCCCTTCTCGGCGAGCGTGCCGGCGTCGATGGTATCGACGGAGAGGCCGCTCTGGACGCGTCGAAACGAAATCGCGAGCGTCGCCTCCGCCATGCCGTAGCAGGGCATGAGCGCGCGCCTGTCGAAGCCGTAGGGCGCGAATTTCTCGGTGAACGCGACGAGGTTCGCCGCGCGGATGGGCTCGGCGCCGCAGCCGGCGACGCGCCAGCTCGAGAGATCGAGGCCCTCGAGCTCGGCGTCGCGGATGCGCTTGCAGCAGAGCGCGTAAGCGAAGTTCGGCCCGAACGAGATCGTGCCTCGGTGGCGCGAGAGGGCCTCGAGCCAGCGGACCGGCCGCTTCAGGAACATGAACGGCGGCAGAAAGGTCACCGTGTTCCGGTGGTAGAGCGGCCCGAGCACGAAGCCGATGAGCCCCATGTCGTGGTAGAGCGGAAGCCACGAGACGCCGCTGTCGACGCCGTCCTCGATGCCGATGCCGAGGCGCATGAACGCATGCACGTTGTGCGCGACGTTGCCGTGAGTGACAACGACGCCCTTCGGCGCGGACGTCGAGCCGCTCGTGTATTGAAGGAACGCCGTGTCGTCGAGCGACAACGTCGCAGGCCGCAGCGGCTCTTCCGAGCGGCGAATGGACTCGACGGCGACGACGGCCTTGAGCTCGGTGGCGCGCGCCTGAACCGTGCCGAGCAGGCGCTTGATCCCGTGATCGGCGAGCACGAGCTTCGCGCCGCTCTTCATCACGATGTGCAGCGTGTTTTCGAGGTAGCCGTCGAGCTTTCGCAGCCCCGCGGGCGGGTAGATCGGCACCGGCACGATGCCGGCCCGCACGGCGCCGAGAAACGCGAGCACGAAGTCCTGGTTGTCCGGCAAGACGAGCGCGACGCGGTCGCCCTTCTCGAGCCCGAGCGCCTGCATCGCGCCGCCGAACCGCGCCGTCGCTCGCTCGATGCCCGCGAAGCTGAAGAACGGCTCGGCGAGGCTCGCCTCGTCGATGAAGCGAAAGCCGTTGCGCGCGCTCGTCGCGGCGTCCTCGAGCGCCTTCGCTATCGTGCGAAGAGGCGGCGTCATGGCTCGGCCCCTCCGCCCGCAACGCCGGACGCATCGGCCTCGTCGAGCTTGCCGGCCTCTCGCAGCATCTTCACGATGGTGAGCGAAACGTCACCGAACGTCACGACGTCGCGCAGCTCGCCGTCGGTGATGGTGAGCCCGAACTCGTCCTCGACGTCGGCCACGAGCTCCATCACGCCGAGCGAGTCGATGCCGAGCTCGGCGACGAGCTCCGTGCGCGGCGTGAGCTCGACGGTCGCTTCCGTGTGTTGAAGGACGAGCGCCCGGAGCTCGCGAAGGACCGCTTGTTCCGTCCAGGACATGGCGCTTCGTAACAAACAAGCGCCGCACCGTCGAGCCTGCGCGTCGCTTCCGCTGCGCGTCGTCGAGCGTGCGTGTCGTTTGGCCGTCGCGTCGCTCAGCCGGCGATGAGGCGCGCGAGCCGCTCGAGGCCCTCGGTCGCGCGCAGCCCGGGCCACATGAGGTCACGGCCGTCGCAGCGCACGATCCGCGCGTCGGGCAAGAGGTCGCGAAAGATCGCGGCGTCCGCGTCCGAGAACGCGTGCGGCTCGTCCGGCAGGAGCACGACCTCGGGACGACGGGCAGCGACCTCTTCGAGCGTCACGCGCGGATAGCGCACGTCGCGATCGCCGAGGAGCTCGCGCACGATCGCCTCGCGCCGCCCAAGATCGGCCGCGAGCGGATAGCGGCGCTCCCGATCCGCGAACACGTTCACGCCTCCGGCGCGCTCGATGACATCGGAGATGAACGTCGCGTGATTGACGGTCATGAGCGGCTCCATCCAGATGGGGACGAACACGCGCGCACGCTCGGTGCTCGTCTCGCTGCGGGCATGCACGCGCGCGCGGGCCTCGTCGACGACCGGAAACGGAGCGAGCGAGGGCAAGAGCGACGCGAGCGTGGCGGCGTGCTCGACGCCCTCGACGACGGTGCACGGAAACGACACGTAGACGCAGACCCCGTGGGCCTCGAGGCGCTCGATGTCGAGCTTGCGGTTCTCTTCGAGATTCGCGACGACGAGGTCCGGCGCGAGCGACCGGATGCGCTCGACGTCGGCGCTCTTCGTGCCGCCGACGCGCTCGATGGTGCGCACGACCTCGGCCGGCTCGACGCAGTATTCGGTGCAGCCGACGATGGCGTGGCCGGCGCCGAGACGCGCGAGCGTGAACGTGTCGCTCGGCACGAGGGAGACGAGCCGCAGCGGCTCTCGGTCGAAGGCGAGCGCTCGGCCTCTCGCATCGACGAGCCGGCTCATCGCGCCTCCGGGCGAAGAGCTGCGGCGCGCGCGTGCTCGCGCTCTCGCTGCGGCGTCATGCTTGCCACACGGAAATGAGCCAAGCGGCCGCGCCGATCGCGGCGATGACGAGGGCCGAGCGCCCGCGGCGCAGATCGAGCCGCCCGCCGGAGAGCGCCGCCCGACGCACGAACACGATCGTCGCTATGCCCGCCGTCGCGAGCCCGAGGACGAGCCCGACGGCGCAGAGGACGCGCGGCGGCTCGTAGCCACGCATCGCGCGGAGCTGTTCCTTCCCAATGTCCGGATCGGGCGCCGCCGCATCGTGCGCTGCGAGCGCCAGCAGCCGCGCGATCTCGGCCTCGGCGAGCGCGAGCTCCTCGGCGTGCGGCGTCACGACCCAGCGCGTCTCGAGCGCGGCGGAGCGGACGCCTCGCCAGGCGAGGAGCGCTAGCTCGCGGCGGCGGCGCTCCTCTGCGCCGCGGGCGAGGGCGATGAGGCGCCGATAGGCATGTCCGACGTGCGGGGCGCCGGGTGCGTACCACCGCGCGGCACGCCTGGCGCAGACGATGGCCTCATGCGGATCTCCCGCGTCGAGCGCGCGATCGCTCGCGTCGAGCTCCGCCTCCCCGGCGAGGACGACGCTTGCTGTCCAGGCCGCGAGCCCGAGCGCGAGGAACGCCGCCCCGCGGCCCGCGCGCACGGCCGGGTGCCTGCGAACGGAGGCCTCGGCGCGCGGCGGAGCTGCGGGACTCACGTGAAATCGCGGCGACGGATGATCCACGCCGCCAACGCCAAGAGGCCGACGACCCACGCCAAGGACTGCGTCGCGGCGAGCGCGAGGTACTTGCCGAGGGTCGCGTCGACGGCCTCCCCGGTGAGGAGCGGCCGCGCCGGCACGTAGACGTGCAGGTTCGGGACGACCCGCGCGAGCCCGCGGCCGACGCTCACGATGACCTCTCCGAAGATGCGCTTCGGCAAGCGGGCCATCGTGTCCGCGCTGCGTCCCACGAGGAAGACGCCAACGGTGAAGAGGGCCGACAGAAACGGCGTGGAGAACGACGAGAACACGGTGGCGACGGCGGCGATGATCGCCACCTCGAGGACGGTGAGGAGCGCGGATGCCACGAGGAGCGAGCGATCGCCGCGCGCGACCGAGGCGAGGAGGTAGCCCGCGAGCATCATCGCCACCGACCAGGCGATCGGCCCGAAGGTCCGCGCGCGCTGGGAGCGAAAGGCAGCGACGGCGAGCGAGAGCACGAGCACCGCGAGCACGCCGACTACGAGCGGGATGGAGCGGCCGCCGAGCATCGCACCCATCATCAGGACGAGCCCGCCCTCGGCGAGCGCGAACACGGCGACGACCAGCAGGATGCCGAGGTATTTGCCGATCAGAAACTCGTGCCGATGAATGGGCCGCGCGAGGATCGGCAGGATGGTCTTGAGCTCGAGCTCGCGATGGAGGCTCGTCGCGCCGATGAAGATCGCGACGGCGATCGAGAACACTCCGATGGTCATCGCGCCGAGGTCCGCCACGACGCGAGGCGCCTCCCGCAGCGTGAAGGCGCCTACGATGAGCGAGTAGAACGCGACGGCGCATGCCGCGCACGCGAGGCCGACGAGCACTCTCGCGCGGACGGCTTCCCGGTAGGTAGCGAGGGCGATCGTGGCGATCCGGTGAAGCATGGACGGGCGTCGCGGAACGTGTGCTTCGCCACACTAGTGCCTCGATTCACGAGAATCGAGGGTCAAGAGCGAGCCGCGTCAGGGCGGGACGACGAAGGCGTCGAGGAACCAGGGGCCGCTCGAGCCGGCGAAGCCGTCGACCTGGATTGTGTACGTGCCCGCGGGGAGCGTGAGGTCGAGGAAGCTGCGCTCCGGGTAGTAGCCGGCCGCGCACGCCTTCGGGATCGCGACCCCGGGGCATGGCGTGCCCTGCCGCACCGACAACAGCGTCACGTAGGCCGAGCCCTGCATGTCGAGCACGACGCGTCGCGTGGCCGGCAAGGTGAGCCGCAGGAGCTGTTCGGGCGCCCCGCCCTTCGGCTGGTTGCCTTGATCGCAGCCGGCGCTCTGCTCGGCGGTCGCGTTGGCGGTGTTGCCCTGAAAAAATCCGCCGGCGCTCGGGAGCTCGAGGATGTCGTCGCAGGTGTCCGCGAGCGGTACGAGGGTCGTCGGCACGGCCTTGCGGACGAGCGCCGTCAGCTCCATCGGCTGCGCGAAGAGGCTCTCGCCGACGACGCGGTAGTCGCCCGCGGGCAGATTGCGGAGCTGCGCGCGCGTCGGGGAAATCGAGCCCTTCGCGCACACGAGCCCGTCACCAGGGCCGCACCCGGGCAGCGCGAGCTCGACCGCGGCCACGTCGCCGGCGGCGTAGCGACCGAGCAAGAGCACGTCGGAGGGCTCGCTCAGCGTGAGCGTGTACGCCGCGTCGACGCCGCCTGGCAAGCACCCGGTCTTCGCGTCGTCCTGGTGCGCGGCGAGCGGCACGGCGAGGGTGTCGTTCGGCGGGATCGCAGGAGCGCCCGCGCACGCTTCGTCCGGCGGGAGCGGCGTCGGCGGCTCGAGCTGCACCGCGACCTCGACCTCGGTCGGAGCCGTCGCGGAGACGGCCACGAAATACGTGCCGGCGGCGAGCGCGTGGCGAAAGGCGTGCGCGCCGATTTTTGCGGTAGGTGCGACCGCGCAGGCGAGCTCCGTCTGGCAGGCAGCGTCGCGGAGCGCGACGACGGCGAGCCCGTCGCCATCGACGGTCGAAGCGTAGACGTGAACGTCCTGCGGCTCGGTGAGCGTGAGGCTGTAGACGAGCTCGCCGACCATCGCGCCGCAGCCCATCGCGAGGTCGGTCTTCGATCCGACGAGGCTCGCGGTCGCCGGCACGCCCGCCGCGATCGGCAGCGCGGTCCCGCACGTTTCGTTCGCGGGCGCGAGCGTCGGCGGCAAGAGCTCGTACTTGATCGTCACCGCGCTGGGAGTCGCCGTCGTGACGAACGCGGGCAGCGTAGCCGGCGCCCCCGCGCCGATGCTGCGCGCTCGGAGCTTCGCCACGCGCTCGCCCGATGGGTGAAAGTACGACGCGCTGCAGGCGAGCTCGCTCGCGGGGTCGGCGCACGCGCCCATGAGCGCCAACGTCACGTCGGCGTAGCTCGTGCGCGCGGTGAGCTGCACGTCGACGGGCGAGCCGCCCGGGAGCGACACTGCCAGGACGACATCGCTCGCGAGCGGCGCACCACTGAGGCTACAGCTCGAGGCGTAGTCGAGCCCCGCTGCGACGGTGCTCATCGCGAAGCTCCCCGGCGCCGTGAGCAGCAGCGGGTCGAAGCAGTCGTCGTGCTGCGGCGAGGCGCAACCCGGCTCGTCGACGGAGGCGTCGCAGTCGTCGTCGACGCCGTTCGCACACACCTCGGCCGCGAGCGACGAGGCCGTCGGATCGAGATCGTCGCAGTCGCCGCCGCCGCAGTGGTCGTCTGGATCGCCGTCGCCGTCCACGTCGCGAGGCGCGCTCACGCAGAGCTTGGTCGCCTCATCGCAGGAGTCGATGGTGCACACGCCGCCGTCGGAGCAGGTCACGGGCTCGCCGGGGACGCAGCCGAGCTTGTTCTTGCACTGCTCGAGGCCGTCGCAGAAAACGCCGTTTTGGCAGAGGGCGTCGTCCGGCTGAAAGCGACACCGCGCGAGCCGCTCGTCGCAGCCGTCGAAGGTGCAGTCGAGCGCGTCGTCGCACTGCGCGTCGTCGCTGCAGGGACCGCCGAGCGTCTCGTCCGTTGCGCCCGCGCCACCGGTTGCGCCTCCGCCGGACCCGCCGGCACCCACGCCCTCGATCGAGCCGCCCACGCCGCCCGCCCCAGACGCGAAAGGATCTCCGGGGCGCGCTCCTTCGCAGGCCGCGGCGTAGATGCCCGCGACGCACCACGCGACGAGGATGGGGGCGGCACCGCGAGCCCCAAGCGCTCGCGCAGCTCGACCGCGCATCCCCTTCACGCGCACGCGCTCACTGATCGCAGTTCTGCATCGCGATCGTCCCGCCGCTCACCTGGCAGCTGCGGTTCGCGCTCGGGTACTCGACCTCTTCGCAACGAAACTGCATCCAGATCCGCCCGGTGGAGATCTGCTGGTCGTTCTCGAACCAGAACTTGCAGGGCACGCCTGGGGGGGACTGGTACTTGTTGATGGTCTGCGGGCTCGAGTAGCCGACCGAGCCGGTCGCGGGGCTCGCCTCGGTCGCCTTGGCCGTGATCTTCGGGATGGTGAACTCGAGGTGACGGCCGTTGTGCGTCATGAAGCCGCCGGCGAGGAAGCCATCGCCCTCGGGCGTGACGGCGCAATAGATGGTGGCGCCATCGATCGTGTCCTTCACGAACTCGCGATTCTCGGTGACGTCGGTGTAGCCGACGTTCGAGTTGTGCGTGTCGATGTTGCACTCTTTGCCGGGGCTGGGCGCGTTGACGAACTGCAGGCTGAACGCGCCCTCGCTCGCCGCGGGCACCGCCTCGCTGCATCCGGCGGACGCGACGAAGAGCGGCGACGAGAGTGCCAAGAGCGAGAAAAATCGGTGCGCGGTCATGCTTACCTCGAGAGTTGCCCAAGTCGACGAGAGCCCGGGGACGACGGGGTGAGCCCCACGCCCATCGGAGTCACCGCAGGTTCTATCACGAGCGTGAGGACCCGAGGGCCTCGTCCAGGTCGGCCCAGAGATCCTCGACCCCTTCGATCCCGACGCTCAGGCGGATGAGCCCGTCGCTGATGCCGAGCGCGGCGCGCTGCTCGGCGGGGATCGACGCGTGGGTCATGATCGCCGGGTGCTCGGCCAGCGACTCGACCCCGCCGAGGCTCTCGGCGCACGCGAAGAGCTCGAGCCGCTCGAGCACACGGCGCGCAGACTCGAGGCCGCCCGTCACGACGGCGGAGATCATCCCGCCGTAGCCCCGCATCTGGCGTGAGGCGAGCTCGTGGCCGGGGTGGCTCGCGAGGCCCGGATAGATGACGCGCTCGATCGCCGGGTGCGCTTCGAGGCGCGCGGCGATGACGCCGGCAGACGCGACGTGCTGGCGCATACGCACGGCGAGCGTCTTCAAGCCACGGAGCACGAGGTAGCAGTCGAACGGACCGGGCACGGCGCCGATCGCGTTCTGCAAGAAGCCGATGCGCTCGCCGAGGGCGTCGTCGTTCGTGACCGCGATGCCGCCGACCACGTCCGAGTGGCCGTTCAAGTACTTCGTCGACGAGTGCACGACGATCGAGGCGCCGAGCTCGAGCGGCCGCTGCAAGACGGGCGTCGCGAAGGTGTTGTCGACGACGAGCGGGACCCCTCCGGCGCGCGCGAGGTCGGCGAGCATGGCGATATCGAAGATCTTGAGCAGCGGGTTCGACGGCGTCTCGAGCCACAGCATCCGCGTCGTCGGACGCATCGCCTCGCGCACCTTCGCGGCGCTCGAGAGATCGAGGAAGCTTGCCTCGATCCCCATCGGCTTCATCACTTTGTCGAGCAAGCGGAAGGTGCCGCCATACACGTCGTCGCCGCACACGACGTGATCCCCCGGCTTGAGCAGGTGCAAGATCGTGGTCGAGGCCGCGAGGCCGCTGCCGAACGCGAAGCCGTGTCGTCCGCCCTCGAGCGCCGCGGCGCAGGCCTCGAGCGCGCGGCGGGTCGGGTTGCCGCTGCGCGAGTACTCGTACCCCTTGTGTCGCCCCGGGCTCTCCTGAGCGAAGGTGCTCGAGAGCACGATGGGCGTCATCACGGCGCCGCTCACCGGATCGGGCTCTTGTCCGGCGTGAATGGCGAGCGTGTCGAGGGAAAGAGGCTTCGGCATGGGGCGGCGTCCTGGGGCCGAGCACGCCAACACCCGGGCTCTGGAGTCAAGCGTGAGCGCATGCGCGAGGAGCTCCTTCGCGCCGTCGACCCAGCGCCGTCGACCCAGCGCTCCAGCGACCCGCTGGCCGCGCAGGCGCGCGCGTCACGTCTCTGTCACGAGCGCCGCCTCGATTGACAGAGCGAAGCCGTGCGCGCCTTGATGGGGGCGTGCGTCCTCCCACGGTCACCCATGCTGCACCGCCGGCGTCCATTCTGCTGTACAGCGCGGCCCGCGTTTATCTCGCGGTCGCGGGGTGGAAGATCGAGGGGGAGCTCCCACCGCTGAAGAAGGCGATCCTGATCGCGGCGCCGCACACGAGCGCATGGGACGGACCGCACATGCTGGCGGTCGCGTGGGCGTTTCGCCTTCGGCTTCACTGGCTCGCCAAGCACACGCTGTTCAAGGGCTGGCGCGGCCCGTTCATGCGCTGGCTCGGCGCGATCCCGGTGGACCGGCGCGCACCCCGAGGGCTCGTCGGGGAGGTCGCCGAGCGCATCGCCAACGCCGATGGCATCATCCTCGCGATCGCGCCCGAGGGTACGCGCCAGCGCACGGAGCACTGGAAGAGCGGCTTTTACCGCATCGCGGAGGCGGCGGACGTCCCCATCCTCTGCGGCTTCCTCGACTACGGACGCAAGGTCGGCGGCGTGGGACCGGCGCTCGTGCCGAGCGGCGACGTGCGGCGCGACATGGATCGGATCCGCGCATTTTACGCGGAAATCACGGGGCTTCGGCCCGATGCGTCCGGCGTGCCGCGGCTGCGCGAAGAGGACGAGGCCGCGGCTACTTCGTACGACCGCGACGCGAACGCGGCAGAGTGAGGGGCCGCCGAAGCTCCGTGCCCCGCTCCGGGGCGAGCGAAATTGTCAGCGTCTTCCTGCGTCAGGCGCCGAGGCACGCCAGCACGCCGAGCGCCGTCGTCGTGCGCTCGACGCGCGCGAAGGTGAGCGCCCCGAGCAACGCCGCGCGTGCCCGGCGCGTGAGGCGGTCGCAGGCCTCGAGCCCGGCGCGATCCACGCCGCGCTCCGCGAGCTCGACGAGTCGCGCGGCGTTCGTCGTCTCGCGGCATGGCTCGCGCCCGAGGGCCACGAAGGCGAGGCTCGCCGCGAGCGCGAACACATCGCACGCTTGATCCGGTGCGACTTCCCCGCGCGCAAGCTCCGGCGCCACGAACGGCAGCGTGCCTCGCTCCCCTGCGCCGAAGTCCACCCCGAGCTCTGACACGTCGAGGTCGCCCCACCGCGCCATGCCGAGGTCGAGAAAACACACGCGCGACCTCGCGTCGCCCGGCTCGCGCGGTGGCTCGACGGCGATGTGGTCCGGGGCGAGATCGCCGTGGACGAGCCCATACCGCTCCCCCGCCGGCGTGGCGCGCGCATGGAACGTCGCGAGCGCGCCGAACGCTGCGGCGACGAGGAGGTCCAAGGTCGCGGGCTCGATCGGCGCGTCGCTCACGAGCGGAGCCACAGCCCCGGCGTCGATCGGCGCGCTCGCGAGCGCGAGCTGCCGCAGGCTCGGCCACGAGATCTCCTCTTCGAGCACGTACGGGCCGTCCTCGTCCTCGCCAAACGCGACGAGGAGCGGGGTGACGAGGCCCCCGCCCCGGGCCAGCGCCTCGCGCTCACGCCGCATCGCGCAGCGCGCACGGTCGTTCGCGAGCAAGGTCGGGCGCAGCCGCTTCAAGATGCAACGCCGCTCCTCGACGCGCACGCGCGCGACCTCGAACACGCTACCGGCGCCGAGCGCGCGGACGAGGACGACGCCGGACGGACAGCGCGGCACGCGGCCAGCCTAGCGCCCTCGATCGGTCATTCCTAGCAATAGCCCGGTCGTGCGTGCAGTCGCCTCACGGTGGCACGCTGTCTCGTCGTGGTGCGGCGAAAGACTTTCGCCGTATGGCCGATGCTTGCCTATAGACTGCGATGACGACATCCATGCCACGACGCCAAGATGCAAAGGCTGTGAGCCTGCCGCACAGCGTCGCCCCCTATGCTGATGGCCGAACCCCAGCGCGACGCGATCGGACCGGGGGCATCGCGAGCGGCGCGAGCGACCGGTGGCTCCTCGCGGGCCTGTTCATCCTGGGGCTCCTCCTCGTCGTCGCCATGGGCGTGCTCGCTGCGTACAAGAACTCCGCGGGAGGTCAGGCGGAGGGTCCCGCAGAGTGGCCTCGGCAGAGTCGACTCCAGCGCAGCTCGGCTCTTCCCACCCTCGTGATGTTCGCGCACCCGATGTGCCCCTGCACGAGCGCGAGTCTCGCCGAGCTGCGTGCGCTGATGTCCGAGTTCGAGGGGCGGGTCACCGCGCTCGTCCTCTTCGCGCTGCCGACCGGTGTTGGAGACGACTGGGCCACGAGTGACTCCTGGGCGAGCGCCTCTTCGATCCCAGGAGTTCGGACAGGACGAGACGCGGGCGAATACGAGTCGCAGCTCTTCGGGGCGGAGACCTCTGGGCACGTCGTGCTGTACAGCAGGCAAGGCCGGCTCCTGTTCCGCGGAGGCATCACGGGCGCGCGCGGACATGTTGGCGCCAACGACGGCCGGACGCGGCTCGCCTCCCTTCTTCGCGAGAGCTCCACGGCCCTAGTACCGCAACGCAGAGGTTTTGACCGAGATTACGCGGCAGCGTGACTTCGATTCTGGGACGTGAGGACGGGATAGGCGCGTCCGAGTTTTTCTCGCGCGCGCTCGACGGTGAAGAGCCATTTGATTCGGGCCTTCT
>SXGS01105311.1_pt1 | contig 18587 bp, 13 predicted proteins | sample 3174681 | NCBI WGS metagenome assembly SXGS01 (sample SAMN11356861, study PRJNA531348) | freshwater metagenome | isolation source: freshwater sample F1-80 | place: China: Fuxian Lake, Yuxi | collected 2017-12-25 | reverse complement strand
TACCAAAGCGCCCACCGGCTCGGATGCCGATGAACAATAGGGCAAAAGATACCACTCTCTAACTTATACCCCACCTCAAACCCAAATTGGTACCTTTTCAAGCGCCCATCGCTGGTACCTTTTCAAGCGCCCAATGACAGCGGTACCTATCTGATGGAACCGATCGCCTGCGAAGCGAGAGATCCCGAATCCAAAGGGGGCGTTGAAAATGGTGTTAAATACGTTAAACGCAATGCCTTGGCTGGCAGGGACGAGGAGCTTCAAGCCTGGGACGATTACCGGCACTTGGCCATCGATTGGCGCGACAATGTTGCTAATGTTCGACTCCTGGATCGCATTGGCCAAACGCCCCAAGAACGTTTCCTAGTCGAGAAGCCCGCGCTCAGGCAACTCCCTAGCCATGGCTACAACGCCGACGAATTCGTGATTACTCACGTTCGCTCGACAGCCCAAATCGAATTCGATTGCAATCGTTACTCGGTTCCACCCAAGTTCGCTCGTCAATGTTGGACATCTTGATGCAATTGTTCAGCGGCCAGCTTGCCGCTCGCCGCAACCAGGCCACAGCCAGACGAGTACGAGCCGCGCGGTTACCGCCTATCAAGACCCTCTCGGAATACGACTTTACGTTCCCCAAGAGGATCTCCAAGCCAAAGATCTTGCGACTGTTCGACCTGCAGTTCGTCGAGACGTTTGGGTGCGCGGTCTTGGTGAGTAATACCGGTCTAGGAAAAACACACCTTCTCACAGCCTTGGGGTACGCAGCTTGTGAGAAGGGGATCAACGTTCGGTTCAGCCGAGTCGTTGATATGATCAATACGCTGACGACAGCCCAACAGACTGGGATGCTGCAGAAGCGATTGAAGGAGTATGTGCGACCTCAACTGTTGCTCCTCGATGAGCTGGGGTATCTTCCGATAGACAAACGCGGTGCGGACCTGATGTTCCAAGTCGTGGCATCCCGCTATGAAACGGGCTCGATCGTGATCACAACCAATCGAGCGTTCAAAGACTGGGGCCGGATCTTCGACGTCGACAACACCTTAGCCACCGCCATGATCGATCGGCTGATGCATCACGGGGAAGCCATCTTGATCCACGGAGACCGAAGTTATCGAGACCCAGAAAACCGCCACGCCGAATAACCTAGCCCGCTGCCCACGATCGGCGTAAGCAGACTGTGCCACTCCCGCCCGCGAAGAGAAATCAACGCGAGTTGGAGTGGCCTTGTTCCTAGTTGGACACGCTCAAAAAAGTGACGCTGTCCAATTACACAAGTTTGGACTCAGGGTGCACGTAGTGATTTAAGGTTGAAGAAGCGGAAGCTAACCCAGTATGCCAGTCTCCCGAGCAGCCAACTCAATCGGCCAGTAGGTTCAAACGGCCAGTAGGTTTGGGAGACCAGATCCAGAGTCGGTAAGATAGGTGAAAGTCATCCCCTTGCGCTAAATGCTGTACTACAGAGTCTCCGACCGCAGTAAGTCGCACCTCTGATCCCAAGCATTGATCAAGTCGAGGAGACGGACGCCGAGAAGCCGCACCAGAGACGGTAATGCAGACGCTCCGAAACCCATCACTGCAGCTCTAGCAAGTCCATCGCCATCCTGCACCAGCAACAAACCGAACTTTCACTACTCCGCAAAAAAGCACCGCGACGAGTTGGGCCATCGTACACACTCAGTCAGTCACCACATCCAAACTGTTCAATCAAAACCGATGATTTCTGTTCAATCAAAACCGTTGGTAACATAATATCGAGCACTCGACCATTTCCAATCGGTCGGTCGACGGCACCACCCACGTTCAACCGGATTCCGATTTCAGAAGCTGATCGATATAACTTCACCGCCATTGCAACTATGCAAAGCTTTGCAGGTTGGTGCATCCATGCCATTGGCCAAGAAGTGCACCGAGCCATCGGCAAATCCCACGTTGGCACCGCCCGTGTGGTAGCTTCGAGGACCAAAGAAGCCCGTATGATGGATAACAAGGTCCGGCGTGCGGCTGTTGGGTGTGTGGTATCCATTGGTCAACGAATTGATCGAGCCGTTGAATGCCCAAGAAATTCCGCGTCCGCGAATGGCTGTACTATTGCCACCTCGCCACCCGCTGAAGGTCGACCAAATCGCGTCGGTTTGAGGGTTGCTAATGTAGCCGCCTGCGTCGACGAAAGTACCCCAGGGACTGCCGGAGGCCTTTAATCCTCGACTCGATTGAAGTGCCGAGTCTACTCCACCAGAACCATTTAGCGTGTATTGATACGGGAATTTTGGTAATGCTCCGGCGGTTAGCGTTATATCGTTGCCGACGCTACGTACAGTCTCGCTTATGATCACTGTGTTTGACGTTCCATCCGTAATATCACGAAAAGCTCGGGCTGCATTTTGACACACGATCCCATCGGTAACCCAGCGCCAATCGTAGTTGGTACCTGCTCCACTTCCAATACTAAACATGTAGCTCAATCCGCCGTACGTAATAGGTGATCCGTTTACTTGCATCGTAATTGTTGACGGAGCAGGATCACTTGGGCAAAGGAAGATGGGAACGGGTTTAGCGAATGCCTGAGCGAAAAGTGGATTTGGAACCTTTGCGTTGAAGGGTCCAGAGAATGCAGGCTTAGAGTAGTCGAGCAAATTGTTCAAGTTTCCTTGCTCAATAAAAGCGAGGATGCGAGCCTGGACTGAAAAGTCAACATCTACTGTCCCCGCCATGGGGAATTTGCGATAAGTAGATTCGTAGTTCATGGTTGCCAGTGCAATTTGTTTGACACTATTGCTGCACTGCATTCGCCGGGCAGCCTCTCGTGCAGCTTGGACTGCGGGTAGGAGCAAGCCTACCAGAATTCCGATTATGGCTATCACCACAAGCAGTTCAACCAAAGTGAAGGCCAAACGGTTCGTTGTGATGCAACTACGGTTCATTCCGAGTTCCTTTGAAAAAATAGCAACGAGCGAATAAAGTTTTTACTTCTAGTTATCAGACCCTATTTCAAGGCACTAACCGACTTGAATGTGCTAAACGAGATAGTCTTGGCAGCGCTATGCCCTGATTTCCACAACGAATCTATTTCCGTTTGCATCGTGTAAGGCAACCCAAGAACCTTCTCGAGAGATACCTTGGAATCGTCCACGACAATCCATCGAAGCTGGTATCTGCAGTCAGGCAATGCACTGCTCCAGTCCACCGATGAATGCGTACGACGTAAGTGCGCCGGCTCAATGAGTTTCATGGAAGTTCCCCAACTGGCGCCGTCTTTCGAAACCCGCCCCTCACCAATCGCGAACGTTTCTTCGTCGACTTTTCCCTCAGAAGTTATGCGATGCATTAAGACGACGACGTATTGCCCTTCAGGTAACGCTGGCAGTTCCTTAATCCTCAGGTGTAGCCCCGTTCGCCATGTCCGAATGGGATCGAACTGTGGGATTTCCTTTGAGGTGGAGTAGCCGGCACGCTTAATTGCTCCATAGTCCGTTAGAAACAGCCCCCATTCGCGGTCAGTATGACCATCTTCAGGGAACTTAATCCCTCCTCCATGTTCGTCTTTGCCTAACGCTTTCGTCTTGAGCAAACTCGCCATTGGCGTTTCTAGGTTGATCAACTTCCGCTCCTCCAACAACTGCAGAGTTTTAGTTGGAGAATTGGGAACGATCCAACTCATTTGCTCGCCGTGCTTTTCGACTTGTTTCAAATTCCGATCAGGCGAGTGGCAGTTTGCACAACGCTCAAACTGCGACCAGACCATGTCGATGAATCGAGATAGAATCTGATCCTTCCGAGCGTGTCGCATCAACTTGTCGTCCAGCTTGAGATCCTTCAATTCCGGCAAGGTAGCATTCAAGGACTCTGGATCTTGAGCCGAAGCTCGAATCCATTCACCAATCCCTTCCAGTTCTGACTTGCGAACCTGATCCATCAAATCAGTAGATCTCTCAGGTTTCTTCGCAATGAATTGCAGGAACTTGGACTCTGACGGATGTTCAGTATCGATCCAACCTCGAGCTCTGAGCGAAGCAAACGAAGCCTTCGGATCAGAAGTCAGGAACTCTTGTAGATTAACACCCTGAAGATGGCAGTCTGAACAACTACTTGCATTCGATGACTGAAGCAATGGCACAACACGTCTTTGGTAAATCTCGGACGGAGACTCACCGTGTAGGCTATGGCACCCAAAAGTTGCCGCGCTCCAACCAATCAACAAAGGTAACATCCGCATACTGAGTTATCCAAACCGATAGAGGTGTCTTGGAAGCATTTCGAGCGAAACTAGAATTAGCGATTCAATACGGCGCACTTGACGCGAAGAACAGAAGCCGTCTTGTGGAGAGCGGACCCGTGATCGCGCAAGTGCGCCATATCGAACCGCATCAATTCAAAATTGAAGCAGGTGGAGCTTCACCTAATTAAGCGCAAAATCCTATTCGGACCGCGCGAACCATACAGTGAAACGTCATTTGCTATTGCAATGTCGCTGCGCGACGAGTTTAGACTCGCACGGCCTTTGGGCAGGCCAAACACTGGCGGGCAGAAACATCGCATGCATCAGATGCTAAGAGAGCATCCTCTTTGGTGGCGGCGTGTCCGGCTTGGAATATACCGGCGCAGGGTCTATGGTCGTTGCCTGATGAGCAGGCCCAGATTCGTGCTCAATCATCACCACCTTTTGTATGGTGGCCAGAATCGTCCATGGCAACATAGTGAACGCTGAACTTTTTCCCTGGCATTTCAATGCAAACATACTCAAAACGACTTTTCGTTTTGTGGGGGAACTCGTTGCCTTCGATCCAGCTTTATCCGTTTTTGATGACAGGCAACATGAACCACTGGATTTCGTTGCCGCTGCGTCGCAGCCTTCGGGTTTGCCAGGGCCAATAGTATTCGGCTTGAAAACCGCCATAGTCGCATGCTTTTCGCAGCATGCTTTTCTAGGCTCACAGCAAGTGGACTTAGCTTCCGCAGTAACGTTACCAACATTGGAGCTAATCGAACTACTTTGCCTAGTGGTCTCGTCACTCGTAGGTCGTTGGGCGTAAGAGGGTGGAGTAACACCATTTTTCTTCGCCCAAGCGAGTCTTTCCGCTGGGGTGAAACAGCAACAGTTGGTCCAACATTGTTCAGCGGTCTTGCATCCGCATGGGTGGTTCTGACAAGGAAATGGCTGAGATTCACCCTTGTCTAATATGTCAAGAGTTGCGACTGGGATGGGCAGTGTGGCCGCGCAGAAGCACACGAGGGCAAGGAAAGTAACAACTTTCCTCCCAATCGCACGTAGCCCCTTTTTTCCCGCAAGACCCTTCAACTAACTGTCTTTCTCGTTCGAGCACTGGATCAGTCATCTGTCCAGGCCCGCTCTCCACGCTCGCGATTATACCACGGCTAGTTGCCCATGCAATCGAGCAGAAGTCAATTGTGACCAAACTCGTTGAATGGTTGGTCGCCAACTCGATCGTTTTTACTTAGGTCCCTTCGCTTCAAACTCGATCGAATTGGAACGAAGCACGCGCTTCTTAATCCATCGCTCCGTTTGCACTGGCAAAGCCAGTGGCACGTGCGCCTGTGAAGGCGTTTGAATAGATGGGTGCAAGTCCCATCCAGGGTAACGTTACCGCCCTGAAACCAACAGTGGTAACTGCGTTTCCGTGAGGAAGGGTGGAGAGCAACCTGAGGTGAATGATCAGTCCGTAATAAAGTGAACTCGCTTCGGCCAAACCAGTCGGGGAGCTGGCGTGCAATAGGTGAACCCTTGACCGTGCGACGGGCAAATCCCTTGGCCTTAGGGTCTCCCAGGGGGATAGACGCGGCAATCTGCGACGGTGAAGTAACGTGCTAAATCGATCGTAGAGAAATGGTACTGAGGTGTTTGGAGACGGAATGATCAGAAGTTCAAACGAGATAAGCAGGGAGACCTGTCAGATTCAGAACGTGGACGGTGAATCGTCAAATCGCAGCGAGGAACGGCTGCTCCCAAAGTTCCAGGCCCGACGATGGGTGTTGCCATCGTCAACGGGATCGAAACGGCAACACACGAGACACCGGAAGAAGCGGCTGGCAGGAGTCAGAGCCCTCATAGTAGCGACGAAGCGGTGCAGCCAAACGCCGTGGAGCCAAGGGGGGTAGGAAGGTAGATACGAAAGGAACTCACCGTGAAAAATGAATCGAAAGAACGTTTACCAGAAAGAGTGCCGTTCACGGATATCCCTACTGGAGAGACAATGAGTTTGTTCGCACCGGCGGGCATGGATCATCTATTGCCCGATCCTAAGAACATCGCTCAGTGGGCTCATCAGGTGGTGTGGACCGATCGTATGTTGGAGACACTTTTGAACAATCAAGTGAAAGGGGGAAAATGGCACGCGTTGTTTGACAAGGTGTACAGTGAGCTGAACCTATTCGACTCGGCCTGCAAGGTGCTCGATAAGAAAGGTGCGGCGGGAGTAGACCGGCAGACAGTATCCGACTTTGCCGAGCAGGAACTGAGAGAAATCCAATTGCTGCACGAAGAACTTCGTGAGGGACGCTATCGTCCTTCTCCGGTACGTCGGGTATGGATTCCCAAACCAGGCAGTCAGGATCTGAGGCCACTGGGAATTCCGACGGTTCGCGACCGTGTCGTGCAAACGGCATTGGTGCATGTGATCGAACCGATTCTCGACCACACGTTCCACGAACGGAGCTTCGGCTTTCGCCGAGGTCGTGGTTGTCATGACGCACTTCGCGTCGTGGAGGAGAAACTGGCAGCCGGTTACGTCTACGTTGTAGATGCGGACCTTAAAGGTTACTTCGATTCGATCCCCAAAGATCGGCTGTTGGCGATGGTCAACGAGCAGATTTCGGATCGACGGGTGTTGAGCCTGATCAAGAACTATCTTGACCAGAGCATCATGGAGGAACTGCGGACTTGGACGCCGGAGAGCGGCGTACCACAAGGTGCTGTTCTTTCACCAGTATTATCGAATCTCTATCTCAATCCATTGGATCATCAGATGGCCGAGTCCGGCTTCGAGATGGTGCGATACGCAGATGACTTTGTGATTCTGTGCCGCAGCCAAGCCGAAGCGGAAGCAGCCCTGGCGATGGTTCGCACGTGGGTTGAGGGAGCGGGACTGATCCTGCACCCTGAAAAGACGCATATCGTGGACTCACGGGAAAAGAGTTTTTCGTTTTTAGGCTACTCATTCCGCGGCAAGTACATCTTTCCGCGCAAGAAGAGCCACGAGAAGTTCATAGCCCGCATCCGCGAATTAACTCCCCGCAAGTCAGGCCAATCCCTAACGGTCACGATCCAAAAGATCAACCAAATGACCCGAGGCTGGTTTGGCTACTTTCGTCACTGCTACTGGCCGGCCTACAAGGGCTACGACGGTCTGATCCGTCGTAGGCTTCGATGTCAGCTTTTGAAGCGTCATCGACTAAACCCAAACCGCCAGAGTCGCACACAACGTTGGCCCAATGCCTACTTTACGATGCAAGGTCTCTGGAGTCTGCAAGATGCCTTCATTCGTTTCGCCCAATCGTGTAGCTACTAACCGGAGAGCCGTATGCGGGAGAACCGCTCGTCCGGTTCGGAGGGAGGGGCGACCGCAAAAACGGTCGTCCCTACCCCTATACGAAATTCACGCCCTCCCGACAGTGCCACCCTACGCCGTGAACCTTATTTATAAGTTCTTTTGCCGTTTGGGTTTGTGATTCGGCAGTGCCGCGAACTCTTTTCTCGTTTGAGCAGTGATTCCCGGTGAGCGCGAATACCCAGTGAATTCACTGGCGGAAAAATGCTAGCGCCTCGCGATGTTTTGGATACCGCAAAATCCACAAGTGTTTTCTGCCACTTAGTTTAGGTAAAATGCAAGCTAAAAACTCGCCGGGAATGGCTCTCGTTTGAGTCGTGGGTTGATATAGCTATCAAAGCTATCGAAAAAATGATCTCGATGTGACAACGTTTTTCCGTCATGCATTGGTTTGGCAACAGATCAACGCTGGAAAACGTACCGAAAGGATTCGGCTGTGTCACATCGAGACTCGACTGATTGTAAACCAAAGCTCAACTTCGAATACCTACGCACTGCCATTAACTGGTTGTTAAAAGGTGCGAATTTCTCGACCGTGCGTTGGCGATCGGATTGTACTTGGAGGACTGCTCGTTTGCTGGCGGTGGCGGCGCTGCTTTGGGCGTGGGCGGATGAGAAGTTGGTAGGGGATCGCTTCTCGACTGCTCGCAGAATTGCACTGGCTATGTTCCCGCAGGCTCAAAAGGTGGCCGGCACTTATCAGGCCTTTATCAAATTATTACGTAAGTGGACACCAGCTTTCGTGTTGATTTTGCAACACACGCTTCGTCAACGCATGCAAACGGATTTTGCTGACTTGATGATGATCGGCAAGTGGATACTGTATGGTGTCGATGGCAGTCGAGTGAATTTGCCGCGTACTAAGGATATGGAGCAGGCGTTCTCTGCCAGCAAGCGTAAGAACAAGAAAGTGAAAGGAGGAAAGAAAGGCAAAGGCCAGAAGAAGAAACAATACGCTAAAGCGGCTGACGCTAAGAAAGCCAATTCGGTGACGATGTGGATCACTACGCTGTGGCATTTCGGAACGGGCTTGCCTTGGGATTGGCGGTTGGGGGCTAGCGATAGCAGCGAGCGAGCCCATTGGCTGGAGATGATGAAAGGCGTTGTGGAGCGTGCTTTGTTCGTGGCCGACGCAGGCTTTGTGGGTTACGAATATTCCAGTGCCGCCATCTCGGCTGGTCACCAAGTCTTGCTACGTGTGGGCTCGAACGTGACGTTGCTCAAGAAACTGGGTTATGCCAAGGAAGTCGATGGGACTGTCTATCTGTGGCCCAATAAGGCTGCCAAAAAAGGACAGCCGCCGCTAGTGTTTCGGCTGGTCGTGGCCCACAATGGCAAGCATCCGATCTATCTCATCACCAGCATCCTGTCGACGCGAGACTTATCTGATGCACAAGTGCTCGAAGCCTATCAACGCCGCTGGGGAATCGAACTTTTCTATCGCCACTTGAAACAGACTTTCGAGATGCACAAACTGAGAAGCACTTCAGCGGATTCGGCTTACGTAGAAATGAATTGGGCACTGCTTGGGCTGTGGAGCATGGCCTTATACGCCCTGCGCGAACTTCGCCAAAAAGGGATCGATCCCAATCGATTGAGTTTTGCCAAACTGATTCGCGCCTTTCAGCGGATCATGCGCGATTACCTTCACCCGGTCGAACAGAAAAAGAAGCTGTGCGATCTATTGCGTGAGGCTGTCATCGACGAGTACCAACGCAGTAACTCGAAAACCAGCCGCGACTACCCACGCAAGAAAAAAGAGTCGCCGCCCGGCGCTCCCAACATTCAAGGCGCCACAAAATCACAAATCCAATTGGCAAAAGCACTTAACGAATAAGGTTCACGGCGTAGAGTGCCACCCTGCCGATCCGTCCCAGGTACGCGACAATTTGCTCCTGCATTGACACGGGTTTGTTCCCATCTCTCATGCCAGGATTTCATGAACGACATGGCCATGCACATCGGTCAAGCGGTAGTCGCGGCCAGCGTGGCGGAAGGTCAGCTTCTCATGGTCGAGGCCGAGCAGGTGCAGGATCGTGGCGTGGAAATCGGGCATCGTGACCTTGTTCTCGACGACGTAATAGCCATATTCGTCCGTCAGGCCATGGGTTACTCCGCCGCGGATTCCGCCGCCCGCCATCCAGCAACTAAAGGCATGGGGATGATGGTCGCGGCCGTCTTTGCCTTGGGCGGCGGGGGTTCGTCCAAACTCGGTGGCAAAGACGACGAGTGTGTCGGACAACATACCGCGAGCTTTCAAATCTCTCAGCAGCGCCGCGATCGGTAGATCGACTTTGGCAGCATTCGTCGTGTGATTGTTACGTAGGTCACCGTGGGCGTCCCAGTAATTTCGAGGATAACTGAAATTCACCTGCACGAACCGCACTCCGGCTTCAAGACATCTTCTAGCCAGCAGGCATTGACGACCAAACTCGTCTGTTGGTTCCACGCCTACGCCGTACGCCGCCTGCGTCTCTTTCGATTCGCGCCCAATGTCCATAACCTCGGGAACCTCTGCCTGCATCCGGAAGGCCATCTCGAAGGAGTCCATTCGTGCCTCAAGGGCCGAGTCGGAACCGAGACTTGCCAAATGACGTTCATTGCGGCGTTTGAGCAGATCGAGCTGCAACCGTTGCAGTTCTGGGGTCTGACCCGGCGTAAGGCTCGATAGCCGCGCTTCCTTAAAGTTTGTGTTGCCATCGCCGAGCCGTGTCCCCTGAAACGTCGCGGGCAAAAACGCGGATCCATAGTTTTGTGCACCGCCATGATAAAGTGATGGACTCAGACTAATGAAACCGGGTAGGTTCTGATTTTCGCTTCCAAGGCCATAAAGCGTCCACGCACCAAGACATGGGCGAGCAAAGACGCCGCTTCCGGTGTTGATGTTCAGCAGTGCCGGCCCGTGCGAAACGAATTCGCTCCCATACATGGAACGAATCACTGCGATATCGTCGATGCAGCTGCCGATCTGCGGAAACAGATCGCTCACTTCAATCCCACTCTCACCGTATTGTTGAAATTTCCAGGGTGATGCAAGCAGATTACCTGTCTTGGCGAATTCAAACTTTGGCTTTTCAAAAGGCAGTGGCTGGCCGTTCATCTCAACCAATCTTGGCTTCGGATCGAACGAGTCCACATGCGAGACACCGCCGTGCATGAACAAGAACACGACGCGTTTGGCCGTCGCCGGAAAGTGTGATGGCTTGGCCGACAGAGATCTTGCTCCGGAACCGTCGGCCTGCAAGACATCAGACATCAGGCCCGACAATGCCAGACTGCCGAAACCGCAAGCAGCCTGTTCAAGGATCTGCCGTCGCGTGAGTAACTTGTTCATGGGTGTGTGTCTCCACTGCACATCTGGGTTTCTACTCGACATACAAAAACTCGCTGCTGCACAGGAGCGACTGACAGAACGCCTGCCAGGCCGCTGTTCGTCGCTCTGTTTCGGGCTTTTCGCTGAGCGTGGGCGACACCAGGAATGCCTTTAGGAAGGCGTTTGTCTCTTCTAACTCGATGGGAATCGCCGACCTGCCATAGGCGAGGCGATGGGCCAGCTCGATCCGTTGTTCATCCGACAGTTGTGAATCGGCCAGCAGGCGATCCGCCAACGCTTTGCACTGCTCACGGACGAACGGATGATTAAGCAAGAACAGCCCTTGCGAAGCGACCGTGGTTTCGTTGCGGACAGCCGTCACGCTATTGGAATCGGCGGCATCAAAGAGAGCCAGGACATCGGGCAACATATTGCGAACGATCGGAAGATAGATAGTTCGCTTGCGGAATGTCGTGTAGAATTCGTCGTCCGCCCCCACGCGATTGGGCCGAACCATCGATTTACTTTCCTCCGCTTTTGACATTAGAAACTCGCCGCTTTCCGAACTGCCTGGCACGGGATCGAGTTGCCCGCTCGTCAGCATCAGAGCGTCACGCAGTTCTTCCGCCGACAGTCGGCGCCTGCGGACCTGATGCGCAGCCAGAACGACCGGGATGGGAGCCTTCTCAATCTTTGACCATGATTCGGCATTCAGCATCCGATACGTGCTCGACAACACGATTAGCCGATGGAGCTTCTTCACGCTCCAGCCACCGTCTAGAAACTGAGTCGACAGCCAGTCGAGCAGCGCCGGGTCTGATGGTAATTCGCCCCGCGTTCCGAAGTTGTCGGGAGTCCCCACGATGCCCCGTCCGAAATGCAACTGCCAGACACGATTGACCAGCACCCTAGCAGTCAGTGGGTTGGATGGACTGGCGATCCAGCGGGCCAGTTCCAGCCGACCGCTGCTCATCTGATGCGGATCGATGATTGGTGACGAAGATTCGTTGGAAGACAACGAGGTCGTGGCGACGATTCCCAACGGGCCGCGCGGGACGACCTTGCCTAGGGTAAAGCGGTTCCCGCGCAGATGGACGCGGAGGTTGCGCGACTGAGTCTCTTTCGGCACCATGACCATCAACGGTTCGACGCCAGCTTCTTGCGGGATTGGGAACTCCCACCACATCGTGGCGGTGCGGACTTCATTTTGAAACGGCTCCGTGCTGCGAAAGATCCCAGCCAGTGCGTAGTAGTCGGTCGTGCGCACCGCATCAAATTTGTGATCGTGACAGCGTGCACATGCGATGGTAAGCCCGAGCATCGCCCGACCGGTCACGTCGATTTGATCATCGACAATATCGAGCCGCGTCTGCTCCTTGTCGGCCTCTGCCAACGCTTTCGGGCCAATCATGAAATAGCCCGTGGCGATTGTGCGACGCGTATTGACCGCCACCGATTCGGTCGGCGGCAACAGATCCCCCGCTAATTGTTCGATGAGGAACTGATCGTACGGGAGGTCGCCGTTGAACGCGTCAATTACATAGTTGCGGTAGCGCCACGCATACCTCATAACAGCATTCGCATCATTTGCCGTCGACTCAGCGTAGCGCACAAGGTCAAGCCAATGACGCCCCCACCGCTCGCCATAATGGGGCGATTTGAGTAGCCGATCGACGACGGTCTCATCGGCTTGTGGCGAGGCATCTGCCAGAAAGGCATCAACCTCCTCCGGAGTCGGCGGAAGGCCGGTCAGGTCGAACGTCACTCGGCGGAGGAAAGTCCGCTTGTCGATTTCTGGTGGCGGACTCAGCGAGTTGTCTTCTAGCGCCATCAGCACAAAACGATCGACCGGAGTGCGTACCCATGCTTTATTCTTCACGTTGGGAAGCTGAACTTGACGGACGGGTTGGTAGGCCCAGTGGCTTTTTTCCGCGTCGGTGTAGACCGCTTTTTTCGCAACACTCCGTTCTTCATCGATCCAGAGACCGAACTTCTCACCGAGATAGACCTCTACGCCCGTTCGATCGGCATCATTGAACGCGGCGTTGTAGAGCAACACCTCGCCGATATCACCTTGAATCGCGCCACACCAATTGAGTGCCTTTCCCAGGAAGACGCCGATATCCGTACGATGCTGGATATCAGGCACTCCGTCGCGCCCCGTGACAGGCTGTCCCTCGATCGGTCCGGCTAACTTGCCGTTAATGTAGAAGCGTGTGGTATCTTTTATGGCACCCGGAGTCTTGACGAAGGTCACAATGATCGACTTGCCGAAGTGGGGTTGGAACGATCCTGGTGCCAGCACTGCGTCGTGCCCCCAACCACCCGCCAAATCGAGCGAGAACTGTTTCGTCTGATCGATCTCGACGAGTGCCGCCAGCGGTTTGCCTGGGTCTCCCGAATGGGCGGGATTCCCAACACCGAAAACCGAGGAGTGCGATGGTTGGCCCTCGAAGCGAGCGAGGTTCAACACCAGGAAGATGGTCAACGCGGCATCCCCGCGTATGTCGACGTGGTTTCCAGGCGAAGAGGCTAGCCCGGTCGACTGCGTGAACCGCACTGCTGGGCGGCCATTCAAGTTGCTCTGCCGTATGAAATTCGCAGGACCGCCGACTCCCCCTTCGCGAATCCCTTTCGTCACCGACAGATCGCGACCATGTCCGCTTTGGTCTGGCCAGACAGGGACGCTTTCGCCATCGGTCCATTGCAATGAGTCTGCTCGCAGCCATAGTTGCAGTGCCTCAGCGAGATCTCCGTCGTTGGGTAGCCGCGGCGCCGAGATGGCCGAGGTATCGGTACTTTTGGTCGACACTTTCGCAGCCGCATTCGGCCAGACGGCGCCAGCGCGAATCCAAAGAGTCAGTGCCTCAATCTGCGCCGCTGTCAGCTTCCCATCGGGCGGCATCTTCAGTCCGTTCGCATGACGAACCGCTTGAAGCAGCAGGCTTTCCTCGGGCTTGCCGTCAACAATCGCGGCACCGGATTCGCCCCCTTTGAACGCCGCCTCGCGTGAATCCAGCCGAAGCCCACCCTTCGACTCGGAGTCCGCATGACATTTGAAACAGCGTTCAATGAGCAGTGGGCGAATCTTTGCCTCAAAGTATTCTTCGTTCTCAGACGCACGTAGCATTGGCACGAACAGTGCAATCAACGCCGATGCGAGCAAGAATGTGCATCGACAATGCCGAGCCGTAGCCAGCCCTTCGAAATGTGCGAGTCTGGATATTCTCATGTGAGCTTGTCGATCACCGAAATCTCGCAATTGATCATCAACCAAGTCAGCGCGCATGCGATGTACGTCAAGGCCCCGGTGACGAATACCGGTACCCAACCATAATGCTCTGCCACCATCCCATACAGCACTGGTCCCAAAATGGAACCGATTCCGGCCACGGAGTTGTTGATCGCATAAATGGTCGCCGATGCTTGACCGCCGATGTCCGTCACGCACCCCCAGGTAGTCACCAGACTCCAATCGGAAAAGAATTTCACAAAGAAGAGACCTGAGCAGAATAGCTGTGGATTGTCAAACCACATCAGAGACGTCAGCAGCAAAACACCGGCGATTCCCTTGCCTGTCGCGCCCACGGCGACGCGCGACCAGCGAAGATTGCCTGTCTGGGCGATCGCTTTGTCGTTTAACCAACCGCCGAACACTCCACCTAAGGCACCCCCAAGCAATGGCAGCGAGGCATAGAAGCCCATCTCGGTAAATTTCAATTTGTGCACTTCCCATAGGAACAGTGGAATCCAGGCCGAGAAAATATTGTCCGCTAGGGTGCTCAGAATGGTTTGCAGATTGAGCATCAAAATATTGCAGAGCGACCGCGGGCTCATGCGTCGCAACATTTCGCCCAAGCGCATCCGCGGTTCGAATGCCGATTTCGGACCTTCCCCTTCCTCGATCAACTCCACTTCGGCATCATTCACTCGTGGATGGTGGCGCGGTGAGTTTCGGAAATACCGTGCGAACAATATCGCTTGGAAAATTCCAACGCCTGCAATCGCGTAAACGGCGGATCGCCAGGGCAATGCGAACATGCCGAGCATAACCGAGCCGACCAAAAAATTCGCCGACAGCCCTCCAATTCGCCCGAAAAAGACTCCCAGCCAACCCTGAAGGGTCGTTCGCACGCTGCGAGGGAACCAGGATTTCGTGATCTGTGCCAATGCGGCATACGCGGCCGATTGCCCTAATCCAAGCGTTGCGCGAGCCGCACAAAGGTAACTCGTATTCGGAGCCCACGCGTGTAACCCCAGTCCGATCGACCACACGACCAGCATGCACGTTAACGTCCAATGGACGCCGAAGGCGTTAGTCGCTACGCCCAGCGGGATCTGAAAGCCCGTGTAAGATAATGAAAATGCGCTGTCCAGGAATCCGAGTTCGTCTTTGCCCAAGTCAAACTCTTCGGCCAGAACCGGCTTGATCAGACCAAATACATAGCGATGCAAATACAAGAGCCATGAAGTGCCACAGGCTAGCGCAAAGATGTTCCAGCGGAAATGGGTTGGGCGATTAGTCACCTTGATAAAACTCGCAAATTCTGTGACACACGTACTCGATCTCATCATCGGTCATTTCGATGGCATCGATATGAACGTAGCCCTCGTCAAGGCGGTGCGCTCGCAAGACGATTGACGGAGAGCCCGCAGCCAAGCATGTGTTCAAGGCCGCAGCAGAGTGCAGTCCATTACTGCCGGCGGGTGTCAATCGGACTCGAGAAAACGGGCAACCATTGGGATCCGGGTCGACGCTAAGCTTAAGTTCTGGGATATCTTTCAAGTACTCCAGAATGAGGGCGACTTTGCGATTCTGTTCGACAGTCCAAGCATGCATATCTTGTCGATTTCGGTATTGCAGGGCGGCCATCGCACCGACGATCGCTTCTTTCCCGGCCTTCATGGGACGGCCGATGCCTTGGTTTTGTAAATAGACTGCGTCAACCATGGCTTTGCGTCCCGCCACGATGCCCCCCGTAGTCGAACACAGATACTTGTGCGCGCTGGTCAATACGAGCGAAGCACCGGTGCCGACCAGTTCGCGCAGCCTCTGGTCCTGCGCAGCGCCATCGACGATTACCGGCACTTCGAATTCACTGGAGAGTTTGACAAGTGCTGGCAGTTGTACCCAGCCGTAGCGCACTGTGTGATGCGATTCGACGTGCACCACTGCCGCGACGCCCCCTTTGCCAAGCTCATAGCGCAATTCTTCCGGCGTGCAACGGTTCACGACCCCGACTTCGACTACCTGGGCTCCCGATAAACGAATCGCTTGCGTTATGGGATGGCCATAATTGATGCAGTGGCCCTTTTGAATCAAGACACGGCTTGGCATGCCCGTTGTATCGGGCAATTGCAAAACCTTGGCCATGTCTGTCCCGGTCATGCTGGCCGCCACACTCAACGTGATTCCGGCCGAGGTGCACGCCGTCACACAGCCACTCTCCGCGCCAGTAGTCTCCGCAATGATTCGTCCGGCGGCAGCTTGCAGTTCGTCCAATAGGAAAAAGTGGTTGAGCGACTCTCTGGCGGCCGCGGCGATCTCCGGCAATACGATCGCACCGGCCAGATGTGTCATCTTACCGCAAGCGTTAATTACGCGAGTCAAACCGAACTGTTCAAACAGATCCATGGTTTCCTTTGTATGGCTTCATGTGGCTTCGTGTGTCACGTCAACAATCTACTTTGTATCGGGCAATCCTGGCGGGGTCGCCCTCGATGCCCAGTCCAGGTTTGTGGGTTATCGAAATGCACCCATCGCGGATTTCGATTCGCTCGGTGATGATGTCGTCTTCCAAGCCAAAATAGGTCGTGTCGTTGGCCAGCGAATAAGCTTGACAGGCCGCTGCCACGTGAACCATAGCTGCGGTCTTGGGACCAAGGTCATGGCCGCAGTGCATGATACACGGAATACCTGCCGCCTCGCAGATTCGACCAATGGTCAAACAGGGCAGGATTCCGCCCGCGATGTGGGTATCCGGCAAAATAAAGGCGGCGGCGTGCGCTTCTAGAATTGCCAACACGCTTCCAGGATCGGTCACACTTTCATTCAACGCAATCGGTACAGTCGTCTGCGAGCGTAGCCACTTGGCATCGGACAATGGCTCTGCCGGAATGGGCTGTTCAAGATACTGGAGATTGTAAGGGGCCAATAGTTTGCACAATTCCGCGGCCTGCTGGGGCGAATAGGCTCGGTTCGGATCGACCCGCAGTTGGAGCTTGTCGCCTACCGCGTCGCGCACCCCGCGGACCATTTCGACGTCTTCGTGCATGTTCGCGCCGGCTTTGGTCTTGAGCGTTCGGAATCCTTGCTCGACGTAGTACGCGGCAATCTCGCCGGCCCGCTCGTACGATTGGATCCCCATGCATGCGGCGACTTCCACTCGCTCACGCACAATCCCTCCTAGCAGGACAGCCACCGGCACACCCAGAGCCTTGCCGCACAAGTCCCATAAGGCCATCTCGATGCCTGACTTTAGTCGGTTCTCCATTTGACAGTCGCGATGAAAGCCGTTGATGTTCTGCGGATCTCTACCGATCAGCCAGTCGCGCGCCTGCTGTTGCATCCGCAGGCCGCTAACGCCCTCGAGAAAATTTACATTGTGCTCGCCCCAGCCGGTCAACCCATCGGTCGTTTCGACTTGCACTATTGCACTGCGCGTCGTCGAACTACTGCGGACGTGTGAACGGTAGGGAGCGATGGGCGCAATCTGTGGAACGTCGACAATCGTCACATGCACGTTGCTCACTCTCATAACTCACTCCTTGCACCGCGATCAGTCATCGCTTTCAATTAGGGTCGATAGCTGCTTCGCGAAATTTACATGTTGGTGGCTTGGCCCCAGAATTGAAAGACAATCATCCCATAATTCCGAAAGTAATTCACCCATGCAATGTGACATTCTCATTCGTGGCGGTAGAGTCATCGATCCGTCGCAGGGGATTTCTGGTCCGAGCGATTTAGCGGTCAGTGGCGATCGGATCATGGCATTGGCTGACAACCTCGCAGATTTTCAAGCCGGCCAGGTCATCGACGCCCGTGGCCAGTTGGTTGTCCCCGGTCTGATCGACTTGCACGTTCATGTTTACACACATGCACCGATTGGTCTGGAGCCTGACTCTTTATGTGCCGCCGGCGGTGTCACGACGCTGCTCGACGCCGGCTCGGCGGGATCATACAATTTCGACGCCTTCCGACGAGAGGATATCGATCGTTCACAGACGCAGGTGTTGGCCCTGGTAAATCTATCGTGCATTGGGCTGATCGCAGCCAACTTGGGTGAGCTGCTGGACCCGCGCTATGCCGATCCCGCGGGCGTGGTTGCCACAATTCGTCGACATAGCGATGTGGCCATTGGTGTAAAGATACGCGCCGGCAAACACATTATTGGTGACGGCGAACAAGGCTGGTCGAATCTGCGGGCTGCGATTCGCGCTGCGCGCGAGTCGCAAACGTGGTTGATGGTACATATCGGCGAGTGTCCGATGTCGATACCGGAACTCGCCGAGTCACTTGCTCCAGGCGACTGCATCACCCATTGTTTTAAAGGCGGCAGCACACGTGTGACCGACGATACCGGGAAGATTCACCCTGCGGTCCGGGCCGCGGTAGATCGAGGTGTCATCTTTGATGTCGGGCACGGATATGGTAGTGTTCATTGGGATGTCGTCCAAGCGGCACTTGACGATGGCTTTGAGCCAACGAC
>SXGS01549068.1_pt1 | contig 18588 bp, 11 predicted proteins | sample 3174681 | NCBI WGS metagenome assembly SXGS01 (sample SAMN11356861, study PRJNA531348) | freshwater metagenome | isolation source: freshwater sample F1-80 | place: China: Fuxian Lake, Yuxi | collected 2017-12-25 | reverse complement strand
CGCCCGCACTCCGAAGAGGTACGCATACAGGTTGCGTTCGGAGACCTGAAAGCGGAGTTGCCCGTTGAGGCCGATATTCAACTGGTCCTTAGTTACGGCTTCGAGCAGGGTCCCATTCTGGTTGGCCACGGGATCTTCCGCATCGTAGGCCATGTTGACCGTTTGTGTGGCGATGGAAATCTTGTGGATCCGCTCCCACGGCCACTTGAAATAAGGACCGCCGGGCCCGATGACACGCACTTGCGGGTAGCGATACCGCTCCTTCTCGTCCGGACGCAGGTGTTCTGCGATCGGATCGTCCAGTGTAGTGACTCCCGAAATACGCTCTGCGCGACCAAAAATGGTCTTCACTGCGCGTTCGTTCTGGTCCACAGTATAGAGCCCCGCCAGGAAATAGCGGACCATGAACCACGCGACGAAACCGACGATACCGCCGAAGAGGATGTCCATCCCGGCTCCCTTCGTCCCTCCACCCCGAAGAGCCGGGATGGAAACACTCCTGTACAATTCACCGCCGCAGTCGCAGTCCCCTGCTCTCCGCTGCGGGGAGAAGCCGGTCCCCACAGCACCTGCGCTTCAGGGCGACTCTGTCTGCGGGGAAGCGCTGCTCCCAGACCCGGCAGCGGCCAACGATGCGACGTACGCGGCGTGGCCCGGGCTGCCCAGTCCCTCACGCAGGACGGCGAACACGCGGCGCATGTTGCCAGCCAGAAGCGCCGGCACATCCAGCCACAGGCCGGGAAACACCTCGCTCCGGAGGATGCCGTCGTCATCCGGCAGCAGCGGCACGAACCCCTCCGCGCGGCGCACCCACCAGTCCACCCGCCCCTGTTCCGTGTCCCAGAGCAGGTACTCCCCGACGCCGCAGCGCTCATACACCCGCCGTTTCGCCTGCCGGTCGGTCGAGACGCTGCTGGCGGCCACCTCGACCACCAGCTCGGGCGGCCCCTCCAGCATCCCGTCGGCGCCGATCCGGGTCTGCCCCCCCACGTCCGCGCGCCGGATCAGGCAGGCATCCGGTTGATATTCGTTGGCCGCGTCGAGGCGCACCGTCGCGTTGTCGCCTTGCAGCACTCCCGGGGTCTCGGCTTCGAACGTGCCGATCCATGTCTGGATGCGTCCGTGGGGGTTGCTGTGCTCGGCGATCCGTACTGGGGACGCCATCCGTACCCTCCCCTCAATCAACTCCGCCTTCTTGACCCAGGGCATCGCGGAATAGCGGCGCTCAAACTCGTCCCGCGTCAACCGATCTCCCTCTCGCAAGAGCGCTCCCTCGCCCTCTCGCAAGAGAGTTCCCTCACCTCCAACCGGGAGGGGTGCTTCAGCCACCATGGTCATCTGCGAGTCCTTGCTCAATGACAGAAGGGCGAGTTCCCCCGAATCATACTATCATGGTCGGCTACAGCAGGCCGGATCGAGTGCCGCCCACTTGAGCGGGCACGGGAGGTGGGGGAAGCCCGACGAACACCGGCCACGGAGCACGGACCAGCCCACCCGGGTATGGATCGGAGTACGGGCTTCAGGGGCTACCTGCCCGTGGCATCAGCAGGGTATCATAAGTGCGTGACTGAGCCTTCCGTCCCGGCCGAGAATTCTCTGCCCATCGTTGCCGACACGCGTCCGCCGGCCGTCGTCGAGACCGCGCTGCCCGTCGCCGAGACGGCGGCCCCTCACGGCGAGACCGCGTTGCCCGTGTTGTGTGGGCGCAACCGCCGTGAGCTCGAAACCTGGCTGGTGGGGCTGAAAGAACCGGCGTATCGGGGCCGCCAGATTGCTGCCTGGATCTACCAGCGCGGGGCGCGCGCGTTTGCAGAGATGACCGATCTTCCGGCGGCACTGCGGGCCCGCCTTCGCGAGTCGGCAGTGCTCGGACGCGCGGAGGTCGAGGCGCGCCAGCGGGCGGTGGACGGCACGGTGAAGCTGCTGCTGCGGTTCGTTGACGGGCGTGCGGTCGAAACGGTGCTCCTTCCCTACGAGGATCGCACTTCGGTTTGCATCTCCAGCCAGGTGGGCTGTCCGGTCGGCTGCGTGTTTTGTGCCACCGCGATGCTCGGCTTTGCCCGCAATCTGACCGCGGGGGAGATGGTGGACCAGGTGCTGGCAGCCCGGTCCCACGCCCCTGGTGAGCGGGTCTCGCATGTGGTCGTGATGGGAATGGGCGAGCCCTTGCTCAACTATGATCCGCTCGTCACTGCGCTGCGGCTGTTGCATGAGGAGGTCGGGCTGTCCTATCGGCACCTGACGGTCTCCACGGCGGGGCATGTGCCCGGGATGCGCCGCCTGGCGCACGAGGGACTGCCGGTGACGCTGGCCGTTTCGCTCCACGCGCCGAACGATGCGCTGCGAGAGCGCCTGATTCCGATGGCGCGCAAGTGGAACCTGGAGGTGGTGATGGATGCAGCCGAAGAGTACTCGGTTCAGACCGGGCGCCGTGTAACGCTCGAATATCTCGTCCTGGGAGGCGTGAACGACGGCCAGGACCAGGCGAAGGAACTGGCAAAGCTCGCGCGCGGGTCGTTTCATCACGTGAATTTGATCCCCTGGAATCCCGCCACTACCCTGGAACATTTCCGTTCGCCCCGCCCGGAGCGTTTGAAGAAGTTCCGGGAGGCGCTGGAAGAACGCGGAGTGACGGTAACCCAGCGTGTGGAGCGGGGTCAGGAAATTGACGCAGCCTGCGGGCAGCTTGCTTTGGTGGCGGCACATGGCGAGGAACGACTGGTGAGGATCGCATGAGTGAAGTGCGGATCGGGCTGGTGGGGTGCGGGGGAATCGGCGGAGTACACGCCCGATCCTGGGCACAGGTGGAGGGTGCGCGCATTGTCGCGGCGGCAGACGTGGACCGCACGCGGGCCGCGGCCACCGGAGGCACGCCATACGCGGACTACACCGCGATGCTGGATGCCGAGGCCCTGGACCTGGTGGACATCTGTACACCGCCGAAGTGGCACGCCCCGGCGGCCATAGCGGCCCTGGAGCGTGGACGGCGGGTGCTGTGTGAAAAGCCCCTGGCGCGAAACCCGGACGAGGCCCGGGCGATTGTCGCGGCAGCGGAGCAGTCTGGAACGCTCTTGATGACAGCGTTTTGCCATCGGTTCCATCCCCCCATTGTGTGGCTGAAATCGCTCATCGAGAGTGGAAAACTCGGCCGGGTGGTCCAGTACCGCAATCGGTTTGGGGCGAAGTTTGAGGGCATCGAGTCCGTCTGGTTCTCGAATCCGGACATTGCGGGCGGCGGGGTCCTGATGGATACCTCAGTCCACAGCGTGGATCTGTTTCGCCATCTGGTGGGTGAAGTAGTCGGGGCGGCGTCCGCTACCCACACCTTTCATGCACACGTCCACGGCCTGGAGGATACCGGCACCATGCTGCTGACAGCCGAGGGGGGCGCTATCGGCGTCATTGAGGCGAGTTGGGTCACCCCGCATTCAAAGAATATCGTCGAGGTCTACGGTGAGGCGGGCGCCGCGGTGGTGGATTACAATACCGGGACGGCGAGCTGGTGCCCTTATGGGGAGTCCACCTGGCAGCAGACGGAACTCCCGGATGAGAACCGGTTTGTGCTGGAACTGCGCCACGTGGCGGCCGTTGTGCGCGGCGAAGCGACGCCGCGGGTCACCGGTCACGATGGAATGCGAGCGGTCGAAATCATCCATCAGGCGTACGCGAATCGACTTTAATCACCATGATCAGCATCCGCGGTAGATCGGCCAGATTGTGCGACGGCGTCTCGCGGCGGGACTTCCTCCGCGTGGGCGCGGTGGGAACGATGGGGCTCGGGCTACCGCAATTGCTGCAGGCCGAGGCCATCGCGGCGCAGACTGCGCGGAGCACCGGCAAGGGATCGGCCCGGGAGAAGAGTTGTATCCTGTTGTTCCTGATGGGCGGGCAGTCGCAGCTCGATATGTGGGACATGAAGCCGGACGCGCCCGAAATGATTCGCGGCGAGTTCAAGCCGATCTCCACCCGCGTTCCCGGCATCCAGATCTGCGAGCACATGCCGCTGCTGGCGCAGCGGACCCACAAGTTCGCCATCATTCGCTCGATGGCGCATTGGGTCAAGAATCACGGGCCGGCGGGATACTACGCCCTGTCCGGGATGGCGCCGAAGAGGGACATCGTTGCGTTCGGACTGAACGCGGATGATTACCCGGCATTCGGGTCGGTGGCCTCGCTGCTGAAGCCGAGCACCCGGCCGGTCCCTTCCTACGTACAACTGTCTCCTTCGCTGGTCGGTGACGGCGGCCTGCAGATGCCCGGCCTTCATGGCGGCTTCCTGGGTGCGCGCTACGACCCACTCAAGGTGATGAACGACCCGAACCAGGACGACTTCCAGGTCGAGGAGCTGTCTCTCCCGGAGGGGGTTGCACACGGACGGCTCTCTGCGCGCCGGTCGCTGCTCAAGCTGGTGGAAGATGAGTTTCCGCTCTTGGCGGAGTCGAAGCGGGTGGCGCGCATGGACCAGTTCTACCAGCGGGCCTTCAACCTGGTGACTTCGCCGGACGCGCGGCGCGCCTTCGATCTCCAGAAAGAACCCCTGAAGCTCCGAGAACGCTACGGCCGCAACGTTTACGCCCAGCAACTGCTGCTCGCCCGCCGCCTGGTAGAAGCCGGTGTGCGGCTGGTGACGCTGGTCTGGGGCGGGCCGATCAACGCCCCGGATGATTACTGGGACACGCACCAGGGGAATTTCCCCAAGCAGCGGGACAAGCTCATTCCCACATTCGATCGCTGCTACAGCGCGCTACTGGATGATCTCGAAGACCGGGGGCTGCTGGACGATACGCTCGTGATCGCCATGGGTGAGTTCGGACGCACTCCGCGTGTCGGGCAGATTACCGCAAACGGGGGAACCGACAGCACCGGTCGCGATCACTGGCCGTTCTGCTACAGCATCACTCTGGCAGGGGGCGGCATTCGCGGCGGGCAGGTCATTGGGAAGAGCGACGAGACTACGGCGACCGTGACCGAGCGTCCGGTGTCCCCGGAGGACCTCACCGCGACGTTGTACCACGCCCTCGGGATCTCCCACCATGCCGAGGTGCGCGATCAGTTGAACCGGCCCCTGCCGGTGGTGCGGGGCGGAGAGCCGGTGCTGGAACTATGGGGGAGCCCGGCCTGATGGTGCGGTGTTCCACGCTGGGGATTTCGTGGTTGAAAACCGCCAGCGAGGCGAGTTCCGGCGGGCTCCCGGAACGGAGGGCCGGGGTTCGGATTCCCCAGAACACCCTTCCATCCGGAGCCGATTCCGGCGGTTCGTCTGCGAGTCCCAAGCGCAACAGCGTCCGGATGCGAAACGCAAGACCGAGAACTCGGCAGTATGTCGGTGGGGCGCTGCTCGCGCTGCTCGTGTCGGCGGGAGGCAGCGAGGGCGCGGCGATGCCCCGACCGAGCCATCGGCGCACGACCCGACAGGAGCTGCGTCCTGCCACTGGTGTACGCCCTGCTTCCGCGTTTACCGTTGAGATGGCGCCCAAGGTACTCCGCCTCGAAGGCGCCCGCGCTGAGCAGGGGCTCATCGTGACGGCGGTGTACCCAGACGGAACCCGCCGAGATGTGTCCAGCGCGGCCCGATACCGGGTGGTGGATCCCACCCGGGCGAGCATCGCGCGGGAGGGGGTTCGCTGGCTGGTGCGGCCCCGGCGGAATGGAGACACCCATCTGGAGGTTTCCGTGCCGCCGATGCCTGCGATTCGTGTCCGGCTGGTGGTGCGCGGATCCGGTGAGCCCGCGCCGATCTCGTTTCGCGGCGAAGTCGTGCCGGCATTGACCAAAGCGGGCTGCAATCAGGGGACCTGCCACGGGACGCCCACCGGAAAGGGGGGGTTCCGGCTGAGCCTGCAGGGGTATGCGCCCGATGCCGACTACGCGGCCCTGGTGCGCGAGGGAAGTGGGCGGCGAGTGAATCGTGCCGACCCCGGGCGGAGCCTGCTCCTGCTGAAGCCTCTCGTGGCGGTGCCGCATGCCGGGGGAAGGCGCCTCGCTCCCGATATGCCGGAGTACAGGGTGCTGTCGCAGTGGATTGCCGAGGGAGCCGCCGAAGATCCCGCAGATACGCCGACGCTGGTGAAGCTGGAGGTGCTGCCGGGCCGGGAGACGCTGTCGCTGCCCGGGGCGCGGCGCCAGATTGCCGCGATCGCCCACTTTTCGGACGGCACACGGCAGGACATCACACGGGTTGCGAAGCTCACTTCCAGTGACGATGACCTCGTCACCGTGACACGCGAGGGGCGGGTGGAGGGCCGGCAGCGGGGAGACGCTGCCATTCTGGTACGCTATCAGCATTTGCTTGAGGCGTATCCCGTAACGCTGCTGCGCGACGTGCCGGGGTTCCGCTGGGACAGTCCGCGCGCGGAGAACTACGTGGATCGCCACGTGTATGCGCGGCTGCGGCTGTTCCAGATTCCCGCATCGGCCCTCTGCACGGACACCGAATTCGTCCGCCGCGCCTATCTGGATCTGCTCGGGCGCATCCCATCGGCCGATGAAGTGCGGGCCTTTTTCGCCGGGGCCGCCGGGCCGGGCGCCCGCGCCCGGCTCGTGGAAACCCTCCTCAGCCGCCCCGAGTTCCCCGACTTCTGGGCGCTCAAGTGGGCGGATGTGCTCCGTATTCAGGATGAGACGCTGCGCGACCCGAATGCGAAGGCGTACCACGGCTGGGTTCGGGACAGCCTGGCCACCAACAAGCCGCTCGATCAGTTTGCGCGGGAACTCCTGACCGCCTCCGGCGGTTCGAGTTCGAACCCACCCGTCAACTACTTCCGCACGCTTCAGGAACCGCAGGAATTCGCCGAAGCCACCGCGCAGCTCTTCATGGGAGTGCGGATGACGTGCGCGCGGTGCCACAATCACCCCTTCGAGCGGTGGACGCAGGATGAGTATTACCAGTTCGCCGCGTTCTTCTCCCAGGTGCAGCGGCGCGGGGCCGGGCGCCGGCGCGACGCCGGCGAAGAGACCATCGGCCTGAATGAGGGCGCCGAGGTGACCCACCTGCGCACCGGGAAGATCATGCAGCCGCGCCTCCCGGGCGCCGGTTTTCCTGCGATCCGTTCCGGGGATGACCGCCGAGTGGCGCTGGCGGATTGGCTGGTGCAACCAGCCAATCCTTTCTTTGCCCGCGCGATGGCCAACCGGATCTGGTCCCACCTGCTCGGCAGGGGCATCGTCGAGCCAGTGGATGATTTCCGGGAGTCGAATCCGCCGGTAAACGGGCCACTCCTGGCGGCACTGGCTCGGGATCTCGCAGACCACGGTTTCGACCAACGGCATCTGATCCGCACCATCATGGCTTCCCGCACCTATCAACTCTCCTCACGCGCGATGCCCCTCAACCGGGACGACGAAACGTATTTCTCCCACGCCCTCGTGCGGGCCATGAGCGCTGAACAACTCGCCGACAGCCTGAGCCAGTTTGCCGGCGTGCCCGACACCTTCGCGGGGTACCCAAAGGGAACTCGGGCGGCACAGCTCGCCGGCACCCGAGCCCGGACGCCGTTCCTCAAGACCTTTGGGCGCCCGGACCGTAACCTGAACTGTGAATGTGAGCGAGAGAAGGAGCCGACTCTGTTTCAGGCACTCACGCTGCTCACCGGTCGCCAACTCCAGTCGAAACTGCGCGCGGACGACGGTCGGGTTGCGGCACTCGCAGCCTCCGGACGGGCAGGCGAAGTCGTATTGGAGGAACTATACCTCTCCGCGCTCGCGCGCAAGCCCTCCACCCGGGAACGACAGGGCCTCCTCGACCACCTGACGCGGGCAACAGACCGGCGGGCCGCGCTGGAAGATATCGCGTGGGCGCTGCTGAACTCGAAGGAGTTCCTTTTCCGGCGGTAGGGACTCGCAGGAACCCCGACCGGAGCCCCAGAAGTACTTCCTCACGGTTTCAGCAGATGCGCTTCCCGCGTCGAGGCGCGGACGGCCGGACGGCCCACCGTGGAAGACGGGGCCGCCGGGCCAGATGGGTGGTCAATGCCCGCGGGACCGATTATACTCCGAGGGGCGCAGTGCGGGGAGCGGGGAGCAGCGAAAGGAAGACGCTGCGGATTGCCCGTCATGCCGTCCGTCTCCACCGCGATACACCGTTGACCTGGAATCACCGACTACCCATGCATCTTCTCGGAACCCAACACATCAACGACGCCGGGCATCTCGAAATCGGCGGCGTGGACACCGTCGCTCTGGCGCGTGAGTTCGGCACTCCTCTCTATGTGATGGACGAGGAGGCGTTTCGCCGGAAAGCCCGCGAGTACCTGCGCGCGTTTCGATCTCGCTATCCGGATGTGCAGATTTCCTTCGCTGGGAAAGCGTTTTTATGCACGGGGTTCTGCAAATTAGTGGAGCAAGAGGGACTCTGTCTGGATGTGGCCTCCGGCGGCGAACTCCACACCGCGCTTCTTGCCGGCTTCCCAGCGGAGCGGATATCGCTGCACGGCAACAATAAGTCCGTCGCAGAGCTGGAGATGGCGCTTGAAGCACGGGTCGGACACATCGTCGTTGACAACTTCTACGAGCTCGACCTGCTGCTGGAGATCACCCGCGGGCGCGTGCAGCCGCAGCCCGTGCTCCTGCGCGTCGCGCCGGGGATTGACCCGCACACTCACCGGCGAATCAGTACCGGACAGGTGGACACCAAGTTCGGCTTCGACGTAGGCAGTGGGGCCGCCTGGGCCGCCATTCGCAAGGCTGCCGAGATTCCCGGGATCGCCGTCAAAGGACTGCATTGCCACGTCGGATCCCAACTCCTCGACACGGAGTGCCACGAGGCGTCTGTGGGTATCATGGCGGATCTGCTCGCACAGGCGAAGCAGGAACTGGGAATGGAGTTTTCCGAGCTGAACGTAGGCGGCGGCCTGGGAATTCGCTATCTCCGGCACCATGAGCCACCGACGATTGATGAGTTCGCCGAGACCGTCACCGGAGTGCTCAAGTCCAGATTGGACGACCACGGGCTGCGGTACCCAACCCTCCTGCAGGAGCCGGGCCGTTCGCTGGTCGGCGAAGCAGGAACGACCCTCTATTCGATCGGCAGCATCAAGGAGATTCCGGGCCTGCGAACCTACGTTTCGGTAGATGGCGGGCTATCCGATAACCCCCGCCCGGCGCTGTACGAGGCCCGCTACGAGGTGGTGGTGGCAAACCGCATGGACGAGCCCCACGATCGGGTGGTGACGATCTCGGGCAAGCACTGCGAAACCGACGTGCTGTTCCCGGACGCCATGATCACCGATCCGCGTCCCGGCGACCTGCTCGCAGTGCTCTCCACCGGCGCCTACAACTACGCGATGGCCAGCAACTACAATCGCTTCCGCCGGCCCGCGGTGGTTCTCGTGAACGACGGGCGGGCGGATCTTCTGGTGCGCCGCGAGACCTACGACGACCTAGTGCGCAGCGATGTGATGCCTGCCCGCCTGGCTTGAGCGCACCGGGAAGCGAGACACTTCCCGCTCCCTGCAGGCTGTTTTCTCCACGATGGATGTCATAGTTTCCCACGCGAATGCCGACTTCGACAGCCTGGGTGGCCTGGTCGGCGCGACTCGGCTGTATCCCGGCGCCGTCCCTGTGCTTACCGGCGGTGCAGCGGCGAACGTGCGGGACTTCCTCGCCCTCCACGCAGACTTTCTCGATCTCCGGGGGGCTACCGACGTCCGCCCGGAGGCGATCCGCCGCCTGATCGTGGTAGATGCCTGCCAGAAGCGACGTCTGGGTCCGGCTGCGGCCTGGGTGGACCTTCCCTCGGTGGAGGTACACGTCTTCGATCACCACACGCGCGTCGAATGTGACCTGGGCGCGACCCAGGAGTGGTGCGAGCCCTGGGGGGCGGCGAGTTCCGTGATCACGCTGCGGCTCCGCGATACCGGGATCACAGTTACCCCATTCGAGGCGACGGCTCTGCTCCTCGGCATCTATGAGGACACTGGATCGCTGCTCTTCTCCGCCACCTGCCCCGAGGATCTGGAAGCCGCAGCCTGGCTGGTGCGCGCGGGCGGCGACCTGGAGACCGTGGCCCGTTTTGCGCATGCGACGCTCTCGCCCGACGAACGCCGTGTACTCGCGAGTCTCACACAGTGCGCGGAGGTGTGTCGGATAGGCGGCGTCCCGATCGTGCTGGCCGTCGCGCCCCCCGACGAAATGATGGCCGATGCCGCACCGCTGCTTGAGCGCCTGTTGGAGTCGGAGGGGGCCGCCGCGGGCTTCCTGATTGCCCCGATGGAAAACGCGCTGTTTGTGATCGGGCGCAGTCAGTCGGATGCGGTCCCGGTGGATCGGGTGCTGCAGTACCTGGGTGGAGGTGGGCACGCGCGCGCTGCTTCGGCTCGGGTGCGGAGCCAGTCACCGGAGGCGCTCCTCACCCGGCTGCGCGCGCTCCTCGCAGAGCAGGTGACCCCCGAGCGCACCGCGCGCGATCTCATGTCCTATCCGGTGCGCAGCCTGCCCCCGGAAGCCCGCATCGCGGAAGCGCGGAGCCAGATGATGCGGTTTGGGCACAGCGGCCTCATCATTCTCGATCAGGGAAAGCTTGTCGGTATCTTTACACGACGTGATGCCGACCGCGCCGAGCAGCATGGCCTCGCCCATCAGCCGGTACGGAATTTCATGTCCCGGAACGTCGAAACCACCACTCCGGACGCTCCCCTATCCCGGTTGCAAGAGCAGATGGTGGCCCGCCGCATCGGTCGCCTGCCGGTGGTTGAGGGTGGCGCCGTCGTGGGCATCGTGACCCGCTCCGATGTGCTGGAGGCACTCCACGGAGCGCGATTCTTACAGCGGGTGCAGCCATCCACAACCCCGGTGCTGCGCGCGTTTCGCGAGTGGCTGCCCGCTCCCATCCAGGAACGACTGGAGCAGTTAGGTCAACTTGCCGCCGATGACGACCAGCAACTCTACGTCGTCGGTGGTTTCGTGCGCGATCTGCTGCTGGGCGCCCCCAGCCTGGATGTGGACCTGGTGGTGGAGCCGGATGCGACGCGGTTTGCCCGGCGGGTAGCACGGGAACTGGGCGGCACAGTGAAGACCGATCCGCAATTCGGCACCGCGCATCTGGTGCTGCCGGATGGCTTTGCTCTGGATTTCGCCACGGCGCGTTCGGAGAGCTACCAGCGTCCGGCGGCGCTGCCGGAGGTGGAGTCCTCCTCTGTGGCGGATGACCTGCGGCGGCGCGACTTTTCGATCAATGCGATGGCCGTGTCGCTCCGTCCCGAAACGTTCGGGGTGCTCCTGGACCCTGCCGGGGGGTTCGACGATCTCACGCAGCACCTGGTCCGGGTCCTCCATCCTCTGAGTTTCGTCGAGGATCCCACGCGCGTGTTCAGGGCAGTGCGGCTGGCGGAGCGATATCGCTTCGCATTGGATCCGGGGACGGAGCAGTTGGCCTCTGCCGCCGTTTCCGAAGGGCGCCTGCAGGAACTCACGCCGGAGCGGTACCGGGCGGAACTCTTCCGCACAGTCCGGGAAGCACGCCCCGTGGGTCCGCTGCTGCGCCTCCACGCACTCGGCGCGCTGAACGTCCTGGAACTGCAGCTCAATCCGGATCCGGAGCTTCTCCAGGGGGTACCGGGAGCCCTGGAATGGTGGGAGAAGCGGACAGGCAGCGCGCTGGATCCACCGGAGACCGCCTGGGTCGCCGCCCTGCTCAGCCGATCTACGCCGGAGCGCGCCGGACAGGTGGCGCAAGAGCGCCTGCGGCTGGCGCCGGCCATTGCGGAACAGATTGTGGTCACACTGCGCGTCCTGCACGAAGTGGCCGCCGACGGGGTCTTCCCGCTGCTGAGCGGTCCCCCATCGGTGGTGACGGCGCGGGCGAAGGGGCTCCCGCCGGTGGCGCTTGTCCTTGCCCGCGCCGCCACTACTGCAGCGGGCGCCGCGGGCAAGGAGGCCCGGGGCGTGCTCGACCGTTATGTGCAGGATTGGCGTACCCGATCGCTTGCGTTCACCGGAGACGACCTGATCCGCCTCGGCTATCGGCCGGGTCGCGCACTCGGTCAGGCCCTCCGCGAAACACTCGCTGCCCACCTAGACGGCCACGTGCGGGGCAGGGAAGCGGAACTCGCGTATGCGCGCCACCTGCTGGACACTGGGCAGGGCTCGGCGCCCCTGGACGGTGACGAGCTGACAAGAGGGAATCGGGACGGCGACAGCGAATAGTGAAGGGCGACCGGAAGTCTTCCCGGCGCCCTTCGCCTCTCTCGCACGGGTAACGAGTTCAACGGCTCGTTCTGCCGGCGCAGACCACTGAGACTCACCCATGGATCCGGAGCTGACTCGACTGGCCGTGCATCTGCTCGCGTTGCTCATCGCGATCCCGGTGCACGAGTTCGCCCACGCCCTGTCGGCCGTGAAGTGTGGGGACGATGGTCCGCGTCGGGAGGGCCGCCTCACCATCTACCCGTGGGATCACTTCGATGCCCTGGGCGCGATCTTCTGTGTCATCAGCGCCTATACAGGGTTCGGCCTGGGGTGGGGGAAACCGGTGATGGTGGACCCCGGACGGCTTCGCAACCCGCGCTGGCACATGTGCCTCATCGCCGCATGCGGCCCGTTCGCCAACCTGCTCCTCGCGCTGGCATTCTCCGTGCCGTTCCACGCGCGCGTGGTGACCGACCCAACGAGTGGGATGGGACAGGTGCTGTTCACCTTCATCCTGGTGAACCTCAGCCTGATGCTGTTCAACCTGATCCCCCTTGGCCCGCTGGATGGGGCAAAGGTAGTCAGCGCCTTTCTCAGTTACCGCCAGGCGGGAGACTTCTGGGCCTTCCAGCAGCGTTGGGGCAGTCTGATCCTGATGGCGTTGATCCTGCTTCCGCCGGGCCGGATCGTGTTCGGGTTCCTGGTTGGATTGCCCCTGGTTACGATCCTGCAGTGGCTCTTGCCGGGTATCAGATGAACGGGGGCGATGCAATGGCGACCACGGAGTGTTTGAGGGTTCCAGCGTTGAGGGGTTTCACCCCCCGGAAACCCTGGAACCCCAAGACCCTGGAACCCTCAAACCCCGAAGCTGCGGGGAAGTGAATGTCCGAGGCCGGCGCCGTGGGCTCGAATGAAACTGAGATAGCGCCGATGCACGTCGCGGGCCTCCGTGCGGTGAGTGGAGTACACGTTGTGCTCTTCGTGCGGATCGGTGGGCCGATGATACAGTTCTGGGGGCACCCCACCCCGCCAGTACACCAGACTCCACTCGTCGGTACGGGCCACGCTCGGGCGGTGGACGCTCCAACCCCGGAGTGACCAGGAGGACACGGCGATGTCCCTGATCCGGTCCTGCTCGCCGCGCAACACGGGTACCAGCGAGCCCGTGCGCATCGTGGGCGGAATCGGAACGCCCGCCAGTTGCAGCAATGTGGGAGACACATCGCCAGGGTGCGCGAAGGCGCGAGTGCGCGCCGGAGCAATGCCGGGAGCCCGGATCAGCAACGGAATCTGCGACAGTTCCCAGTAGGGCGCCCACCCCTTCACGTTGTGCTCGCTCTTGCCGAGTTTTCCCAGGCGACCCCGCTCGCCCAGGAACAGCCCGTGATCGGAGAGGAAGGCCACCACAGTGTCTTCCCGACGCCCCAGCGCGTCCAGTGTGTCGAACAATCGCCCCAACCAGCGGTCAACCATCGTTACCTCGCCGGCATACAGCGCCCGCATGCGCCTGATATCTGCGTCGCTGTAGGCATCCGCGGGACCCATGTTGGGACGGATCACATCGTCGCCATCCCCCACTGTGTCATGGAGCGCAACATACTCAGCGGGGGGATCCCAGGGTTCGTGCGGATCGAAAATGTCCACGTGCAGATAGAACCGGCTCCGCCGGTGGTTTTGCTCGAGCCAGTGGATCGCCTCCTGGATCACGCGGGGTGCGAAATAGTCTTCCTCACGTTCGCGGCCGGCGACATTGCGCAGGTACTGAAGGATGCGGTTGTCCGGTCCGTGCCCGAGCTTCGCAGGGTCGCACGGCCACGCGACCGGTCCCTCCAGCGGCGCGTAGTTGTCGTAGAGCTGCCCCCGGACTCGAAGGAGAGAATGGAACCCCCGGGCGTAGTCATAACCCGAGCGACACAACGGCAGGTTGTCGGTCACCATCGCGCAGGTGTAGCCCGCCGCGGCGAGAGTTTCCGAGAGCAGCACCTCGCTGCGCGGCAGAGGACCCCAGTTCAGATAGGTAAAGACAAACTTGCCGGTGAAAATCTCCGCCCGGCACGGGAGGGTGGGAAAGCTGCCCGAGTATGCCTCGTCGAACACCACCGCGTCCCGTGCAAACCGGTCCAGGGCAGGGGTGTGCGCACCCAGCTTGCCGTAGCAGCCCAGATGATCTCTGCGCAGCGTATCGCTGACGATGAGAATCAGGTTCATGCCGAACCTATCTTCAATTGGGCCTCAATGAGAGCGACGACCGCAGCCAGCGCCTCCGGGAGTTTCGCTGCGTCCCGGGCCCCGGCCTGCGCAAACTCGGGTCGGCCCCCGCCTCCGCCACCAGCCAGCTTTGCTACTTCCCGGACCAGGTTCCCGGCGTGGGCGCCCAGTCGAACGGCGTCGGGTGTTGCCTTGGCGATCAACGTGCCCCGGCCATCGGCGACCCCCGCTACCAGCACCACGGCCGTCCCGAGCCGCTCGGCCGCTTGGTCCACGAGCGCCTTGATCGCCTCTGCGTCCGCGGACTCCACCTCGCAGGCCACGACGGCCACGCCGCCGACATCGCGCTTCTCGGCCAGTATGCGATCCAGCACTCCCCCGGCAGCCGAACGGCGCGCCTCCGCCAGTTGCCGTCGCAGGGCGGCAATCTGATCCTTCTGCGCCTGGAGACGTTCAGGAATCTGTTCCAACCCACCCCCCAGCGCCTCGGCGATTTCGCGAAGTCGCGCGCTCTGCTGCTGCACTGCCGCGAGAGAATTCATGCCGGTGGTGCACTCGATGCGCCGAATTCCGGCAGCGGCGCTCCCCTCACTCGCGATCTTGATGAGACCGATCGTGCCCGTGCGCGCGGCGTGAGTGCCACCGCACAACTCCGTGCTGAAGCCGGGAACCTGCACCACGCGCACGATCTCGCCGTATTTTTCGCCGAAGAGCATCATGGCGCCCATCGCCCGGGCTTCCGCCTGCGTGTGGTTCTCGATCTCCACCGCCACATCGCGCAGCACCTCGGCGTTCATCAGTTCTTCTACACGGCGCAACTCGTCGAGGGAGAGCGATGATCCGTGAGCGAAATCGAAACGCAGCCGGTCGGGTTCCACCACCGAGCCTCGCTGCACCACATGGGCGCCCAGCACCGTACGCAGCGAAGCGTGGAGCAGGTGGGTGGCGGTGTGCGCCCGGCGGATCGCCTCCCGGCGCCCTGCGTCCACCTCACCGACGACATGCATCCCCTTATGCAAACGTCCCTGCTCAATGCGCACCCCGTGCAGCAGGAACAGATCCCGCTTCTGGGTGTCCAGCACGGTTGCAAGCAGCGACACGCCTCCTACTCCGCTCAACAGCCGGCCGGTATCACCGACCTGTCCGCCGCTCTCGCCGTAAAACGGGGTCCGGTCCAGGACCACTACGCCTTCCTCTCCCGCTTCCAGCGACGCCACTTCACGGTTGTCGTGGAGTAAAGCGAGCACGCGGGCGTCCGCCCGCAGGTGCTCATAGCCGACGAACTCCGTGTGCGCGACCCCGAGGGTCGGCGCACTCTGCTTCTCGGCAGTGCCTTTCCCGGAAACATCGCGAAAATCGCGGCGGGCGCGGTCGTAGCCTTCCTCATCCAGGCGGGCGCCCCGTTCTTCCGCCAGTTCCAGCATCACTTCCAGCGGCATTCCGTATGTCGAGCGCAGATTCCAGGCGAAGCGCCCGTCTACGGATGCCCCAGCGGTGGCGGCCTCCAGGAAGAGGGGCACGCCCCGCTCCAGCATGGTTTCAAAGCGTTCCTCCTCAATCCGGATCTGCCGGACGATGATGTCCTGCTTCTGGCGCAGCTCAGGGTACCCCGGCTCCATCTTGTCAACGATCACGGGGACGATGTCGTGGATGAAGGACCCCCGCAGCCCGAGCAGATAGCCGAACGTGGCGGCACGCCGCAGAATCCGGCGCAGGACGTATCCGCGCCCTACATTCTCCGGATAGATCCCGTCCATGACCAGGAACGCGGCGGCGCGGCTATGGTCTGCGATCACCCGCTTGCGCCAATCCTCCCGGCTGCCGGCACTCCCGGTCGCCCGAACCAGGAGTTCGTCCACGCGATCCATCACAGGGGCGAAGAGGTCGGTATCGTAGACGGAGCGGCGGTTTTGCACCACACAGGTCAGGCGCTCCAAACCCATCCCGGTATCAATATTCTTAGCCTGAAGCCACCCGCGCGTGCCGTCTGCATGCTGATAGCGCTCGGTGAAGACGTGGTTCCAGAACTCCAGATAGCGGTCACACTCACATCCCGGCTTGCAGTCCGGCGAACCGCAGCCGAACTCCGGACCCAAATCGTAGTAGAACTCGGAATCGGGACCGCACGCGCCGGTCTCGAGCACCGGCCCCCACCAGTTGTCGTCCAGCCGCAGCAGGCGTTCCGCCGGCAGTCCGACATCCTTCGTCCAGATGTCGTAGGCCTCGTCGTCGTCGGGAAAGATCGTGCCCCAGATCCGGTTCGGGTCCAGTTTGAGAACTTCGGTCACAAACTCCCAGCCCCACACGAGCGCTTCCTTCTTGAAGTAGTCGCCGAAGGACCAGTTGCCGAGCATCTCGAAGAGCGTGTGGTACCGAGCAAACTTGCCGACCCGATCCAGATCCACCGTGCGGCACACGCGCTGGCAGGTAGCGATGCGAGGATACGGCGCCGGTTCACGCCCCTCCAGCATCGCCTGGAATGGGACCACCCCGGCTGTGGTGAGGAAGATGGACGGATCGGTGGGAACAAGGGAGATACCGGGCAGGATTTTGTGCCCTTTGCTCTCCATGAAGCTGAGGAAGAGATCGCGAAGTTCGTTGCTCGTCACCATAAGCGGGGTTCCGTGAGGTTCCAATGTCCCGTCAGGATACCACAACTGTGAAGGGGGAAGCGAGGAGCACACAAGGGGAAAGCAACGCAGCGAGACCGGGCAGGGAGGGAACGTGGTCGCAATCCAAAGGCGGGACGCCGCGACCACCCGCGTCATTCACCGGCCCGGCACGATCCCGACCGCATCGGGGCCGCGGAGCACGAGCACTCCCTCCCGCGAAGGGAGCAAGACCTGCCCGCGGCGCGCGTCTTGACACACAAATGTTCGGCCCGCCATTTCGACGCCCCATTCGCGGGGCGCGATCACCCGGGGCGCTGGTGTTGGTAGCAGAAGCCCGAGGGATCGCGGGTCTTGCGGCGGCATTGCGTGCCGCTCTTCGTCACACCCCGGCACTGCTGCGACGCACCGCCCGATCGCGCCGGTGGTGTGGGGGCCGCAGGTTGGCCCGAGGCCACTGCCCGGTCTTCGCGTGCGTCGTCGGACGGCGACTGCGGCGGGGGCAGCAGTATCGGCGGGGTGGGTGGCGCTGCGGCGGTAACGGGGATCGGCCTCTCCGGCGTTCCGATGTGCATACGACAGAACCCCTTCCGCTCCCCGTCGCGCTCGATCCAGGAGACCGAAGGACTCCCACACACGAGGCACGGCGCATCCGCCACCGGCGGACGTGAATCCCCTGCCTGCACGTCCGTTGACTCCGCCGATTGCGGCGTTGTATCCGGGACGCCTGCACGAATCTCTTCGCGCCCATCGTCCTGAGCAACTTCCGAATGAGCATCGCCACCTGATGGTGCGGCGCCGGGCGCCACTCGAAACGGGGTAGCAGGGCGCACACGCGGTGTCGCTGGAGTGTGAGAGGACGGGGGCGACTGCGGGGAGTAGGTGAGATGTGGGTCCGGCGCCGGGGGCGGCAACGCAGGAGTACGCTGGGGCGGTTCGGGCAGGCCCATCGCCCCGCGAATGTAGGACTCACGTGGCACGGGCGGCTTCACGGCCCGCGCCACCGCAAATGAGAGCGCACCGGCTACCGCTGCGGCCGCTACCCCAATCCCGATGACCCCTGGTTGCATGTGCGTGTGCAGATCTTGCTTCTGATGCTCCTACGACATTCCCTGCACTGTTGGACACGAGGCGGTGAATTCCTGCCGCCGGGACGCAGACCTACGGGTCGCGTGGCTGCGCCACTCCGTTGGCGCTGATACCCACCTCGTCCAGCGTGGTGGCGTTCAGTGCTTGCCGGTGCCACGCCAGCAACTTGCTCAAATCGGCTGTTTCCAGCGCTCCCTGGATGCCACCGCTCACGCCACCAAACTTCTGGAGCAGCAGTCCCGACAGTGCCTCTCGCATCGCCGCTGTTCCCTGGTGCAGCCCGATCTGCACCCCTTCGGTGCGTCCGATCTGCACCCCTTCGGTGCGTCCGATCTGCACCCCTTCGGTGCGTCCGACCTGTACCCCTTCGGTGCGCCCGATCTGCACCCCTTCGGTGCGCCCGATCTGCACCCCTTCAGTGCGCCCGATCTGCACCCCTTCCTCGCGATGGACCTGTGCCATTGTCCGCAGCATCGCCTGTACCCCCTGTCGCAAGTGAAACTTCGAGCCGCGGCTCCACTCCGCGAGCTCCGGCATCAGGCGACTGTACTCCGTGTCG